>ERZ1034389.36-NODE-36-length-53016-cov-5.231378_pt1 | contig 53016 bp, 53 predicted proteins | sample MGYA00520611_ERZ1034389 | MGnify/ENA primary metagenome ERZ1034389 (study PRJEB33736, sample SAMEA104288470) | Azolla filiculoides | biome: Urban; feature: water surface; material: ditch water | place: Netherlands | collected 2014 ... | reverse complement strand
TTGATGATGTCCATCGTCGCCATGGCAAGACCTGCACCGTTGACCATGCAGCCGATGTTGCCATCGAGCGCCACATAGGCGAGGTCCCACTTGGAGGCTTCGATTTCCTTGGCATCCTCTTCCGTCTCGTCGCGCAGCGCCTTGACGTCGTCATGGCGGAAGAGCGCGTTGCCGTCGAAGGAAACCTTGGCATCGAGGACGCGCAAGTTGCCGTTCTTCATGACGATGAGCGGGTTGATTTCGAGGAGCGCCATGTCCTTTTCGGCAAACGCCTTGTAGAGGATCGGGAAGAGCGACTTGGCGTCTTCGGCAGCAGCGCCTTCCAGCGCAAGCGCCTTGGAGATCTTGGCGACATCTGCCAGCGTCACGCCGGCGACCGGGTCGATGGCGATCGTGTGGATCTTCTCGGGCGTGTCGTGGGCAACAGCTTCGATGTCCATGCCGCCTTCGGTCGAAACGACGAAGGCAACCTTGCCGACCGAACGGTCGACCAGAAGCGAGCAGTAGAGTTCGCGGGCAATGTCAGCGCCGTCTTCGATGTAGAGGCGGTTGACCTGCTTGCCGGCCGGGCCGGTCTGCGCCGTCACCAGCGTGTTGCCGAGCATTTCCTTGGCAAACGCGACGACTTCATCGATCGACTTGGCAAGACGAACGCCGCCCTTGGCGTCAGGGCCGAGTTCCTTGAACTTGCCCTTGCCGCGGCCACCAGCGTGGATCTGGCTCTTGACCACGTAAAGCGGACCCGGAAGCGCCTTGGCGGCAGCCTCGGCCTCTTCGATCTTGAAGACCGGCACGCCCTGGGCAACCGGCGCACCAAAGCCCTTCAGAAGGGCTTTGGCCTGATATTCATGAATGTTCATGGATTAATCCTGTCCTGATGGAAACGAGGCGGCTTACTTGAGCGAAGGCGCGATGTTGATGCACGCTTCGCAAAGACCGGCGACCGCGCCGACGGACTTGTCGAATGCAGCCTTTTCTTCGCCATTGAGTTCGATTTCGACGATGCGCTCGACGCCGCCTGCACCGATCACGGTGGGCACGCCGACATACATGTCCTTCACGCCGTACTGGCCCGACAGGTGTGCCGCGCAGGGCAGAACGCGCTTCTTGTCCTTGAGGTAGGATTCGGCCATCTCGATGGCCGAAGCAGCCGGTGCGTAGTAGGCCGAACCGGTCTTGAGCAGGCCGACGATTTCAGCGCCGCCATCACGGGTGCGCTGGATGATTTCCTCGAGACGCTCCTTGGTAACCCAGCCCATCTTGACGAGGTCGGTCAGCGGCACGCCGGCAACGGTGGAGTAACGGGCGAGCGGCACCATGGTGTCGCCGTGACCGCCGAGAACGAATGCGGTGACGTCCTGAACCGAAACGTTGAATTCCTGCGACAGGAAGAGACGGAAACGAGCCGAGTCAAGAACGCCGGCCATGCCGACAACCTTGTTCTTCGGCAGGCCCGAAAACTTCTGCAGGGCCCAGACCATCGCGTCGAGCGGGTTGGTGATGCAGATGACGAAAGCATTCGGGGCATACTTCTTGATGCCCGCGCCAACCTGCTCCATGACCTTGAGGTTGATGCCGAGGAGGTCGTCGCGGCTCATGCCCGGCTTGCGGGCAACACCGGCGGTGACGATGCAGACGTCTGCGCCTTCAATAGCCGCATAGTCCGATGCACCCGACAGCGAGGCGTTGAAGCCTTCGACCGGACCGGACTGGGCGATGTCGAGACCCTTGCCCTGCGGAATACCGTCAGCGATATCGAAGAGAACGATATCACCCAGTTCCTTGAGGCTGGCGAGGTGCGCGAGCGTGCCGCCGATCATGCCGGAGCCGATGAGTGCGATCTTTTTGCGTGCCATGAATTTGCTTCCTTTGCGAGAACAATTCGGTGCCGGCGGGAATCCCAAAAGCCAGCCTTTCGGGCACCTCGATTAACGCTAACGCGGCAAATTGGCAAATGAAAATTTTGTAGCTAGTTATTTCAATCGTTTAGATTGCTTTTATCTTACGTAAACGTAAGAATTTCGACTCCCAAAACGTTAAATTTCTGCTACTTTCGCAGCATTGCGTTCGATGTATTCGCGGCTCTGCATCTCGAACAGACGCGATGCTGTTCGATCGAACTCGAAGCCTTCCGTACCACGCTTTTCTGTCAGTAGTTTTTCAGGCACGTCGACGGCGGACGCATAAAGCCTGACACCATGATCGTAGAGCGCGTCGATCAGGATGATGAAGCGCTTGGTCTCGTTGCGGCGTGCCGGACCCATGTAGGGAATATGCTCGACGAAGACCGTGTCGAAACGCGATGCGATCGCCAGAAAGTCGGAAGCGCCCAGCGGCTTTTCGCAAAGGTCGGAGAACGTAAACCGCGCCATTCTGTCGACGGCGCGGCGCACCGGGATTGACCGACCCTTCATCGCGATATCAGCCGCTGCTTCAGGCCTTTCGCCCTTCAGGTGCTGCCACTCGGCTTCCAGCACCGCATCGGCTTCAGGCCCGAGAGGATAGCGATAGACGGGCAGGCGCTTGGTCTTTTCGAGGCGATAGTCCGTCCTGGCATCGAGCGACATCACGGCGACGTTCTGCTTGAGCAGCCCGATGAAGGGAACGAAAAGCCCGCGATTGAGGCCATCGGGATAGAGATTGTCGGGCTCGACATTCGAGGTCGCGACCAGCACGCAACCCCGCGCGAATAGCTCCGTGAAGAGCCGCGACAGGATCATCGCATCGGCAATGTCGGTGACGGAAAACTCGTCGAAGCAGAGAAGCATCGCCTCTTCGCGCAGCGCAGCCGCAACGGGCGGCACAGGATCCGCCTGCTTCGTCTCGCCGCTCTTCAGCTTCTGGCGATGCTGGAAGATGCGCTCGTGCACATCGGCCATGAATTCGTGAAAATGCGCCCGGCGTTTCCTGGCGATGGGCGCCAGCTCGTAGAACATGTCCATGAGCATCGTCTTGCCACGGCCGACCTGGCCGTGGACATAGAGACCCTTGATGCTGGCAGACTGCCGCGATCGCTTGGCAAAAAGCCAGCCGAGCGCGCTCGATTTGCTGGAAACATGCGAAGCCTTGAGGTCTGCCAGCACCTGGTCAAGCGCACTGGCGACCGCAATCTGTGCCGGATCTGCCTGCAGCTTGCCAGCCTGCACGAGCAGGTTGACGCGTTCAACCACGCTGCGCGTGTACTCCGGGACTCGTTCCATCAGGCCATGAACTCAGACAGATCAGCGCGTAACCGAGATCTGGACGCCGCTGTTTGTCGAACCGCTGAACTGGTTGTTGGCCGTCTTGAACAGATGCCCAACGGGGTTTCCGTTGGCATCCATCAGCACGATCTGCTTACCGTTGACGTCCCAGGAACGCATCGTGGTCAGTTCGCCGACGCAACGGTTGGTGCCGCCACGCGAGAAGTTACCGAACTTGGTGAGCGTCAGGAACATGTTGCAGGAGGTGCCGCCGGTTGCAACCTTCCAGCTGCCGAGCATCTGTTCCTTGGTCACGTCCATGGAGTTGGCGGGCGGGGCGGCATTGGCCATGGCAGGCTGTGCTGCGGGCGCCGCGGGTGCTGCCGGGAACTGGTTGGCGTTCAGATCGCTGCCGGTGCCCTGCGGTGCCGAGAGCCCGCTGGACTGCACGCCACCGATAGGCTGCGGCGCGAGCGGCGCAGGCGCGGCCGACGCGGGCTGCTGATCGAAACGGGACGAACTTTCGCAACCGGCCAGCGCCGCCAGCAATGCAACCCCGGTTACCGCATGAACGAACCGCATCTGGAACTCCTTTGCCTCATGTCCGCCGGCTATCCGCTGGACCTGTTCTATCTCAATCGGCCTAACCTACGAGATTATGGTTAATCAAGATTAAATCATGGCGGGAACGGTTCCCACCTGCAAAAACGGGCGGAAAACCCGCCCGCTTGTCAATTCGACCAAACGCGCTCAGACGCGCCGCTCGACCATCATCTTCTTGATCTCGGCAATGGCCTTTGCCGGATTCAGACCCTTCGGACAGGTCTGGGCACAGTTCATGATCGTGTGGCAGCGATAAAGGCGGAAGGGATCCTCGAGGTCGTCAAGGCGCTCGCCGGTTGCTTCGTCGCGGCTGTCGATCAGCCAGCGATAGGCCTGCAGGAGAACGGCCGGGCCGAGGTAGCGGTCGCCATTCCACCAGTAGCTCGGGCACGAGGTCGAGCAGCAGGCGCAGAGAATGCACTCGTAGAGGCCGTCGAGCTTGAGACGGTCGTCATGGCTCTGCAGCCATTCTTTCGCCGGCTCGGGCGAGACGGTCTTCAGCCACGGCTCGATCGAACGGTGCTGGGCATAGAAGTTGTTGAGGTCAGGAATGAGATCCTTCACCACCGGCATGTGCGGCAGCGGGTAGATCTTGATCGTGCCGTCCACGTCATCCATGCCCTTGGTGCAGGCCAGCGTGTTCGTGCCGTCGATGTTCATCGCGCACGATCCGCAGATGCCTTCGCGGCAGGAACGGCGGAATGTCAGTGTCGGGTCGATCTTGTTCTTGATGTAGATGAGACCATCGAGAACCATCGGGCCGCAATCGTCGGCGTCGATGTAATAGGTATCGACGGACGGGTTCTTGCCGTCATCGGGCGACCAGCGATAGATGCGGTATTCGCGCACGTTCTTCGCGCCCGCAGGCTTTGGCCAGGTCTTGCCTTCCTGAACCACCGAATTCTTGGGGAGAGTCAGTTCAACCATGTTTCTACCTCCTCGAAATCAGTAAACGCGTGCCTTCGGCTCGATCTTGTGCGGATCGATGCCTTCAGCGATGAGATCGGTGTGAACCGGGCGATAGTCGAGCTTCACGTCGCCCGCTTCGCTGACCCAGGCCAGCGTATGCTTGCGCCAGTTGACGTCGTCACGACCTGCAAACGGACCCGACGTGTAGTCTTCACGCGCGTGGCTGCCACGGCTTTCCTTGCGGGCTTCCGCGCCGTAGACCGTCGTGATCGCGTTGGCCATCAGGTTGTGAAGTTCGAGCGTCTCGACAAGATCCGAATTCCAGATCAGCGAACGGTCGGTGACCTTGATGTCCGGCAGCTCCTTCCAGATCGCCGAGATGCGGCGGCAACCGCTTTCCAGCGATTCCTGCGTACGGAACACGGCGGCATCTTCCTGCATCGCGCGCTGCATCTTTTCGCGCAGCACAGCCGTCGGTGTCGAGCCCGCGGCAAAGCGGGTACCGTCGAAGCGTTCCATGATCTTGTCACAGGCAGCCTTGTTGAGTGCTGGCACGGCTTCCTTGCGGTCGATGACCTGACCGGCGCGGATCGCAGCGGCACGGCCGAAGACCACGAGGTCGATCAGCGAGTTGGAGCCGAGACGGTTTGCACCATGGACCGAGGCGCAACCGGCTTCACCGACAGCCATCAGGCCGGGCGCGATGCGTTCCGGGTTGGCATTGTCGGCATTGAGCACTTCGCCCCAGTAGTTCGTCGGAATGCCACCCATGTTGTAGTGAACGGTCGGCAGAACCGGGATCGGCTCGCGGGTCACGTCCACGCCTGCAAAGATCTTGGCGCTTTCCGAAATGCCCGGCAGGCGCTCGTGCAGGACGGCCGGATCCAGATGGTCGAGATGCAGGTAGATGTGGTCCTTGCCCTTGCCGACGCCGCGACCTTCGCGGATTTCCATGGTCATGCAGCGCGAAACCACGTCACGCGAGGCAAGGTCCTTGGCCGATGGCGCATAGCGCTCCATGAAGCGCTCGCCCTCGGAGTTGACGAGATAGCCACCTTCGCCGCGTGCGCCTTCGGTGATCAGGCAGCCTGCGCCGTAGATGCCGGTCGGATGGAACTGAACGAACTCCATGTCCTGCAGCGGCAGGCCGGCGCGGGCAATCATGCCGCCGCCATCACCCGTGCAGGTATGGGCGGACGTTGCCGAGAAGTAGGCGCGACCGTAGCCGCCGGTTGCCAGAACAACCATCTTGGCAGCGAAGCGGTGGATGGTGCCGTCATCGAGGTTCCAGGCGACGACGCCCGTGCAGCGGCCGTCGTCTTCCATGATGAGGTCGAGGGCGAAATACTCGATGAAGAACTGCGCGTTGTTGCGCAGCGACTGGCCGTAGAGCGTGTGCAGGATGGCGTGGCCGGTACGGTCGGCGGCAGCGCAGGTGCGCTGTACCGGCGGGCCTTCGCCATAGTTCTGCATGTGTCCGCCGAAGGGACGCTGGTAAATCTTGCCTTCTTCGTTGCGCGAGAACGGAACGCCGTAATGCTCGAGCTCGTAGACAGCCTTCGGGGCTTCCATGGCGAGATACTGCATCGCGTCCACGTCGCCCAGCCAGTCGGAGCCCTTCACGGTGTCGTAAAGGTGCCACTGCCAGCTGTCCGGCGTCATGTTTTGCAGGCTCGCGGCAATGCCGCCCTGCGCTGCGACCGTGTGCGAGCGCGTCGGGAAAACCTTGGTGATGCACGCTGTCTTGAGGCCCTGCTCGGCCATGCCGAGCGTTGCGCGCAGACCCGCGCCACCTGCGCCGACGACAATCACGTCAAACGAATGGTCGACATAGTTGTAAGCTTTGCCGTTGATGGCGGCTGATGCGTTCGATGCCATGATCTTTTACCCTGCAAACCCGATCTTCAGCACGGCGAAAAGACAGAGCGCGCCGAGAAGAAACGAGAAGAATGTATTCAGCATGAGAAGAGTGACCTTCTGCCACTCGACTGGCACATAGTCTTCGATGATCACCTGCATGCCGAGGCGCATGTGGATGATGCCCGAAATGATCATGAGGCCCATGACAACGGCGACGATCGGATTGTGAAGCGCCGAGACGACCTCTGCATAAGGCTTGCCGTTATACTTGATCAGGAAGCCTATGAAGAAGATGAAGAGCGGAACATTGGCCGCGCCGGTCAGGCGCTGGCGCCAGAAATGATCGGTGCCTTCCTTGGCGGAGCCGAGGCCACGAACCCTGTTGAGCGGTGTGCGCATATCCATCGGTCAATCTCCTCAACGGGCCATATAGCCGACGATCCAGATCAGCACCGTCAGGACGACGGACGCGGCGATCTGGGCCTTGGCCAGCTTGGTCGAAAGATGCTTGTCGTAGCCGTAGCCGAAATCCATCATGAAATGGCGAAGGCCGCCAAGCATGTGGTGAACCAGCGCCCACGTGTAGCCGAACAGCACGAGGCGACCGATCCACGAGCCGAAAATACCGTTCACGAACTCGAAGTAGGCCTCACCGCTCGCAGCGGCAATGAGCCACCATGCGACCAGAATGGTGCCGAAGTAGAGCGCGCCGCCGGTGATGCGGTGCACGATCGACATGAGCATGGTCGGGATGAGTTTGTAGACCTGCAAATGCGGCGACAAGGGCCGATTGTTTGTCACGTTCGCCATAGGAGACCTCTTAGGCGTTGATTGTGTGGAGCGGTCGGAATCCGGGCGGTTTCCTGCTCCTTGTGCATTGCGTCATGGCGACCTTTAATCGCCTGAATGCGGCCTCGCAAGTGCGCCTTGGATAAAATGCAATTATTTAATCGATTAGCGAAAACCGCTGTACCATCAAATATTAACGCTATCTTAAAATAGTCGGCTTTCGCCATGTCGCTCGGGCGTCTTTGGCTTTCCATGACCATACCATGCGTGCTTTATTAGGCTGACATTCCTATTACGCAGAATTTTGCATCAGGATCACCTGAATGTATGCATGGACAAAAGTATCGATCGCCATCCTGGCTTTGACCGCTGGAGCCGTCAGCGCCAATGCGCATGATCCGCGCCGCCATCATCATTATGAAGATGAAGGCTACGGCGGCTATGGCCTGCCAAGCTATGTTCCGGGTCTAGGGACCTTCGCCGGCGGCATCTCTGCCGGACATGTGCGCGGCACGGGAACCTATTTCTATGTCGCGCCGGGTGTCCTGCCCGCTCCCAAGGTCAACGCGCCCGTTCAGGCGCCGAAGGCCAAGGTGCTCGATATCGCCGAGCCGGGCAACAATGACGCCTGCTCGATGGAAAAGGGTGTCTGCGTGATCCGGTCGGGTCAGTGAACGTCAAAAAGGCGTTTCAAGGCCTGAACCGCCACACCGTCGTCTTCTTGACTTCGCTGTCTTCCAGCGCGCGCGTTACCGGCACCTCGTATACACCGAGCATGTCGAGCCGGTCCTTCGGCAGGTAGGAACGTCCCGGATCCCCCACCAGCACCGCCGTGCCCCGCGCTGAAATCGCCTCGAACCATGGAACGAGCGCGGCCGCAAAACCCTGATCGTAGAAGACATCGCCCGCCAGAACGATATCGGCCTCGACATCCTGGCCCACGAGATCATCGCGGGTATAGTCGATATCAACCCCATTGAGCGCGGCATTGAGCGCGATCGCCGAGCCTGTCCAGGGATCGATATCCGCAGCCAGCACATGGCGCGCGCCTGCCATCATGGCCGCAATCGCCACCAGCCCGGAGCCGGAGGCAAAATCCAGCACCCGCTTGCCTGCAACAATGTCGGGGTGATCGAGAATGTGCCGCGCGAGCCCCTGCCCGCCTGCCCAGGCAAAGGCCCAGAAAGGCGGCGGCAGACCAATCTCCTCCAGCTCATCCTCGGTCTTCAGCCACAAGTCATGCGCCTCGTCGGCCAGATAAAGCCTGACCTCCGGCACATGAGGGGGCGACATGATGCCGGTGTTTTCGAGGATGAACTGGCGAGGGTCCGTTTTCACTCTATCAGCGCGGCGGATTGTCGAGCCCGCCCATGCGGCAGACTTCCAGCCATTCGTCTTCCGTCACGGGCTGCACGGAAAGCCGCATGGAGGTGACGAGCGACATCTTGGCGAGCGCCTCGTTGGCCTTCACGTCCTTCAGCGAAACCGGCTTTGGCATGTCGCAGACGGCGCGGATATCGACACATTCCCAGCGCGGATCATCCGTGGTCGAATCGTGATGCGCCAGCGCACAGACCTCGGCGATGCCGACAACCTCAAGCCCCTCGTTGGAATGGTAGAAGAAGCCCTTGTCGCCGATCTGCATGGCCCGCATGTTGTTGCGGGCGAGATAGTTGCGCACGCCATCCCATTCGGCGCCGGTATCACCCTTGGCCTTCAGCATCGCCCACGAGAACTTGAACGGCTCGGACTTGAACAGCCAGAATGCCATCGCGATCACGCCTCCGGATTGTTGAAGACCCAGTTGAACGGCCGGATTTCAACCGTCTCGAAAAGGCCGGCCTTGGCGTAAGGGTCCTCGGCTGCGAGTGCGGCGGCGGATGTCGCGTCATCGGCAACGATCACGACGAGGCTTCCCATCGGCTTGCCGTCCGCGCCAAGCGTCGGGCCGGCCATCTTGAGCTTGCCTTCGGCATTGAGACCGTTCAGCCAGTCCACATGCGTCGGACGGGTATCGAGGCGAACCTGCAGGTGATCCTTCTTGTCGGTGCACCAGAGCGCATAGAGCATGGTCTTCTCCTATTCGTTGCGGATGGGACGGGACATCAGCCCGTCGAGTGCTGAAGCGACATCGAGACGGCCATCGATCATGGCGGCAACCGCATCTGTGATCGGCAATTCGACATCGTGTTCATGGGACAGCCTGCTGGCGACCGACGCGGCATGCGCGCCCTCGACCAGTTCGCCGCCCGAGGTCGCAACATGGCGGCCCTCGCCGAGCGAAATGCCGAAGCGCAGGTTGCGCGACTGGTGGCTGGTCGCAGTGAGCACGAGGTCGCCGAGGCCCGAAAGCCCCTGCACGGTCGCGGCGCGCCCGCCCATGGCGGCAACCAGACGCGACATTTCGGCGAGACCTCTGGAAATCAGCGCAGCGCGGGCCGAATCGCCAAGCCCTGCCCCCTCGACGACGCCGGAGGCGATGGCGAGCACGTTTTTCAGCGCGCCGCCGAGCTGCACGCCGATGCGATCGTTTGATGGGTAGAGCCGGAAGGTGCGTCCTGAAAGCGCCTCGGCAAGGCTTGTCGCAATCACCATGTCCGGCCCGGCAACGACCATCGCCGTGGGCAGTCCGCGCGCGATATCGGCGGCGAAACCCGGCCCTGACAGCACGCCAACCGGATGATTGGGCAGCTCTTCGGCCAGAACGTCCGTCAGGAGATGCCCCGTCGCCTTTTCGATACCCTTGGCGCAGGTAACGACCACCGCGCCCGGTTTCAACCTGTCGCGATAGTGCCGCGCGGCCTCGCGCTGCGCCTGCGACGGCATGACGAAAAGCACCGTGTCCGCCACCTCAAGGCAGGCATCATCGGCGGTAAAGGCCAGTGCTGGCGAAAGCGCAATGCCCGGCAGCGCCACATCATGCTTGCGGGTCTGGCTCAGCCGCTCCGCCATCAGCCTGTTGCGGGCCAGAAGCGTGACGCGCGCCTTTCCGGCGTCGGCAATCACGGTGGCAAGCGCCGTGCCGAATGCGCCGGAACCGACGACCACGACGTTCATCCGGCCATCGCTCATGCCTTGGCTCCCCGCTTGCCAAAGCCGACAAGGGTCTGAGCCTCTGCATCAAGCGGCCAGCGCGAGCGTGGCGCGACATCCATGTCATCGGGCGCAAAGCCTTCGGCCATGCGTTCAAGCCCCGCCCAGGCAATCATCGCCGCATTGTCCGTGCAGAGCGCGTGAGGCGGCGCAATGAAACGGAACCGGTGCTCGGATGCCAGCCCCGTCAGCATCTCGCGGATCGCCGTGTTGGCGGCAACGCCTCCAGCGACAACCAGCGCCGGTCGATCGACGCCCGGAAACTCCTCGTGAAACCGCTTGAGGCCGCGCCCGATGCGCTCTTTCAGCGTCCGCGTCACGGCCTGCTGGAAGGAGGCGCAGATGTCGGCAATGTCCTGATCCGTCACCGGTGCAATGGATTCGGCGGCCTGCCGCACGGCCGTCTTGAGTCCGGAGAAGGAAAAATCGAGCCGCGCTTCGCCGACCAGCGGCCGGGGAAACTGGAAGCGCCCGGCATCACCTGTTCTTGCCGCGCGCTCCACCGCCGGACCGCCCGGATAGGGAAGGCCAAGCAGCTTCGCCGTCTTGTCGAAAGCTTCGCCAAGCGCATCGTCGATCGTCGTGCCCCAGCGCTGATAATCGCCGACGCCCTTCACCAGAACAAGCTGCGTATGCCCGCCGGAAACCAGCAGCATGAGATAGGGGAAGGCCACACCATCGGTGAGCCGCGCCGTCAGCGCATGGCCTTCCAGATGGTTGATGGCGTAGAGCGGTTTTTCCGCCGCAAAGGCCAGCGCCTTGCCCGTCATCAGTCCGACGATCAGGCCACCAATCAGGCCCGGTCCGCTGGTCGCGGCAATCGCATCCATGTCCTTCAGCGTCTTGCCGGACCGCGCCAGCGCCTCGGCAATCAGCGTATCCAGCGCCTCGACATGGGCGCGCGCAGCGATTTCCGGCACCACGCCGCCATAGGCGGAATGCTCTTCAAGCTGGCTCAGAACGACATCCGCAACGATCGTCCCCCGACCGTCTGCGTCGCGCGTCACGACGGCCGCGGCGGTCTCGTCGCAGCTCGTTTCGATGCCGAGGATCATCAACGGTTCAGACAATTTGATCTCGTTCATTGCGGCTTGCGAGAAACCCGGTTAGGAAACCTCCGGTAACAACGGACAATTCGGAATGCAAACAAAACCTTTCAGGATCGGCACGCGTGGCAGCCCGCTGGCGCTCGCGCAGGCTTACGAGACCCGCAAGCGCCTGATGGCGGCCCATGGCCTGCCGGAAGAGATGTTCGAAATCGTCATCCTCTCGACGCAGGGCGACCGGGTACAGGACCGTGCGCTTTCGGAAATCGGCGGCAAGGGCCTCTTTACCGCCGAGCTGGAAGAACAGCTGGCCGATGGCAGGCTGGATATTGCCGTGCATTCGTCAAAAGACATGCCGACGACGCTGCCTGAGGGGCTTTACATCTCCGCCTTCCTGCCGCGCGAAGACGTGCGCGATGCCTTCATCGGCAAGGCCGCGCCGAAACTCATGGAGATGCCGGCGGGCGCCACCATCGGCTCGGCGTCGCTGCGCCGTCAGGCGCTGATCCGCCGGCTTCGCCCCGATCTCAATGTCAAAATCTTCCGCGGCGCGGTCGCCACGCGCCTGCGCAAGCTGGAGGACGGCGAGGCGGACGCCACGCTCCTCGCCTTTGCAGGCCTCAAGCGTCTCGGCATGGAAGAGGTGCCGACCGAAATTCTCGATCCGGTCAGCTTTCCCCCTGCTCCGGCGCAGGGCGCGATCTGCATTGAAAGCCGCGCGGGCGACCGGCACACGGACGACCTGATCGCGGCCATAAACGATGCCGCCACCTGGACCGCCGTCACCTGCGAACGCGGGTTTCTCGCAACGCTGGATGGCTCCTGCCGCACGCCGATCGCCGGTCATGCGACGGTCGAGGGCGGGCACCTGCGCTTTTCCGGCATGATCCTGACGCCGGATGGCGCACGCTTCCACCAGATCGAAGCAGAAGGCCCGGCAAGCGACGCAGCCAACATCGGCCGCAAGGCAGGTGAAGCCATCCGCGACAAGGCTGGCCCCGGCTTTTTCTCCAGCTGGAGCTGAACCATGCGTGTGCTGGTGACGCGTCCTCAGGAGAGCGCTGCCCGCACCGCCGGCTTGTTGGAAGAGCGCGGACACGAGCCCGTGCTCTTGCCGCTCTTTCGTGCCGAGCACGATGTGGCGGCCGCCAGCAGCGCGACAGATCACCCCGCCTCGGCCCTCATCGTCACAAGCGCGGAGGCTATCCGCGCCATCGCTGCGGCAAACACACTCCCGGCGTCCTTCCTGTCGCTGCCCGTTTTTGCGGTCGGGGGAAAAACGGCAGACGCCGCGCGTAAAGCCGGATTTGCCCGCGCCATCGCCGCCAATGGCGATGGCGCAGCACTCGCAGACCTCATCGCGGCACACCTTACCAATGCCAGCAAGACGCCACTTCTCTATCTGGCGGGCGAACCACGTTCCCCTGCTCTGGAGGAGGCACTGGATCGTCTCGACCTGCCCGCACGGACGGTCACGGTCTATCGCATGCAGCCCATCGACTATTCGTTCGCCGAACTGAACGCCGTATTTGCCGCACCGATCGATGCCGTCTTGCTCTATTCATACGAGACGGCCCGCCGTTTTTTCGCGCTGCTTGATGGGTTGGACGGAACGCCCGGCATTGCTGCGCGTTTTCTGTGTCTGAGCGCCAAGGTGGCTGAAGCCGTGCCGCCCGTGTACGCAAACCGGATCAACGTCGCAAAAACGCCATCGGAACACAGTCTGCTGGCGCTATTGTGAGTTTTCAGATTCTCAATTTTGGCGCTGGGGGTTTCCTATCGCTGAAAGCCTGATTAGGTTCAGCAGTATAACGCATTGAAGAGGTTGCCATGCCGAACGGAAATCCGCCGCGCCGCTCCAAACAGCCGGACGAACCGAAGACCATCGACCTTGAGGCGGAACGCGTGGACGATCCAGCGGCGGAAACCGCAGTGACCGCGACTGAAGATGCCGCTGCAGCACAGAGCGAACCGGTCTCGGAAGCCGCTGCCGAAGCAAATGCGGCATCGTCGGCAGAGGCATCGTCCCCTGCGCCGAAGCAGGCTCCGAAATCCGGATCCGGTGGAGGTGCTGGCGCAATCGCTGCCGGTATTCTTGGCGGCCTGATTGCGCTTGTGGGCGCGGGCGCTGCCCAATATGCCGGTTATATCCCGAATTTCGGCCCCAGCCAGAAGATCGAGCTGCCGGACTATGCCGGGCAGATCGCGAGCCTCGAGGCAAAACTCGATGAGGTCGCCAAAAAGGCGAACACGCCGCCTGCGATCGATCTGTCGGCCGTCGACAATCGCATCAAGGCCATTGAAACGGCCATGTCGAAGCTTCCGGTGGGTGATCTCACCGACGTGCTGGCCATTCAGGGCAAGCTGAACGAGGTCGCCGCCCAGTCCGCCAAGGATCAGGAAGAGCTCGCCTCCGTCGCCAACCGCCTGAAGGAAACCGAAGCCAAGGTCAACCAGCCGCGCGATGATGTGGATGTCGCACGCGCCATCGCCTCGGCAGGTCTCAAGGCCGCCATCGATCGCGGCGGTCCGTTCCAGGCCGAGCTGCAGACGCTGGCGAGCGTTGCCAAGGATGATCCGTCGGTGGCGGCCCTGCAGGCCTTTGCCGCCAAGGGCGTGCCTTCGCGGGCCGAACTCGTGAAGCTCTATCCCGATGCAGCCGACAACATGCTGGCCGTGCTCAACAAGCCGATCCCCGGCCAGAGCCTCAGCGAACGCCTGTTCAAGAGCGCCTTCTCGGTGATCAAGGTGCGCCCCGTCGGCAATGTCACCGGCGACAATCCGCAAGCGGTCATCGCCCGCATCGGGGACAAGCTGCAGAACGGCGATCTTTCAGGCGCGAGCGCCGAATGGGCCAAGCTGCCGGACGACATGAAGGCGGCAGGCGCCGACTTCAAGACGGCGCTGGATGCGCGCGTCAAGGTCGAGGATCTGGTCGGACAAGCGCTCAAGGGCGCCGTCACCGGCACCGGAAAACAGGGGTGAGGCGTTCGCGATGATCAGGATCTTCTTCTATTTCGTCCTCGTTCTCGGTCTCGCCTACGGTTTCTCCTGGCTGGCCGACCGCCCGGGTGAACTGACCATTGTCTGGCAAGGCCAGCAGATCGAAATGAGCATCATGGTGGCCACCACCATCCTCGTTTCTCTCTTCGCCGCCATCATGATCCTCTGGTGGCTGGTGCGCACCGTGTGGACGTCACCTCGTTCGCTCAACCGTTACTTCCGCGCCCGCAAGCGCGACCGTGGCTATCAGGCGCTATCGACTGGCCTTATCGCCGCAAGTGCGGGCGATGCAGCGCTTGCCCGCAAGATGAATGCCCGCGCCAAGAGCCTGCTCAGCGCCGATCAGGAACCGCTCATCCACCTTCTGGAAGCGCAGGCAAGCCTGATCGAGGGCCGCAACGACGAGGCACGCCGCAAGTTCGAGGCGATGGCCGAAGACCCCGAAACGCGCGAACTCGGCCTGCGTGGCCTTTATCTTGAAGCAAAGCGCCTCGGCGCCGAAGAGGCAGCAAGCCAGTATGCCGAACGCGCTGCCGAGAAGGCCCCGCAACTGCCCTGGGCGGCCGAAGCCACGCTGGAAGCCAAGATCAAGCTCGGCCTCTTTGACGAAGCGCTGCAGCTTCTGGACCAGCAGAGACTAGCCGGCGCTGTCGGCAAGGACGAGGCCAATCGCAAGAAGGCCGTTCTGCGCACCGCACGCGCTGCATCCAGGCTCGATTCAGACCCCAAGACCGCAGCAGACGATGCCCAGGCAGCGCTGCGCCTTGTTCCGGAGCTGGTTCCGGCAGCCATCATTGCCGCAAAGGCGCTCTACCGCGACAACATCGAACGCAAGGCGTCTGCGATCCTTGAGCGCGTCTGGAAGATCAATCCGCATCCGGATATCGCCGCAACCTTCGTGAATGGCGTGGGCGGCCTCTCCGCGACCGAACGGCTGAAGCGCGCCGAGCGTCTGGAATCCTCGCAGCCTGAGGCTTACGAGTCGCTGGAGGCGGTCGCCTCGGCAGCGCTCGATACGCGTGATTTCACGCTTGCCCGCTCCAAGGCCCATGCGGCTGCTCGGGTGGAAATGCGCGAGAGCATCTTCCTGCTGCTGGCCGACATCGAGGAGGCCGACACCGGCGATCAGGCCCGTGTTCGTCATTGGCTCGCCATGGCACGGCGTGCTCCGCAGGATCCGGCCTGGATTGCCGATGGTTTCGTCTCGCGCACCTGGCTGCCGATCTCGCCCGTCACCGGCCGCATCGATGCCTTTGAATGGCGCAAGCTGGAGCCGGTCACAGGCTCTGTTGTCGCGCATGATCCGATCGATGCAGAGGAGGCATTCCTGTCGCTTCCGCCGGTTGGAAGCGCCATGATGCGTGATGAAGACATCGTGATCGATCCGCCATGGCAGCCGGCGCCGCCGGCGTCGGCTGCGCCTGTCACCGAACCGGAAAAGGCCCCTGCGTCATCGGCACCGGAGCCGAAGAATGGCAAGGTGGTCGAACCTATCGAGCAGGACACTTTCTTCAGCCGACCGCCGGACGATCCGGGCCCACGGCAGCCAAGCGCTGAAGAAACGAAGACACGCCTGAAACTGTTCTGACCTGGACGCGCGCATGTTCGAACGCATTATATCCTTCCTGCACGAAATGACCGGCGGCCCTGCCGAGGGCGCGCCTGTCGATGAGGTCCGCGTTGCCGCAGTCGCGCTTTGTCGGCAGGTCATGGCGGCCGATGGCCGCATACTGCCCGAGGAGGCCGAGGTCATCTCGCATCTGATGCGCGACCGCTACGGGCTGGACGACAAGGGTATGGAGCTGCTGGCAAAGGCCGGTGAACGCGCCGAGAAGGAGGCGGTCGACTATTTCCGCTTCACCTCCATCCTCAAGCGGGCGCTGGATGAAAACCAGCGGATCGAATTCATCGGCATCCTCTGGGACATCGTCTATGCCGATGGCGTGAGAAGCGAAGTCGAGGACCACGTCATCTGGCGCATTGCCGACCTGCTGGGCATTGAAGGCCGCGACCGGGTCGAGCAACGCATCAGGGCCGAGGCGCGGTTGAGGAACTCAACAGTCCAGCGCGAGGACTAGAACAATTCCACCGCAAGCGGGAACCGATTTCGCCAACGGCTAAAGAGCGCGACTGTATTTTGCCTGCGCGCGCCCCCATCTGCGGTTCGGACATCTTTCACACAAGGGGAAGAAGAGGCTCTGCCGCGCCATTGCCTACCGACATACCCTGCGAATACAGGCTCTGCCCTCTCCTCCGTCATCCCGGCCTTGAGCCGGGATCCAGCCAGCCCGCGTCTGCTGGCTGAGAGGACTGAGCATTTAAAGGCGTCTCTCACGATCAAGGACTTGATCGTACTGGATGCCGGATCAAGTCCGGCATGACGTAATATGGGATGGCTTTCGTGAGCAAGAGATAGTCGTCTTCGAGAACCCTCAATGCTCTTCGACGGGCGCATCCAGGCTATCGATCTTGCGCAGCTTCGGGAAAGCCAGCGACCAGATGAGCGCAACGGCCAGTGTGCCGACACCCCCGACAATCACCGCAGGCACTGCCCCGATCGCCGAGGCCATCGTGCCCGCGCGGAACTCGCCGAGTTCGTTCGAAGCCCCGACGAACACCATGTTGACGGCGCTGACGCGGCCGCGCACATCGTCAGGTGTCCAAAGCGCAATCAGCGTTTCACGCACGTAGACCGACAGCATGTCGGCAGCACCCATCAGCGCCAGCGCGCCAACCGATAGCCAGAGGACATGCGAGACGCCGAACACGATCGTGGCGGCGCCAAACAGGGCGACGCCCACGAACATGACATGACCTGCGCGATGACGGATCGGGAAGCTGGCCAGGAACATCGCCGTCAGGATGGCGCCGATGCCCGGTGCGGAGCGCAGCAGGCCGAGGCCCCATGGGCCGAGCGTTAGGATATCGCGCGCAAACACCGGCATCAGCGCCGTTGCGCCGCCCAGAAGCACCGCAAACAGATCGAGCGAGATCGCACCCAGCACCACAGGCTCCGACGTGATGAACCGGAACCCGGCCAGCAGCGAATTCCAGGTCGGCTTTTCGCGCGAGGTGCGCTGCTGCGGCTTCGGGATCATGGCCATGAGCACCGTGCTGGCAAACATCAGGCCAAGCGCGACCGCATAGGCAACTTCGGCGCTGACACCATAAAGAAGGCCGCCCGCGACCGGACCGATGATGGTGGCAGCCTGCCACGACGAGGAGTTCCACGCCACCGCATTCGAAAGGTCTTCGGCAGGAATGAGGTTTGGCGCGAGCGACTGCACGGCGGGCGCCATGAAGGCGCGCTCCAGACCGAAGAGAAGCATGACCGCAAAAACCGGCATTGGCGCGAAAGTACCGGTGACCGACATGCCAAACAGCAGCGCCGTGCAGATCGCACCCAGAAGCATGCAGGCCGAAACGATCGCGCGCCTGTTGTAGCGGTCGGCGACAGACCCGGTGACCAGCACAAGAGCCAGAGACGGCAGGAACTGGAAAAGTCCGATCAGCCCCAGATAGAAGGCATTGTGGGTGACATCATACATCTGCCAGCCGACCGCCACGCTGACGATCTGCGTCGCAAAAGACGCGAAGAAGCGCGAGGTGAAGAAAAGCGAATAGGAACGATGCCGGAAGGCGGCAAAGCGATGCACGCCGGATGAAGCCATCATGGGGATTTCCTCGCGGCGGCGGCCGCTGTTAAGCATGTTGGCGAGGCTCGGACGCCTGCCCTTGCCGGTTTAATCGCCAAAGACTACATATCTGTCAACCCGAAGCAGTTCCATGCAAAAATGTAAAATACGCTTGCACCGGAAATTGCACGACAAGACAAGTTAGAGGTGCCGTTGGCCGGGTGAGCCGCAAGGGCGCTGAATGTTGGAGCAGACAATGCTGGCCGTGATTGCGACCTTGAATTTCATCATCAATATCATCTGGTTCCTCGTCATCGCCTCGGCAATCTTCTCCTGGCTCTACGCCTTCAACGTGATCAACACGCGCAATGAAGCGATCAACATGATCGGCCGCTCGCTCTATCAGGTGACCGAGCCGCTTTATCGCCCGATCCGCAAGATCCTGCCATCGATGGGCGGCCTTGATCTCGCACCGCTCGTCGTGCTCGTCGTGCTGTTCTTCCTGCAGCAATTGCTCAACACAACGATTGCTTCCATGCTGCTGTCGTGACGACGGCAGTCCGCCAGCCTTTCTCCATCCATGGCGATCACATCCGCCTCTCCGTCCGGCTGACGCCGAACGCAGGTCGCGATGGCATTGACGGTGCCGAGGAGACCGCCGATGGCGACGTCGTTCTCAAGGCTCGGGTGACAGCCGTGCCTGAAAAGGGCAAGGCCAACAAGGCGCTCATCGAACTGGTCGCGAAGAGCCTGAAGGTTCCCAAATCCAGCATTTCCGTGGTTTCCGGCGACACGGCGCGCAAAAAAATCCTCCGCATCGATGGCGATACGGAGGATGTCATGTCGAAGCTGAAAGACCTGGTGAAGGGCTGAGACTTACTTCTTGTCGGCCTTGTAGCGCTCGATGGCCTCAACGATCAGCTTCTTGGCGACGTTGACGTCCTGCCAGCCGCTGATGTTGACCCACTTGCCAGGCTCCAGGTCCTTGTAGTGGCTGAAGAAATGCTCGATCTGCTTCAGCGTGATTTCCGGCAGGTCGGTGTAGTTGATGACCTTGTCGTAGCGCTGGGTGAGCTTCGGCACCGGAACGGCGATGATCTTCTCATCCTTGCCGCCATCGTCTTCCATGATCATGACGCCGATCGGGCGAACGTTGATCACGCAGCCGGGAACCAGCGGACGCGTGTTGCAGATCAGCACGTCGACCGGGTCGCCGTCTTCGGAAAGCGTATGCGGCACAAAGCCGTAATTGCCCGGATAGGTCATCGGCGTGTAGAGGAAGCGGTCGACGACGAGCGCGCCAGCTTCCTTGTCCATTTCGTACTTGATCGGATGGCCGCCAACCGGCACTTCGACGATCACGTTGATATCATCCGGCGGATTCTTGCCGATCGAAATTGCATCAATACGCATTGATTTCCTCATGGGGATAAAGTTTTCCGCAGCTTCGATAATGGCAAACACGCGGCAAAGCAACATAAGCTTTTGGATAGGTTTAACGGAGGTGCTGGCGTGCCGCGCCGATCTTGCATAATCTGGCGAGCATAATCGCGCAGCAATCGGGGGCTTCATGCGCACACATCTTCTGTCGGCGCTTCTGGCCGCCGGCATCGTCACAAGCGTGATGCCGATGGCGGCATCCGCCAATTCCAGCGCCTATACCAAGCTCGATCTCGATCACTGCACGTCGATCTCGGACGAGCCTGATGGCGGCATCATGAAATGCGCGGGCTACAAGGACTATCCCGCCTATTTTGCCGAAGGGGATCTGCGCCAGAGCATGCGCTACGGCCCCGCGGCGGACGATCTGATCAAGGAAAGCTTCGAGAGCTTCTCCAACTTCAACAGCGTCGGCAAGACCATCGAGTGGCGCCTGGACGGTTCGGGCCGCCCGGTTGCGGCCATCCAGCGCTGGTTCACCGATGGCATCGACCCCAAGACCGGTGAGTCGTCGCATGAAAATGGCGGCCAGGTTCTGGTGATCTCAAGGGTTGCGCAGAAGGATGACGGGCTCTCCTGCGTCGTCGGCTATGTCGATGCACTGGCCAATCCCGATGCCAACGACCTTGCCCGCAAGGTCGCCGATGATACGGCCCACGACTTCGCCTGCGGCTATGCCGAACCCATGTGGGAAGGAACCAAGGGCCCGAAGGTCAGCGAACCGACCCGCAGCCTGCCGGACCGCCTGAAACAGGAATAGGAAAAACCTTGGAAGGCGGGCTCAGTTCCAGAGGAAACCGAGCTTCTTCAGCTGCGCACCGCCGAAATCCTCATTGCCTTCGACGGCGTCCACGCCACCATGGCCACGGAAGAACCGTGTGGTGAGATCACTATCCTCGAGACACCAGGCGACAAGCCCGCGGCAGCCAAGCGACGACAGGAGGTTGCGACCTTCAGAGAACAGCCGCGAACCGAGCCCGATGCCCTGATATTCCGGCCGCAGATAGATTTCGTAGATCTCGCCTTCCTGCGGCAGGCCGCGGGCGCGGTTCAGGCCGAGCGTCGCATAGCCTGCAATCGTCCCCGCCACATCGGCGACCAGCAGCGTCGAGGGACCATTGATGGCCCGGCGCCACCATTTTTCATCGCGCCGGTCGATCATTTTCTGCAAGGGAATGTGCGGGATAAGCCCCGCATAGGCGTGCTGCCAGGAAGTGCGATGCGCTTCCGAAATTGCAGGCGCGTCCTTGGGCTCGCCCCGCCGAATGTCTATCGTCAACGTCTTCATAACGTCACTTTTAGCTACGCAAAAAGAGGGCGCCACAGCCATCATGGCTCGCGCAAAGCTTACCCACAGACTACGCAAAATCCGCGCCACCCATGAACAAGTTTCATAGCAACTTAACGATATTTTAACCTTGCCCGCAAGGCTGCCTTCAATACCCACAAACAAAAAACCCGGCAAAATTGCCGGGTTTTTATACTTCATTTCATTTGTACGCCTCAAAAGGCGCACAACGCGATCATGCGCGAAATCACGCGACGCCGGCAGCGCGGCTCTTCTCGAAACGCTTGCGGTCGTTCGAGTCGAGATAGAGCTTGCGAAGGCGGATCGACTTCGGCGTCACTTCCATCAGCTCGTCGTCCTGGATCCAGGAAAGTGCACGGTCGAGGGTCATGCGGATCGGCGGGGTCAGCTTCACGGCTTCATCCTTGCCGGCGGCACGGATGTTGGTGAGCTGCTTGCCCTTCAGCACGTTGACTTCGAGGTCGTTGTCGCGGCTGTGGATGCCGATGATCATGCCGGCATAGACCTTCTCGCCCGGCTCGATGATCATCGGGCCGCGGTCTTCCAGGTTGAACATGGCGTAGGCGACAGCCTCGCCCGAAGCGTTCGAAAGCAGCACGCCGTTGACGCGGCCGGCAATCGCACCCTTGTAGGGCTGGTAGTCGTGGAACAGGCGGTTCATGATCGCCGTGCCGCGCGTGTCGGTCAAAAGCTCCGACTGGTAGCCGATGAGGCCACGGGTCGGCGCGAAGAACACGAGGCGCACGCGGTTGCCGCCGGAGGGGCGAAGCTCGGCCATTTCAGCCTTGCGTTCGGACATCTTCTGCACGACGACGCCGGAATGCTCTTCATCCACGTCGATCACGACTTCTTCGATCGGCTCCATCATCTGGCCCGTCGCTTCGTCCTTGTGCATCACGACGCGCGGACGCGACACGGCAAGCTCGAAGCCTTCGCGGCGCATGGTTTCGATGAGAACGGCGAGCTGCAATTCGCCACGGCCCGACACGAAGAAGGAGTCCTTGCCCTCGGCTTCCTCGATCTTCAGCGCAACGTTGCCTTCAGCTTCCTTGAAGAGACGATCGCGGATGACACGGCTCGTGACCTTGTCGCCTTCGGTGCCGGCCAGCGGACTATCGTTGACGAGGAAGGACATGGTAACGGTCGGCGGATCGATCGGCTGGGCAGCCAGCGGCTCGGAAACGGACGGGTCGCAGAACGTGTCGGCAACCGTACCCTTGGAGAGACCGGCAATCGCCACGATGTCGCCTGCATGGGCTTCATCGATCGCGGTGCGCTCGATGCCGCGGAAAGCGAGGATCTTGGAAATGCGGCCCTGCTCGATCAGCTTGCCGTCCTGGCCCAGAACCTTCACGGCCTGGTTCGGCTTGATCGAGCCGGAATGGATGCGGCCGGTAATGATGCGGCCGAGGAAGGGGTTGGCTTCCAGGATCGTGCCGATCATGCGGAAGGCGCCGTCTTCGTCGCCGACGCTCGGCTTCGGAACATGCTGCAGAACGAGATCGAGCAGCGGAGCCAGGCCTTCATCCTTCGGACCTTCCGGGTTCACGTTCATCCAGCCGTCGCGACCGGAACCGTAAAGGATCGGGAAGTCGAGCTGCTCGTCGGTGGCGTCGAGGTTTGCGAAGAGGTCGAACACTTCGTTGATGACTTCCTCGTGGCGGCCATCCGGACGGTCGATCTTGTTGATCGCGACGATCGGGCGAAGGCCGACCTTCAGCGCCTTGCCGACCACGAACTTGGTCTGCGGCATCGGGCCTTCCGAGGCGTCGACGAGAACGATCGCGCCGTCCACCATCGAAAGAATGCGCTCCACTTCGCCGCCGAAGTCGGCGTGGCCGGGGGTGTCGACGATGTTGATGCGAACACCCTTCCACTCAACCGACGTTGCCTTGGCGAGAATGGTGATGCCGCGTTCCTTTTCAAGGTCGTTGCTGTCCATCACGCGCTCTGCAACGCGCTGGTTTTCGCGGAATGAACCGGACTGTTTCAGGAGCTCGTCGACAAGCGTGGTCTTGCCATGGTCAACGTGCGCGATAATCGCGATATTGCGAATTTCCATCGTCTTTAAATCTCTGAGGCTTGGGCGCAGCAAAATGCGGGGAGGACGCGCCAGTTACTTTTGGCGCGCTCTTAGCCTTTTTTTTGCATTCGCGAAAGGGGGGTGGGGAATTTGGGGGACGCATTGATAGAAATGCCAACCGATAGAAGTTCAGCTGACAAGAGGTCCTCTTTCAATTCGAATTGAAGCGGACATGCATAACCTATGATGAGCCTGTGGAAAGGTTGGTGCAATTAGGCGTTGACGGAAAAGGGCAAACGTGTGGAATAAGCAGAACAGTGGCAGTTTTATAGCAGCGTTTTCTGGCAATGGCTGACAGCAACCGAAACAAACGACATGCGCTTCTGGCGCTTGGGATGGCACTATTTGCAATTGTTCTTTCGTCGTGGTTAGGCAATCAATCGAGCCATAAGCACGGACCATTGAAGAACGCTCCCCAATATGAGGGTGAAGCAAGGAATATCACCTCTATTGTGACCAGCGATGACGATTTTCATCCTTGGAGAGATACAGTTCCACAATGGTCGATAGCATTCCTTTCTCTTGCTGCAACCGGATGCAGTATTTGGGCTGTCTTCATTGTTAGGGACACGCTGCAGGCGAATAGGGAGGCCGTTCAAGCAGCTCAAGATGCCGTTATAGAAACAAGGCGCATTGGAGAGGCTCAAACAAGGGCATATCTGGCTTGCTCTGAAGCAGAGCATTTCACTTCTGAACAAACCTGCTTTATCAGGATCAAAATATCAAACTCCGGCCAGTCCCCCGCTATCAGCGCGAAAATTGCATCCTATGTCGCGACTCCGAATTTCGAGCAGCAGTTTCGAGATGGCGATTTTCATTTCTCCATACCAAAAACAGCTGAAATTTTTAATGTGGTCTCTTCTGGCGTGGAGATTGCAAGTCTCGCTCTTCCCATGAAATTTGGTACAAAAGTCTGCACTTCCATTGTTGACGGAGAGCGCCCTTTCGCCGTGCGGTGCGAACTCACTTGGGTCGACGTTTTCGGGAAAAGCCAGAACACGACCTTTTACTTAGCCGAAATCAGCGGTGAAACTCACACGCCTGAACGTGGTACTCGTCACAGAACTGGTGTCATGTCTCCGCGACACACCAGCCCACTTCATTCTAAAGCTTGAATTACACCAAACGTAAAGCGCCTGATGACCCACTATACCCGCGATTAAGCCAGGTCAATTTTCCTTATAAAGAAATACTTTCAATTCCTTAGATGGGAGTCAAGACGCAAGAAATACAGGATAGGTCGCTCCTCCTACGTCGTCCCGGAGTTGATCCGGGATCCAGCCAGCCCGCGTCTGCGGGCTGAGAGCGACTCCTCGTCTTCATGCAACACCATAAGAGAGTCATTCGCGTGGAAGAAAAAGTCCCTCACCTGCCGCCGCCCGCTCCGCCATTGTCCGTACACCTCTCCGCCGTCATCCTCGGGCTCGACCCGAGGATCCAAACGCAAGCAACCCCAAGACAAGCATGTTGACCATCTATCGCCTTCAGGCAAAACTTGGCCATGGCAGCGTATGTCTACATCGTCACCAACCACAAACATGGCACGCTTTACATTGGCGTGACGAACGACATTGCCCGCCGCGCCATGGAACATCGCGAGGGTGGGGGCAGCACATTCACACGGAAGTATGGCTGCACGCAACTCGTCTGGTACGAGGAACATCTGGACATTGGTTCGGCAATCCAGCGCGAAAAGTCGCTCAAGCGCTGGTACCGGCAGTGGAAAATTGACCTGATTGAACAGATGAATCCTGATTGGCGGGATCTCTCCTTCGAACTTTGGTAAACAGCCGCCGTTGTTCGCTTGTGTATGGATCCTCGGGTCAAGCCCGAGGATGACGGAGGAGATGTGTGCGTTCGATGGCGGACAGCGCGGCGGCAGGTCATCTACACATGCTTTCGAGGAGCGGTTACGACATTCGTTCCATTTAAAAAGCGACTATCAGCACTTGAAAAATTGTATTCGATCGGATACATTTACCTATGCTCACCTTCAAGAAGTCCGATGTCTTTGAAGCATGGTTCGCGGCTCTGAAGGACACGCGGGCGAAAGCGCGGATTCTGGCGCGTATCGTGTCTGCGGAAAAGGGCAATTTCGGAGATTGCCAGCCGGTGGGCAGAGGCGTTTCCGAAATGCGCATCCATTATGGCCCGGGCTATCGGCTTTACTACACAAGACGGGGCGAGGTGGTCTATCTGCTGCTGGTCGGCGGCGACAAGAGCACACAGAAGCGCGACATCGCCCGCGCGCTCGATATGGTCGAGACAATGGGAAAGGACCTGCCATGAACACGTTCACGACATTCGAGATTGCCGATTATCTCGACAGCGATGAGATGATCGCCGAGTTTTTGGCGGCGGCAATCGAGGACGATAACCCGGAAGTCTTCATCGCCGCGCTTGGTCATGTCGCCAAGGCAAAAGGTATGAGCGAAATCGCGCGGGAATCAGGCCTGGGGCGCGAAAGTCTCTACAAGGCGCTGAAGGAAGGAGCGAAGCCAAGGTATGAGACCGTGGCGAAAGTGCTTTCGGCGCTGGGGGTGAGGCTAACGGTGGAGAAGGTGGCGTGAAGCAAACGCAGATATCCGGCGCCAAACCAAACTGGAGGTTGTTTGAGGAGGCTGTCGCTGCATTTCTCCAAGCATTGGACCCAAACGCTACTGTGCAAGCGAATAAGCTCACTCCTGACTTTGATACCGGATTGATGCGCCAAAGAGACGCCTGGATTGAAACCACCTTTGGTGGACATATTCCCGTCAAAATTCTTGTGAGTTGCAAATATAAGACGCGAAAGCTCAGCCAGCAGGATGTAGATGCTTTCATTGGCGAATTGCGATCATCAGCCGCAAATAAGGGGGTAATATACTCGTTCAATGGTTTTTCAAAAGGCGCCTTATCAAAGGCTGAAAAGCTCGGGATAGCCTGCTGTTTGCTGTTCGAAAACGGGGCTTCTCCTGAAATTCCAGGAATCTTGGGTTTCTCGTCGTATTGCTTTCTTGAGTCTCTTCAACTTCTGGCGAGCCGCAAGCTGCCCAACGCAAGAGTTGATTTGGGGCATCTGATTTCTCTCCAAATTGACTATCAAGGCAGGCGAACCCCGGTGTCCGAAATTTTGGAGTTTCTTTATGAGGAGCAACGACCAAAGAATATTGCGCTTAAAGACGGATGCCCCCAGCCTTGGTGTGCCGAATTGGTCATCACTCCTAAAAATGGTGACGAGCCTTTAACGCTTAGATTGCAGACCGTTTGGAAAGCGTATCGAGGCCGCAACGATGCATACTTGGTCAACGGTTCATACTCGTTCGAAAACGGTGCATTCCAAGGGTCAATCTCCACTCCCATAGTTGACAGCTGGGGTCAGCATCCCGGGCCTGGTTGGGAGGAAATCGAGTCCGGGCAGGTATTGCCGGGAGGGCTGTTTGCTTCTTTCATTCTGAAACGCAATGGTGTCGGAGCCGCACTTCGTGCCTATTTCCAGGCGCAGTAGAGCTTGCTTCCCCCTTCCCAATTCCACCATTTCCGCCTATACCGCCTGCCTCTGCCCGCGCGGACCAAATCGCCGCGCCCATTGCCACCTCCACCCGCGCTCGTAGGCGGGACTGGACAAAGGAGACTTTAAGATGTCTGTTTCCCTCACTTTTCCCGATGGTTCCGTTCGTGCGTTCGAGGCTGGTCAGACCGGCCGGGATGTCGCGGAATCGATTTCCAAATCGCTTGCCAAGAAGGCGATTGCGGTCGCCATTGACGGTGTCGTGCGCGATCTCGCCGACCCGGTCGTCGACGGCAGGATCGAGATCATCACCCGCACCGATCCACGCGCGCTGGAACTCATCCGCCACGACGCCGCCCACGTGATGGCCGAAGCCGTGCAGGAACTCTGGCCCGGCACGCAGGTCACCATCGGTCCGGTGATCGAAAACGGCTTCTATTACGACTTCGCGCGCAACGAGCCCTTCACGCCGGAAGATCTGCCGAAGATCGAAAAGAAGATGAAGGAAATCATCGGTCGCAACCAGCCCTTCACCAAGCAGGTCTGGTCGCGCGAGAAGGCCAAGCAGGTTTTCGCCGACAAGGGCGAGGGCTACAAGGTCGAGCTCGTGGATGCGATCCCTGAGGGTCAGGACCTCAAGATCTACTATCAGGGCGACTGGTTCGACCTCTGCCGTGGTCCGCACATGGCCTCCACCGGCCAGATCGGCACGGCCTTCAAGCTGATGAAGGTGGCTGGCGCCTACTGGCGTGGCGACAGCAACAACCCGATGCTGACCCGCATCTACGGCACCGCCTGGGCCGAACAGGAAGACCTCGACCGCTACCTCCACATTCTGGAAGAGGCGGAAAAGCGCGACCATCGTAAGCTCGGCCGCGAAATGGACCTGTTCCATTTCCAGGAAGAGGGGCCGGGCGTCGTGTTCTGGCATTCCAAGGGCTGGCGCATGTTCCAGACGCTGGTGTCCTACATGCGGCGCAGGCTGGCCGGCACCTATGAGGAGGTCAACGCGCCGCAGGTGCTCGACGCCTCGCTGTGGGAAACCTCCGGTCACTGGGGCTGGTATCAGGAGAACATGTTCGCGGTGAAATCCGCCCATGCCTTCACCCATCCCGACGATGAAGAGGCCGACCAGAAGATCTTCGCGCTGAAGCCGATGAACTGCCCGGGCCACGTGCAGATCTTCAAGCACGGCCTGAAGTCCTATCGCGAACTGCCGATCCGGCTCGCCGAATTCGGCAATGTGCACCGCTACGAGCCTTCGGGCGCGCTGCACGGGCTGATGCGCGTGCGCGGCTTCACGCAAGACGACGCACACGTGTTCTGCACGGACGAGCAGATGGCGGCGGAATGCCTGCGCATCAACGATCTGATCCTGTCGGTCTATCGCGATTTCGGCTTCGAGGAAGTCGTGGTCAAGCTCTCGACCCGGCCGGAAAAGCGCGTCGGCTCGGATGAACTGTGGGATCGCGCCGAAAGCGTGATGACGGGCGTTCTCAAGACCATCGAGGAGCGCTCGGGCGGCCGCATCAAGACCGGCATCCTGCCGGGCGAGGGCGCGTTCTACGGTCCGAAGTTCGAATACACGCTGCGTGACGCGATCGGCCGCGAATGGCAGTGCGGCACGACGCAGGTAGACTTCAACCTGCCTGAACGCTTCGGTGCCTTCTATATCGACCATAACTCCGACAAGAAGCAGCCGGTGATGATCCATCGCGCCGTGTGCGGATCGATGGAACGTTTCCTCGGCATTCTGATCGAGAACTTCGCCGGTCACATGCCGCTGTGGTTCGCGCCGCTGCAGGTGGTGGTCGCAACGATCACCTCCGAGGCCGATCCTTACGGTGAGGAAGTGGCTGAACTCCTGCGTGACGCCGGTCTCCATGTGGAGACAGACTTCCGCAACGAGAAGATCAACTACAAGATCCGCGAGCATTCGGTTGGCAAGGTGCCGGTCATCATCGTCTGCGGCAAGCGCGAGGCGGAAGAGCGCACTGTCAACGTTCGTCGCCTCGGTTCGCAGAACCAGGTGTCGATGTCATTGGCCGAAGTGCTCGCCACGCTGACGGATGAGGCGACCCCGCCCGACGTCAAGCGCAAGGCAGCGGAAAAGGCCGCGCGGCTCGCCCGCGTCGGCTGATTGCGCCGCAGGCATAAGTGTGCCGGTCGTGTAAATCAGACACGAACGCGCCAGTCGTGAGACTGGCGCGTTGGACATGAACCACCCAAACAAAAAAACCGCCAGGTTGCTGAGGCCTGGCGGTATTTTTTTGGGCACACGGTCGGGGGGAAACGTGCGCCAGGAGGCTCAGGCCTCGCGTGATGCAGCGATCGGTTGGGGGTGATGCTCGCTGCATGAAGAGGATTTTGGGGGGTAAAGTCTTAATTTCTGTAAACCCTGAACGCGAATATTCGCACACCTTACTTATTTTGTCCGTAAATTCGCGCCGGTGCTCGCCTGAGTGCCAAAGGGAAAAAACTTTCTCTCCCGGCCGCCCGTGCGGTTTCAAATTCTGATCCGATGATCTAAGACAGGCCCGGAAATCCTCCTTCACATGAGCCAATAGGGAAACTGAAATGACCGCTATTGTTGACATTATCGGCCGCGAGATCCTCGACAGCCGTGGCAACCCGACCGTCGAAGTCGATGTCATCCTCGAAGACGGCAGCATGGGCCGCGCCGCTGTTCCGTCGGGCGCCTCCACAGGCGCGCACGAGGCCGTCGAACTGCGCGATGGTGGCAAGCGTTACCTCGGCAAGGGCGTTGAAAAGGCGGTTGCTGCCGTCAATGGCGAAATTTTCGACGCCGTTGGCGGTCTGGACGCAGAAGACCAGATTCTCGTCGACCAGGCCATGATCGAACTTGACGGCACGCCAAACAAGGCGCGCATCGGCGCCAATGCCATCCTCGGCGTTTCGCTCGCCGTCGCCCGCGCCGCTGCCGAATCGGCTGGCCTGCCGCTTTATCGCTACGTTGGCGGTGCAGGTTCGCGCCTGCTGCCCGTTCCGATGATGAACATCATCAACGGCGGCGCCCATGCCGACAACCCGATCGACTTCCAGGAATTCATGATCCTGCCGGTTGGTGCTGAAAACATCCGCGACGCGATCCGCATGGGTTCGGAAGTCTTCCACACGCTCAAGAAGCAGCTGAGCGCCGGTGGCTACAACACCAATGTCGGCGACGAAGGCGGCTTTGCGCCGAACCTGAAGAGCGCGCCGGAAGCGCTCGACTTCATCGTCAAGTCGATCGAAAAGGCCGGCTTCCGTCCGGGCGAAGACATCTATCTCGGCCTCGACTGCGCTTCGACCGAGTTCTTCAAGGACGGCAAGTACGTCATGGAAGGCGAGGGTCGCACGCTCGAATCGGGCGCCATGGCCGAGTACCTTGCTGAACTCGCCGCCAAGTACCCGATCATCACGATCGAAGACGGCATGGCCGAAGACGACTGGGATGGCTGGAAGGTCCTGACCGACAAGATCGGCACCAAGTGCCAGCTGGTCGGCGACGATCTCTTCGTCACCAACTCGGCACGCCTGCGCGACGGCATCAAGATGGGCGTTGCCAACTCGATCCTCGTCAAGGTCAACCAGATCGGTTCGCTGTCCGAAACGCTCGACGCCGTCGAAACCGCCCATAAGGCCGGTTACACCGCCGTCATGTCGCATCGCTCGGGCGAAACGGAAGACTCGACCATTGCCGATCTCGCGGTTGCCACCAACTGCGGCCAGATCAAGACCGGTTCGCTGTCGCGCTCCGACCGCATGGCCAAGTACAACCAGCTGATCCGCATCGAGGAAGGCCTCGGCAGCCAGGCAAAATATGCCGGCCGCTCCATCCTCAAGGGCTGATTAGCCTCTTCAAGAGTGGTCAAACATCCGGATCCGCGGCAGGTTTGCCGCGGATTTTTTTGTGCCTGCAATCGTGGTCAACAGAGCATTAATATCTGGCTGATAACGTCATGCCACGTATCGCGTTAGGGCAAGTTCATGTGGACCAAACAGTACAAGAAGCGGCGCATCGGGCGGTTTGTCATGCCTGCCATCACGGTCGCTTTTCTTTCCTACTTCGGCTATCATTCGGTCCACGGCGAGTATGGCCTTGAGGCCACGAAGAAGTTTCAGGCCCAGAAAGCCGAGCGGGAACAGAAGCTTGCGGTCCTTGAGGTCAAGCGCAAGGCGCTCGAGCGTCAGGTGCAATTGCTCAGCGACGGCTCGATCGAGAAAGACATGCTGGACGAGGAGGCACGCTCCCAGCTCAATATGTCCAAAGCCAACGAAATCGTGATCTTTAACTGATTCCAGTTGTTAACTGAAATCAGGTTAATCTAAATTATATAAATAAAAACAATACTTTGCCAAATATAATAGCTATGCGTTTTGGGCATTGCTGTTTCACGGCAGTTTGCCTATGGTTGGTGCCAAGGAAAACTCAATAGCCTGGGGAGGTATTGTATGGCACGCAAACCCGCGTCCGCCGCAGCACGCAAGGCGCCGGCGAAATCAGCCAAATCCGAAGCGGCAGAAAAGATTGCCGATTTTTCCAAGGAACAAGAACTCAAGGCCTACCGGGACATGCTCCTGATCCGTCGCTTCGAAGAGAAGGCGGGCCAGCTTTACGGTATGGGCTTCATCGGCGGCTTCTGTCACCTCTATATCGGCCAGGAAGCGGTCGTTGTCGGCATGCAGATGGCGCTGAAGGAAGGCGACCAGGTCATCACCGGTTACCGTGATCACGGCCACATGCTGGCCTGCGGCATGAGCGCCCGCGGCGTCATGGCCGAGCTGACCGGACGCATCGGCGGCTTGTCCAAGGGCAAGGGCGGCTCGATGCACATGTTCTCGAAAGAGAAGAACTTCTACGGCGGTCACGGCATCGTCGGTGCGCAGGTGTCGCTCGGCACCGGTCTCGCCTTTGCCAACCATTACCGTGGCAACGACAACGTGTCGCTCGCCTATTTCGGTGACGGCGCAGCAAACCAGGGCCAGGTCTACGAAAGCTTCAACATGGCCGCATTGTGGAAGTTGCCGGTGATCTACATCATCGAAAACAACCGCTACGCCATGGGCACGGCCGTCAGCCGCGCATCCTCGCAGACGGATTTCTCGCAGCGCGGGGCTTCCATCGGCATTCCCGGCCTCAAGGTCGACGGCATGGATGTGCGCGCAGTCAAGGCAGCCGCCGATTACGCCGTAGAGCACTGCCGTTCCGGCAAGGGTCCGATCATCCTCGAGATGCAGACCTACCGCTACCGTGGCCACTCCATGTCCGACCCGGCGAAGTATCGCTCCAAGGACGAAGTGCAGAAGATGCGCTCCGAGCATGATCCGATCGAGCAGGTCAAGGCCCGCATCATCGAGAAGGGCTGGGCCTCCGAAGACTCCCTCAAGGAGATCGACAAGGAAGTTCGTGAAATCGTGGCCGACAGCGCCGATTTCGCCCAGGCCAATCCGGAGCCGGATGCATCCGAGCTCTACACGGATATCCTGCTCTGACATTCGCGCCGCCGCCCCGGCAAGGGGCGGCCATGACCTGCCGCGCGCCGCCTTATGCTGGCGCTGATCAAAGATTTGGGGCTCGGGCCCAAAAGAAACTGGGTGAGGAACATGCCGATTGACATCCTGATGCCTGCACTTTCTCCGACGATGGAAGAAGGCACGCTCTCAAAATGGCTGAAGAACGAAGGTGACAAGGTCACTTCTGGCGACGTGATCGCTGAAATCGAAACCGACAAGGCAACCATGGAAGTGGAAGCCGTCGATGAAGGCGTGATCGGCAAGCTGCTGGTTGCCGCCGGCACCGAGAACGTCAAGGTCAACACGCCGATCGCCGTTCTGCTGCAGGAAGGTGAAAGCGCATCCGACATCGGCTCCGCACCGAAGGCTGCGCCAGTACCTGCTGCTGAAGCGCCCGCCGCTCCGGCGCCCTCAGCTGCAGCACCCGTTCCGGCCGCGCCGATTGCCTCTGTCACGCCTGCTGATCCGGCCATTCCGGCTGGCACCGAAATGGTGATGACCACGGTACGCGAAGCGCTTCGCGACGCCATGGCCGAAGAGATGCGCGCAAGCGCCGACGTCTTCGTCATGGGGGAAGAAGTCGCCGAATACCAGGGCGCCTACAAGATCACGCAAGGCCTGCTGCAGGAATTCGGTCCGAAGCGCGTGATCGACACGCCGATCACCGAGCACGGCTTTGCCGGTATCGGCGTCGGCGCTTCGATGGCGGGCCTGCGCCCGATCGTCGAGTTCATGACCTTCAACTTCGCCATGCAGGCTATCGACCAGATCGTCAACTCGGCCGCCAAGACGCTCTACATGTCGGGCGGCCAGATGGGCGCTCCGATCGTGTTCCGTGGCCCGAACGGTGCTGCAGCGCGTGTTGGCGCGCAGCACTCGCAGTGCTACGCCGCATGGTACAGCCACATTCCGGGCCTCAAGGTCGTCATGCCCTACACGGCGGCCGACGCCAAGGGCCTGCTGAAGGCCGCGATCCGTGATCCGAACCCGGTCATCTTCCTTGAAAACGAAATCCTCTACGGTCACGCCTTCGAAGTGCCGAAGATGGACGACTTCGTTCTGCCGATCGGCAAGGCGCGCATTCACCGTGCCGGCAAGGATGTCACGATGGTGTCATTCGGCATCGGCATGACGTACGCGATCAAGGCTGTCGACGAGCTGACCAAGCTCGGTATCGATGTCGAACTGATCGACCTGCGCACCATCCGTCCGATGGACCTCCCGGCGATCATCGAAAGCGTCAAGAAGACCGGTCGTCTGGTCACTGTCGAGGAAGGCTTCCCGCAGTCATCGGTCGGTGACTTCATCGCCAACCGCGTCAACCGTGAAGCCTTCGATTACCTCGATGCTCCAATCATCACGATTGCCGGCAAGGACGTTCCGATGCCCTACGCGGCCAATCTCGAGAAGCTCGCCCTGCCGAACGTCGGCGAGATCATCGATGCCGTGAAGGCCGTTTGCTACAAATAAGGGGAGGGCGAGGACATGCCGATCAATATCACGATGCCAGCCCTTTCGCCGACCATGGAAGAGGGCAACCTCGCCAAGTGGCTGGTCAAGGAAGGCGACAAGATCAAGTCCGGCGATGTCATCGCCGAAATCGAAACCGACAAGGCAACGATGGAAGTCGAAGCCGTTGACGAAGGCACTGTTGCCAAGATCGTCGTTCCGGCTGGCACTGAAGGCGTCAAGGTCAACAGCCTGATCGCCATTCTGGCCGCCGAGGGCGAGGATGTCGCCGCTGCCGCCGCTGGTGGAGTTTCTGGTGGTGGCGCGCCTGCTGCTGCCGCACCGGCTCCGGCCGCTGCCCCGGCTCCGGCCGCCGCACCCGCTGCTGCTGCACCCGTTGCAGCGTCCGCGCCTGCCTCAGCCCCGGCAGCATCCTCCGGTAACCGTCCGTTCTCGTCGCCGCTGGCCCGCCGCCTTGCCAAGGAAGCTGGTCTTGACATTTCCACCATCGCAGGCTCCGGTCCGCATGGCAGGATCGTGAAGTCGGACGTTGAGAAGGCTGTTGCTTCCGGCGGTGCAAAGGCCGCTCCGGCTGCCGCTGCTGCACCGGCTGCTGCTGCACCTGCTCCGCTGGCGAAGGGTGCCTCCGAAGAGGCTGTTCTCAAGCTCTTCGAACCGGGCTCCTACGAACTCGTGCCGCACGATGGCATGCGCAAGACGATTGCCAAGCGTCTCGTCGAATCCAAGCAGACGATCCCGCACTTCTACGTGTCGGTCGACTGCCAGCTCGACGCGCTGCTCGAATTCCGCGCCCAGCTCAACCATGCGGCTCCCCGCAAGGACGATCGCCCGGCCTACAAGCTGTCGGTCAACGACATGGTGATCAAGGCGCTGGCGCTGGCGCTGCGTGACGTTCCGGATGCAAACGTGTCCTGGACCGACAACGCCATGGTCAAGCATAAGCATTCCGACGTTGGCGTCGCGGTCTCCATTCCGGGCGGCCTGATCACGCCGATCATTCGGCACGCTGAGACGAAGAGCCTGTCCGCCATTTCCAACGAGATGAAGGACTACGGCAAGCGCGCCAAGGAGCGGAAGCTCAAGCCCGAAGAATACCAGGGCGGCACCACTGCCGTGTCCAACATGGGCATGATGGGCGTCAAGAGCTTCTCGGCCGTCGTCAATCCGCCGCATGCGACGATCCTTGCCGTGGGCGCCGGTGAACAGCGCGTCATCGTCAAGGATGGCCAGATGGTCATCGCACAGATGATGACGGTGACGCTCTCGACCGACCATCGCTGTGTTGACGGCGCGCTCGGTGCAGAACTGCTCGCTTCGTTCAAGGGCTATATCGAAAACCCGATTTCGATGCTGGTTTGATCCAGGGGAGAGGGCGGATGAAAACCATTCTCGCCTATGGAGACAGCATCACCTGGGGACATGACGCCGAAGGCAACGGGCGTCATGCACATGAGGATCGCTGGCCGTCCGTTCTGCAAAAGGCGCTCGGCCATGGTGTCCGGGTGATCCCGGAGGGTCTGGGCGGTCGCACGACCGCCTACGACGACCATCTGGCGCCTTGCGATCGCAACGGTGCGCGGATCCTGCCGACGCTTTTGCATACCCATGCGCCGATCGATCTCGTGATCATCATGCTGGGTACCAACGATCTGAAGCAAAGCATCGTCGGGACCGCCCATGGTGCGGCCAAGGGTGTTCAGCGGCTGATCGAGATCATCCGGCATCATGCCTATCCCTTCGACTTCGATTGCCCTGAAATCCTCATCGTGTCGCCGCCGCTGGTGCGTGAAACGGCCAACGAGGATTATGCCGCAGGCTTTGCAGGTGCGGTTGCCCAGTCGAAGATGATGGCGACGCTTTACGCGGATCTGGCTGACGAAACAGGCTGCGGCTTCTTCGATGCTGCCTCGGTCGCCGTCGCAACGCCGATTGATGGCGTGCATCTCGATCCGGAAAACACCCGCGCCATCGGCCGTGGGCTGGAACCGATCGTGCGCATGCAACTGGGCTTATAGAACGTTAGAGGAGTTTGATCAGGGTCAAGGAACGAAGCAGCCGTGGGGATAGCCTGAAACAGTCAACAGGATTTCAGGAGACGGGACATGTCGAACACGCCGCACGAACTGCATGAGGAATTCCCGGAGTTTGCCAACAAGATTCGCCACCTGCGCGAAACAGATGGGCACTTCTATCGCATCTCGAACGAATATCACGAGATCAACCGGGCCATTCATCGCGCCGAGACGGATATCGAACCCACGGACGACTTCAATATTGCTGGCATGCGCAGGAAGCGGATGCAGCTGAAGGACGAAATATACACGATGCTGGTTGGCCTCGAGCAGGTCGATCCGGTCGGATAAAGGGACGGGCAAGGCTCCGCTCCCAAAAAGACAAAGAGGAGTGGAGACGCCCATGTCGAACGCATACGACGTCATCATCATCGGTTCGGGCCCCGGCGGCTATATTGCCGCCATCCGGGCCTCGCAGCTTGGGCTCAAGGTCGCCGTGGTCGAGCGCGAACATCTGGCAGGCATCTGCTCGAACTGGGGCTGCATCCCGACCAAGGCGCTGCTGCGCACCGCCGACGTGATGCACACCGCAACCCACGCCAAGGATTACGGCCTCGTGCTGGAAGGTGCGATGAAGCCGGACATCAAGGCGATCGTCGCCCGCTCGCGCGGCATTGCAGCGCGCATGAACAACGGCGTCGGCTTCCTGTTCAAGAAGAACAAGGTCGATATCATCTGGGGTGAGGCAAAGATCACCAAGCCCGGCGAGATCGTTGTCGGCAAGAGCACCAAGCCGGTCGTGCAGCCGCAGGGGCCCGTGCCGAAGAACACGCTGGGCGAGGGCACCTACACCGCCAAGCACATCGTCATTGCGACGGGCGCCCGCCCGCGTGCGCTGCCCGGCATCGAGCCCGATGGCAAGCTGATCTGGACCTATTTCGAGGCCATGAAGCCGGAAGAAATGCCGAAGTCCCTGCTCGTCATGGGTTCGGGCGCGATCGGCATCGAATTCGCCAGCTTCTACCGCACCATGGGCGTCGACGTGACCGTCGTCGAAATCATGAAGCAGGTCATGCCGGTGGAAGACGAGGAAATCTCTGCCTTCGCGAAGAAGCAGCTCGAGAAGCAGGGCATGAAGATCATGCTCGAAGCCAAGGTTGCCAAGGTCGAGAAGGGCGCGAATTCCGTCACCGCCACCATCGAGAAGAAGGACGGCTCGGTGGAGAAGATCACCGCCGACCGCATGATCTCGGCTGTCGGTGTGCAGGCGAATATCGAAGGCATTGGCCTTGAGGCCGTTGGCGTGAAGACCGATCGCGGCTTCATCGTCATCGACGGCTACGGCAAGACCAATGTACCCGGCATCTACGCCATCGGCGATGTCGCAGGCCCACCCATGCTCGCCCACAAGGCAGAGCATGAAGCCGTCATCTGCATCGAGAAGATCGCCGGCGTCCCTGGCGTTCATCCCATGGACAAGAACAAGATCCCCGGCTGCACCTATTGCAACCCGCAGGTCGCTTCTGTCGGTCTGACGGAAGCCAGGGCCAAGGCCGAAGGCCGCGATATCCGGGTCGGCCGCTTCTCCTTTGCGGCGAACGGCAAGGCCGTGGCGCTTGGCGAGGATCAGGGCATGGTCAAGACTATCTTCGACAAGAAGACCGGCGAACTCATCGGCGTACACATGGTCGGCGCGGAAGTCACCGAACTCATCCAGGGCTTTGTCGTTGCCATGAACCTCGAAACCACCGAGGAAGACCTCATGCACACGATCTTCCCGCATCCGACGATTTCGGAATCGATGAAGGAAAGCGTGCTGGATGCCTATGGCAAGGTCCTGAACGCTTGATGGAGTTGATCCCTCGTCGGTGACATCGGCGAGGGGCTTGGCAAGGCCCGGTTTTGCAACAATAAATGGCTGGGCTGGCCGTGGGTTCTTGAAAGAGCGCTGTCAGCCTATATGTCAGGTTGAACGAATTCGGAGATCATACCATGCATGAGGCATTTCAGGTCGGTTGGATCATGTCCATCGTCATCGGCGGCTTTGCCGGGTGGATGGCTGGCAAGTTCATGAACATGCCACATGGCATCTTCATGAATATCATTCTGGGTATCGTCGGCGCAGTTGTTGCCAATGCGGTTCTGGGCGTCTTCGGCGTGGCGATCATCGGCGGCAAGCTCGCCTACCTGATCGCCGGCTTCGTCGGCGCATGCATCCTGCTCTTCGTGGTCAAACTCATCCGGAGCTAGAGCGTTTCCGAGCCAAAAGTGCGTGAGCGGTTTTGCGTTCGGACTGCCCAGAAATAAAGAGACTCCGGCAAGGACTTAAATTCTCATGGTCACCATTCTCGACAACGTTGCTGGCGATGCAAAGCGCGTCCGCCACCCGGAAAAGGCGCACAAGCCGGACACCGAAATCCTGCGCAAGCCAGAATGGATCCGTGTGAAAGCGCCTGTGTCGAAGGGTTACCAGGAAACGCGCGACCTCGTGCGTTCCCACAAGCTGGTGACCGTGTGCGAAGAGGCGGGCTGCCCCAATATCGGCGAGTGCTGGGACAAGAAGCACGCAACCTTCATGATCATGGGCGAGATCTGCACGCGCGCCTGCGCCTTCTGCAATGTCGCGACCGGCCGCCCGCTGCCGCTCGACATGGAAGAACCCGCCAATGTCGCCAAGGCCGTCAAGCAGATGGGCCTCAGCCACGTGGTGATTACGTCGGTGGACCGCGACGATCTGGAAGACGGCGGCGCTGAACATTTCGAAAAGGTGATCTTCGCCATCCGCGAGGCGTCACCCGAAACGACGATTGAAATCCTGACGCCGGACTTCCTGCGCAAGCCCGGCGCGCTGGAGCGCGTCGTGGCCGCCAAGCCCGATGTCTTCAACCACAATCTGGAAACCGTGCCGTCGAACTACCTGACGGTTCGCCCGGGTGCGCGCTATTTCCACTCGATCCGCCTTCTGCAGCGGGTCAAGGAACTCGATCCGACCATGTTCACCAAGTCGGGCATCATGGTGGGGCTGGGCGAGAACCGCAACGAAGTCCAGCAGCTGATGGACGACCTGCGCACCGCCGACGTGGACTTCCTCACCATCGGTCAATACCTGCAGCCGACCCGCAAGCACCATCGCGTGGTCGAGTTCGTCACGCCGGATGAGTTCAAGTCCTATGAGACCATTGCCTATGCCAAGGGCTTCCTGATGGTCTCATCCTCGCCGCTGACGCGCTCCTCGCACCACGCCGGCGACGACTTTGCCCGGCTGAAAGCCAACCGCGAAAAGAAGCTGGCCGCGGCGGAGTAGGGGCTTTCGAAACCTGGCCTCTATGTCCCAAGACCGAGCTTCAATGGGAAATGGCTCCATGAAGATCACAGAAGCGGATTTAGGGCCCCTCCGTGTTGAAAAGAGACTTCAGGCGGGAAAAGGGTCGCCCAGCGTTTTCAGCAACGCAATGAAAGCGGGAAATGAACTCCTGGTAAGAGACTTGCCTTCGAGCACCTTCTCTCCGACGATGGACCTCTTCTTTCCGGAATGGGATAGCATCGAGCGTAGCGGTTGGACTCTGGAAGAGGATCGCGCTGCCATCAGCGTCGTTCCCGTGCTGGCATTTCTGGGTGTGCTTCCACCACTTCCAGAGGATAGGGAGTGGATTGGCATTAAACATCAATGCGGCGGATATAGCTGCAGACAATCCCGTATGGTTGGAACAGTGCTCACGCCAGTAGTGGCGATGAAAGAGAAGCTGGATCATGTCGGAAAGCAGTTCTACTATGCTGAGAATGGATATTTGACCGGGAACGATCTCCTTGCCTCGACGATCTGCGAATATGTAGCCGCGCTGGGTGCAATTGGCGTCGATTGCGAATGTACGTGGTCTTGGCTCAGAGAAGGCCACTATCCTATCGATTGCACTCTGGAAAATTTCCAAAAGATCGCAACCGACAAGCCGTGGCCGGACCTTTTGGCCGACCGGCATCGTTACACCGATACCCCAATGCTCTTGTTGCTTGCAGAAAACAGCGACTAGCATTTTGTGTTTGCTGCGATTTGCACGATCTTCTCACGACTTGACCGCGCTCCCGTACATGTCCAAGTTGAATTCTATTGATTCAATCTTGGGGCGGTCATGTTTGCGCGGTCATATTCGTTTTTGTTGTCCGAATGGAAAGTCTTGCTGTCCTTTGCGCTCATCTTGGGTATCGTCGGGATACTTTCTGACACTGGTGTACTCAAAAGCTCGTCCACTTATTCGACGATCGCGTCAATCCTCGTCAGCTACATGGTGATAAAATCAATACTTTTTAACGTTCGAATGGGTGGAAATGCGGGAACTAACTCAAAGCCCACACCCCGCCTTGCCTTCTTTTTCAAAAGCATTTCATTGCAATTTGGCGCAGCAGCCGTTGGCGGTGGAATATACTTCTTATCACCTTTGTGGCGCTTGGAGACCGACGACTATGATGTGTTCCTTGTAAAGTTTCTTATGTTCTTTTTACCTATATATTCGATTGTGTATGCGCTTTTGGGGACATGGCTGGCCGCGGACGTATATGGAAACGAGAAGAGCCTGGGTGAAGCCTTTGCGCGGGGTAGAAAGAATTTTGTTTCAAACTTCTTGATCGTCCTGCTTACAACGGTCGTCCAAATCGGGTTGGCTTTCGTCCTTGTCGGGATCCTCCCGCAGCATTTGGGGCACCCATTGGATCTTGTTGGCAGCAAGACTGATCTGTTAATTGACTACCTCCTGAATTTCGCAGCTTCAGTGTCCAGCGTCACTGAAGATGTTCTGCTATCGGTGATGGTGGCCTTGCTCTACCTTGCGCATTTGAACAGTGGAGCCAATGAGATAGTTATTGCGACGGAAGAAGCTAATTCCTAGGCTTCGGCTTGGAGTTGTGTTGTTTTCTTGTTGGACTTGTGAGGCGTTAAGCAACATGCTCCTTGCTCTATCGGTCAGGCGTTCATAAATCTCCATCATGCCCCAGTTTGAAACCCGCCACATCGTTCCCCAATCGCCCGACCAGATGTTCGAGCTTGTTGCGGATATTGAAAAATTCCCGCAATTCCTGCCGCTCTGTGAGGGGCTTGCCTTAAAGAGCCGCTGACGCGCTCCTCGCACCACGCCGGCGACGACTTTGCCCGGCTGAAGGCAAACCGCGAAAAGAAGCTGGCCGCAGCGGAGTAACCTGCGCAGCGGGATCCTGGTACAGGAGACGTTGGGTATATTCACACATCCCTAACTATCGCGCGAATTCCGGTTTGAGATGTACGCATAAATAGAAATATGATGCTTCCAGTTGTATTTCTGGGGTCGTCATGTTTTCTGAAACAGTTTCCATTTGGCGTAGGAATTTTCTGGTTTTCGTCGGCTATGCAACCCTGATGGTCATGACGCCGATATTGCTTGATGGTGTAGTGCGTAGCGGTTCTGCGCTCGGGCTGTTCGGTGGTGGACAGCTCTATCTCGGGTTCCTCGTCCAGCGCGCGGTGATTTTCGACACGCCTTTCCTGACGAGAACGGCGCCTGAAGGCGGCGGACGCATTCAATATGTGCTCAAGGGGCTGGCGCTTGGGTTCATGATGCTGGTTCCGGCGATCATCCTTGGCCTTGTTGCAGGCGTGTCCTTGCTTAGGCACACGGCAGGCAACGACAAGGGCAAACTGCTGCTCGTCGTTGCAATCGTCATGATCTGCTTCTTCATCATCAAGTTGCTGCTGGGAACCTGGCTGCCTGCATCGATCAAGGGAGAGAATACCGGTCTGGGTGATGCCTTCGCACGCGGGGTCGAGGGCTTTTGGCGCTTGTTCTTTCAGACGCTTGGAATTGGCTTTTTAAATATGCTGGTTCTTGTCACTGTTGTCATCATTGCCTACGCAGCCGGCCTTGATATTCAGCATGCCGATGCCAGGACCACGCCCATTCTGTTAGGCATCCTGACCCTGATCAACCTGTTCTTCACCTCAATGGTCGATGTGCTCTTCGCCCTCGAAGTCAAGGACGAGGATGGTCCGAATTCGACCATGCGCCGAATTCAGAATGCCCGCTTTCAACAGGTTGTCGGCAAGCCTGGCTTTTCGGTGCCACAGATTTCTCAAGCACCAGCCAGAATACACAGTGGTCGAGCGCAATTTGGACGGAGATAGGAACCGCGGCAGCTCGATTTTCTGGATCTATCATGCTTACAGAAACCCTTTCCATCTGGCGCAAGAACTTTTTCCTCTTCGCTGGTCTTGCTCTTCACATGGTCCTTATCGTGACACTTCTTGCGCGACCCGGACTAAGCAGCTTGTGGCTTGCCGCATATAGCGTCTCGCAGCTTGTTCTTGGCTTCCTCGTTCAACGCTCGGTGATTTTCCAAATCCCATCCTTCGCCGGATTTCCGCCTGATAGAAAGACACGCAAATTCTACCGTTCGCTTGGTATCGAGAAGGGGGGCATCATTCTTTCGTTTACGGTGTTCGTGGGGATAATCGTCGTCGGTCGGATGACGAGCCACGACTGGTCGAACGCTGCGTTTTTTGCGTCAATCATTATGGTCGATTTTCTTGTATGCAAACTCTTACCCGGGATTTGGCTGTCTGCTTCAATCAAGGTGAAGGACACCGACCTTTTTGATGCGCTCGCGCGTGGGCTTCGCGGTTTCCAGCGGTCTTATCCAAAGATTTTGGCAATTGTCTTTGCAAGACTTGTTGTCTTTGGCTGCGCCGCTGCGATCCTCTATGACGCTTCGCGCGAAGATCGACATTACCTCAGCCAGAATATGGCGCTATTGTTGGGTGGATTGTTTGCGCTGGTCAGCCTGTTTCTCGGCTCGTTGGTCGATGTTCTCTTCGCCATGGAATTGAGGAATGAGATTCGCAGGTCTCCCAGACGACTGTTTAGCAGCTTTCATCGGCAGGAAAGCGAGATATCAAAGACTTACGCGTACAATGTTCTGCTTTCGAGAGATTTTGAGCTTTTCCTGGAAGCCAACAGAGCGCCGGAATTGAGCGTGCCGCAATCCCTGCCAAGGTTTGGAGGCGAGGACTTGGTGACGCGAAATGCGCCGGTTGCGGCCATCATATATGAACTGCTTTACGACTTTTACAAAGGGTTGGATGCCCTGCAAGGTCCCCTCACTTTTCGCAATGAAAACTGCGTGGAGGGTGAAACGTTCAGCCACGACTTCATCAGCAAATGGGAGTGGAGCACTAGCCTATTGGAGGTTGTCGGCGCGATAGCACCAATCTATTCGAATGAAATGCTGGCTAAGCCACCGGAACAGCGTAGTACACCATTCTACAGGCCTGTCATGACGCTAGAGCAATGCATCGATGCGGATCTTTCTGCTTTTGAGACGTTTGATAACTATTGCTATGCAATGTTTACTTTCCGCCAATTCTTGCATTACGATTATATTCGCAGGGATACATTTTCGCCCTTATTTGTCGAAAACTTCGTCCGAAAGGATGACGTCTTTTTCGCCGAACGCCCGAAGGATGGGCTATTTTTGGTCGATTGGGACCAGGAACGCTTCCGGGAAAAGGTAATGTCTGACTGGGGTGAGAAAACACAAGAGTTCAAGCCGAAGGAGTGATGTGTATCGATAACTGCCCAGCTCAACGTAGGGCATGAGGCCGTCGGTTTGAAAACACCTGCATCTTGAAGTACTGCTCGCTTGATATCCGCCCGCGCGCTGTCTAATTGAACATCATGCCCCAGTTTGAAACCCGCCGCATCGTTCCCCAATCGCCCGACCAGATGTTCGAGCTTGTCGCGGATGTTGAAAAATACCCGCAGTTCTTGCCGCTCTGTGAGGGGCTTGCCGTGAAGAGCCGCAAGGAGCGCGATGGCAAGGCGCTGCTGGTCGCGGACATGACAGTGGGCTACAAGGCGATCCGCGAAACCTTCACCACGCAGGTTCTGCTGAATCCGGCCGAGCGCGCGATCGACGTGAAATATCTCGATGGGCCTTTCCGCTATCTCGACAATCGCTGGCGGTTCAATCCGGCGGGTGAGGGTGGCTGCGAGGTGCATTTCTTCATCGATTACGAATTCAAGAGCCGCGTGCTCGGTGCGCTGATGGGCGCGATGTTCGACCGCGCCTTCCGCATGTTCACGGAGGCCTTCGAGAAGCGCGCTTCGGAAATTTATCCGCGTTGAGCAAGGCAGGTTCACGGCCGCGTCCATCTACACTGTCGGCGCCGGACCAAATCTGCTATCTCGTCGCCTCAAGAGTGAAATCAGACATGTGTGAAGGTGCCCCATGACATCCTTTTTCTCCCGTATTTCCTCGCTGTTCGGTGGCGGTGACAAGACGCCTGCGGCACCCCGCGAGCACGCCCAGGAAATCGATGGCTTCAGGGTCGTGGCGACGCCGATGCGCGAAGGCGCGCAGTTTCGCGTTGCGGGTCGGATCGAGAAGGTTGACGGCGACACGGTTCTCGTGCGCCACTTCATCCGCGCCGACATGTTCACGAGCGAAGATGAGGTGGTGGAAGCCATCTTCCGCAAGGCGGGGCAGGTAATCAGCCAGTCGCGCGGACAGCTCTTTGCCGATGGCGCGCCGGAAGGCCGCTGCTGATTGAAAGAGCGGCAGTTTTTGAGACTGCCGCCACTCGTTTCAGGTGTTAAAGCACCAGGCGGTACTTTGCAAAACCGTTCTGCCCGTCGCCCGCATCCTCGATCTTGGCGCCGACCACCGAGGAGGCGAACTGCCGTCCCTTCGGGCCGGTCTCGAAGGTCGCGGTGGTGCCCTGCATGGCCTTGAAGCGCCAGTTGCCGTCGGCCGTTGGATTGATCGTACCCTGCTGGACGATATAGCGAACGATCACGTCGCGGTTCGTGTCCGGTGCGACAAAGACGATCTTGTCACTCGTGATGTCGGGGAAATTGCCGCCGCCGCCCGCGCGATAGTTGTTGGTCGCGACGATGAATTTCTGCGCCGGGTCGATCGGCTTGCCATCGAACTGCAGGTTGACAATGCGGCCTGTTCCGTTGCCCGTCTTCTTGCCGTCCTTGTCGTAAAGCGCAGGTTGCGAAAGGTCGATCTCGTAGGTCACGCCGTCGATGACATCGTAATTGTAGGACGGGAAGTCCAGATTGATCAGTGGCACGTCCTTGTCGCCGGGTTTGACCTGATTGAAGATCCCGGCCGACATTTCGAGCCAGCCCTTGACCTGCGCGCCGGTAATTGCGACCGCGCGAACCGTGTTCGGATAGAGGTATAGGTCGGATACGTTCTTGATCGCAATGTCACCGGCGGGGACATCGGTGTAGTAGTCAGCGCCACCGCGTCCGCCTGCCTTGAAGGGCGCTGCGGCAGAGAGCACGGCCAGGTCCTTATAGGGGCCATCCTTCAGCATGTCCTTGATGTACCAGCTCTGTGCGTTGGACACGATCTGCACGGACGGATCGTCGGCAACGAGCGCGAAGTAGGAATAGAGCGGGGCGGATGTCTTGCCGACCGGCGTGCGCACATAGGCGAGTGTCGCCTCATGCTCTTCCTTTACGGCAGCGACGATTTCGGGCTTGTCGCCGATGTCTGCTATGACCTTCTTGGCATCGTCGCGATGGTAGATCGGCCGCGCCTCGGTGGTGAAGTCGACAACCTTCCAGCGATTGCCGTCCTTTTCGAGCAGCAGATCGATCAGGCCCATGTGCGAACCCCAGAAGCCGCCCATCACGGCGGGCTTGCCTTGCAGCGTTCCCTTGACCGCATCGACGCCCTTCATGCCGTCCCATGTCTTCGGACCAGGGAAGACGAGATGCTGGTGGCCCGTGAAGACCGCATCGATCCCATCGACACCGGCAACATAGAGCGAGGCGTTTTCCATGCCGTCGGTCTGGCTTGCCGCGTCGATGCCAGAGTGAGAAAGGGCAATCACGATATCCGCGCCGTCTGCCTTCATCTGCGGCACCCATGCCTTGGCGGCGGAAACGATGTCGCGGGTCATCGCCTTGCCTTCAAGGTTCTTCTGATCCCACACCATGATCTGCGGCGGCACGAAGCCGATGAAGCCGACCTTGACCGGGCTCGTTTCGCCCGCACCATCCTTGATCTGCTTTTCGATGATCACATAGGGCTTGAAGAAGAGGTCATCCTTCTTCGGATCGGATGCGAGCTGGCCTTTGGTCAGGTTGGCGCAGACGATCGGAAAGTTCGCGCCGTGCAGCACATTGAACATGAAATCGAGGCCGTAGTTGAATTCGTGGTTGCCGAGCGTCCCGCAATCGTAGTTCAGCACGTTCATGGCCTTCATGACGGGATGCAGGTCACCGGCCTTCATGCCTTTCTTGTAGGCCATGTAGTCGCCCATCGGATTGCCCTGCAAAAGGTCGCCGTTGTCGATCAGCATGGAATTGCCGGCTTCTGCCCGCACCTTGTCGATGAACGATGCCGTGCGGCTGAGGCCCATCGTGTCGTTGGGCTTATCGGCATAGTAGTCGTAAGGCATGATGTTGACGTGGATGTCTGTGGTTTCCATGATCCTGAGATGCGCCTGGTTGGCGGCCGCCCGGGCCGCAAAGGGATGCAGCAGGATGAGGGCCGCACCTGCGGCGCTTCCGCCGAGGAGAAAGCGGCGGGTCATCAGGGGAGTGCTTTCGGCGTGAGGCATGGGGGTTCTCCATCAATCGGGGGCTCGGCAGGTCTGCCTTCTGACGGCGGCAGGCCGGACGCATCGTGGTCGGCTTTCACGACATAAAAATGTCAGCGCTGGAAATTGATAAGCCTGCCGGCGGCAAGGCGCGCTGAATGCCGCGAAGGAACCGGTAACCATCCAAATTGAAAGGATTATCTCTAAGAACTTGGGGTTGAACCAAATCTGCAGTTGTCCTATTCCCGCCCGAATCTGAACGCAGAGCAAGGAAACCGCAATTGTGCGGCACTGTCTGCGGGCACATCGCTGACCGGAGGGCAGGCGGCCATCCGGGGTCTGTGCAGGACTTGCGGGTCGACAGGATCATACCCGGCTGGAGCTTCGATGCAGATCGTGATTGCTGATATGTGCCTTGCCAGGGTCGCGCAATGACCCTGAACCTGATCCTGCTTGGGCTTGAGGCGATCCTCTATTTCGCGGTCATGGTGGCCCTGCTGCACTATCGCAAGGCACTGGGCCTGGGCGTTTTCATCTGTGCGCTCGGCGTGATGCACTTTCTCGAGACCTATCTCGCCGCCGCGTTCTACATACAGGTTCCGTTCGGGGTGATCTCACCGGGATCTGCGGTCTTCTTTGCCGGCAAACTCATCCTGATCCTGCTCGTTTACATCAAGGAAGACGCCGCAACCGTCCGGCAGCCGATCTATGGTCTTCTGATCGGCAACTTCCTGATTGTCGGCCTGGCGACGATGCTGCGGTATCAGATCACCATCGGAGACGCCGCATCGCGCGCGCAGTCCCTGACCTTCATAGACGACATGGGCGTGCTGATGGTCTGGGGTACGATGCTGCTCTACATCGATGCGCTGGGCATTATCCTGCTCTATGAGCGGCTGCGACAGGGTGGCCTGCGCAATCCGTTTTTCCGCATCCTTGTCGCGGGCGCGGTCATGCTGACCTTTGACCAGGCTGGCTTTTTCGGCGCCTTGCATATGCTCTACGGCGTTGGCAGCGATGTGTTCTTTGGCGGGCTCTATGCCAAGATGCTGGCGGCCGTCTGCTATGCGGGCATGGCGGCCCTCTACCTGCATTTTGACAGCGGCCGCAAGGGTCCGGTTGCGCAGCGCGAACTCTCGGACATCTTCGCCGACCTGACATTCCGCGAACGCTACGAGACGCTTCTGGCATCGTCTGGTCGCGACAGCCTGACGGGCGCGCTGAACCGCAGCCGTTTCGACCGCGATGCGCCTCGCCAGATCGCCATGGCCATTCGTCGCGGCCAGAAAATGAGCCTTTCCATCGCGGACGTCGACCATTTCAAGCTGGTCAACGATGCCCACGGGCATCTGGCGGGCGATGAAGTTCTGCGCCGTTTCGTGGCGATGTTGCGGCAGTGCCTGCCTGACAATTGCCTCGTCTACCGCTATGGCGGCGAGGAGTTCATCATCCTGTCCGCGGGCCGCAACCGCAACGCGACCTTTGCCCTGCTGGAAGACGCCCGTGCACGGATCACCGCGGAACTCACGGCGCCCGATGGCGCAGTGATCACATTCTGCGCCGGGATTGCCGAACTCGGTTCGGATGGCGACAATGTCGATGATCTTATCAATGCGGCAGACATGCGCCTCTACGCCGCCAAGCAATCGGGCCGCAACCGCGTCGTCTGATCCGGGCCGAATGCGCCAGGGTCAGAGCCCGAGATTGGGCCGGTCGATGATTTCCCGCAGCGCGAACGACGAGTTGATCTTCACCACATGGGGCAGGGCGGAAAGCCAGTCCCTGTGGATGCGCTCGTAGTCCTCCAGGTCCTTCGCCGCGACGCGCAGGATATAGTCATACTCTCCTGACATCAGATAGCAGACCACGACATTGGGGCAGCGCTTCACCGCCGCCTCGAACTCCGCGAGCGTCTTGGCAAACTGGCCGGACAGCGAAATATGCACGATGACCATCATCTTGTAGCCGATGGCCTTGTTCGAAAGCCGTGCGTGATAGCCTGAAATGACGCCAGACTTTTCCAGTTGGTCGAGCCGCCGGGAACAGGCCGATGCCGAGAGCCCGACGCGTGCGGCAAGATCCGCATTGGAGATGCGCCCATCGTCCTGGAGCGTCCGCAAAATCGCGGTATCGATCGTATCGAGCTCGGGCATTGCAATTTCCTTCGATGATTTCAAATTTGACGCAAGAATATTCGAAAAATGTGTTTTCCACTACGCGCATTTGCAAGGACATTCCGGCCGTTCCGCGATTACCGTTAACCTATTGTCGGCGGCATTCGACGAATGCGCCGAAGACTGGTGGAGGAAATTTCAGACATGCTCGTCGGTTGCCCGAAGGAAATCAAAAATCACGAATATCGCGTTGGCCTGACGCCCGCTGCCGTGCGCGAATATGTGGCTCATGGCCACAAGGTGCTGGTCGAAACCAATGCCGGTGCCGGCATTGGCGCAGGCGACGAAGCCTATCGCGCGGCTGGTGCCGAGATCGCTGCCAGCGCAAAGGACATTTTTGCGCGTGCGGACATGATCGTGAAGGTCAAGGAGCCGCAGCCCTCGGAATGGGCCCAGATGCGCGATGGCCAGATCCTCTACACCTATCTCCATCTCGCGCCCGATCCGGATCAGACGCGCGGTCTCATTGCCTCCGGCGTCACGGCCGTCGCCTACGAGACGGTCACCGACAATGCAGGCGGCCTGCCGCTGCTGGCGCCGATGTCGGAGGTTGCCGGTCGCCTGTCGATCCAGGCGGGTGCAACCGCGCTGCAGAAGGCCAATGGTGGCCGTGGCGTGCTGCTTGGCGGCGTGCCGGGCGTTGCGCCGGGCAAGGTGGTCGTCATCGGCGGCGGTGTGGTCGGGCTCAATGCCGCGAAGATGGCCGTTGGCGTGGGTGCCGATGTCACGATCCTTGATCGCTCCATTCCACGGCTGCGCCAGCTGGATGACATCTTCAACGGCAAGGTCCACACCCTCTATTCCTCGATCGATGCGCTGGAGCAGGAAGTGTTCTCGGCCGATCTCGTGATTGGCGCGGTTCTGGTTCCAGGTGCCGCTGCGCCCAAGCTCGTGTCAAAGAGGATGCTGTCGTCCATGAAGCCGGGCGCGGTGATCGTCGATGTCGCGATCGACCAGGGTGGCTGTTTCGAGACCTCGCATGCGACGACCCATTCGGACCCGACCTATGTGGTCGACGGCGTGGTGCACTATTGCGTCGCCAACATGCCGGGTGCCGTGCCCTACACCTCCACCATGGCGCTCAACAACGCAACGCTCGCCTATGGCGTGGCACTTGCCGATCGCGGCCTGCTGGCCATCGCCGAAGACCGTCACCTGCGCAATGGCCTCAATGTCCACAGGGGCAAGATCACCAATAAAGCCGTGGCAGAAAGCCTCGATCTCGAGCTTGTCGCAGCTGATGATGCGCTGAAGGCAGCCTGAATCCCATCCTCCGGGTGATGCCAGCGCGTCCACTGGGAGCTGGTTCCCGTACCTCCTGCGAGGTGCCGGAACCGGCTCCCTTCTCCTTTCCGGGCGCGCAATCAAGGGATTGATTTCAAAAACGCAAATCATACATAGGGGACGATAAAAGCTCCGATCCCACGCCCATTGTCACGCAATGGTCGCCATAAAATTTCCCCGTTTCGTTGGACTTTAGATCTGCGCTTCACGAATTTTTTATCGTGTTTGCATTGCTGTGGACGAAGAACGCGTTTGTAACGTCGTGTTAAGAGCCCTCAGTCCATGACAGGTTACATTCTTGTGTGGTGTCTTGAAGTCCGCGTGCCTGACACTCTATGTAAGGATGACAGAATTCTTATGATTCCCGGATTGCGGCGGGTGAACGCCGGTCCAAAGCTCGAAGGTAGACGATGAAAAATCCTGTAGATACCGCCATGGCCCTGATCCCGATGGTTGTTGAACAGACCAATCGGGGCGAACGGTCTTATGACATTTTCTCGCGGCTTCTGAAGGAACGCATCATCTTCATGACGGGTCCGGTGGAAGACAGCATGGCGACGCTCGTATGCGCCCAGCTTCTGTTCCTCGAGTCCGAAAATCCGAAGAAGGAAATCGCGCTTTACATCAACTCGCCGGGTGGCGTCGTGACGTCGGGTCTGGCGATCTACGACACGATGCAGTTCATCAAGCCTGCTGTTTCGACGCTTTGCATCGGTCAGGCCGCCTCGATGGGCTCGCTGCTGCTGGCCGCCGGCCACAAGGACATGCGCATCGCAATGCCGAATTCGCGCATCATGGTTCACCAGCCTTCGGGCGGTTTCCAGGGCCAGGCGTCCGACATCGAGCGTCATGCCCGCGACATCCTGAAGATGAAGCGCCGCCTGAACGAAATCTACGTCAAGCATTGCGGCCGCACCTATGAAGAGGTTGAAACGGCGCTTGACCGCGACAATTTCATGGACGCTGAAGAGGCAAAGAACTGGGGCCTGGTCGACCAGGTGTTCACGTCTCGCGAAGATATCGAAGGTGCGGCGCAGTCATAACCCGCATCATGCAGGTGGACCGGGTCGGGCTTGATAAAGATCATCACCTGGCTGGTCCACAGATGCTGTAAAGCGTATTAAGGCTATGTTGAATTTTTGTGACATAGCATTCGGTTTGGGTCGGGGGAATCGTTGCAAGCAGCTCGCTAACGTGGTTTGTTCGAGACTGCCAGTACCCCCAGAAGCCATTGGTGATCTGCTCCCGAGACGCAGCGCCAGCGGCGAGAGTGGTTCCGTGTCGTTCCTTTCGAGGTTCGCCGGTGTGCTTGGAAGGAAAGTGATATGAGCAAGGTCAGCGGAAGCAACGGCGGTGACTCCAAGAATACCCTCTATTGCTCGTTCTGCGGCAAGAGCCAGCATGAGGTTCGCAAGCTGATTGCGGGTCCGACGGTTTTCATCTGCGATGAATGCGTCGAACTCTGCATGGACATCATTCGCGAAGAGAACAAGACCTCCATGGTCAAGTCCCGCGATGGCGTTCCGACCCCGCAGGAAATCATCAAGGTTCTCGATGAATACGTCATCGGCCAGCAGCAGGCCAAGCGTATCCTGTCGGTCGCGGTGCATAACCATTACAAGCGTCTCGCACACGCTTCGAAGAATTCCGACATCGAACTGTCGAAGTCGAACATCATGCTCGTCGGCCCGACCGGCTGCGGCAAGACCTATCTTGCCCAGACTCTTGCGCGCATCATCGACGTGCCGTTCACCATGGCCGATGCGACGACGCTGACGGAAGCCGGCTACGTCGGGGAAGACGTCGAAAACATCATCCTGAAGCTTCTGCAGGCAGCCGACTACAACGTCGAGCGCGCCCAGCGCGGCATTGTTTATATCGACGAAGTGGACAAGATCTCCCGCAAGTCTGACAACCCGTCGATCACCCGCGACGTGTCGGGCGAGGGCGTTCAGCAGGCGCTTCTGAAGATCATGGAAGGCACGGTCGCTTCCGTACCGCCGCAGGGCGGGCGCAAGCATCCGCAGCAGGAATTCCTGCAGGTGGATACGACCAACATCCTGTTCATCTGCGGTGGCGCGTTTGCCGGTCTCGACAAGATCATCTCCGCACGCGGTGAAAAGACATCGATCGGCTTCTCGGCCATGGTCAAGTCGCCTGAAGATCGCCGCGTCGGTGAAGTCCTGCGCGAACTGGAGCCGGAAGATCTGGTCAAGTTCGGCCTAATCCCCGAATTCATCGGTCGTCTGCCGGTTCTGGCGACGCTCGAGGATCTCGACGAGGACGCTCTGATCCAGATCCTGTCCGAGCCGAAGAACGCTCTGGTCAAGCAGTACCAGCGCCTGTTCGAAATGGAAGATGTGGAACTGTCCTTCCACGAAGACGCGCTCAGGGCCATCGCCAAGCGCGCCATCGTCCGCAAGACAGGCGCCCGTGGTCTGCGCTCGATCATGGAAAAGATCCTGCTCGACACCATGTTCGAACTGCCGGCCATGGAAGGTGTTCGCGAAGTGGTCATCTCCGACGATGTCGTCGAGGGCAAGGCCCGTCCGCTTTACATCTACGCCGAGCGGACCGAAGAAAAGGCGCCGGTCTCGGCCTGATACCCTTGCATCGCATGCGATGGAAAAGCCCGCCCGAAATGGCGGGCTTTTTGTTGCGTATATGACCCGCAAATGACTGCAAATGCTGATTTTCACGTTGCGCGGGTTCGTCGCAGCCGCAATACTGCTGCGGTGTGAATCTTCATGAGAACAGGTGATCTTCTGGACAGGCGCAAGCCTCACAAAAGCGGCGCGGACGTATCATGCATGACCTCACAGAGCCAACGCACGGCACGGACGGTCATAATCTTGAAATAATCGCTTTTGAACTCCAAGTATGACCTAACAAAACATCGCCGGAGCCTGATGTCCGGCGGAAGGGCTGCCCATCATGGGAGCCCGAATGAAAGGAAAGTACATGACCAAGAAGACGTTGCCTGCAGACAGCATTGCCTATCCGGTCCTGCCTCTGCGCGACATTGTCGTCTTTCCGCACATGATCGTGCCGCTTTTCGTCGGCCGTGAGAAATCCATTCGCGCTCTTGAAGAGGTGATGGGTTCTGATCGCCAGATCATGCTGGTGACCCAGATCAATGCGAGCGATGATGATCCCAAGCCCTCCGCGATCTACACGATCGGGACAGTCGCAAACGTGTTGCAGCTCCTTAAGCTGCCGGACGGGACCGTGAAGGTTCTCGTCGAAGGCCGTTCGCGCGCCGAGATCGATGGCTACACCGATCGCGAAGAATTCTATGAAGCCATGGCGCATGTTCTGGCCGAACCGCAGGAAGATGCCGTCGAGATCGAGGCCTTGAGCCGCTCTGTGGTTTCGGAGTTCGAGAACTACGTCAAGCTCAACAAGAAGATTTCTCCGGAAGTCGTTGGCGCCGCCAGCCAGATCGAAGACTATTCGAAGCTCGCTGATACGGTCGCCTCGCACCTGTCCATCAAGATCACCGAAAAGCAGGAAATGCTGGAAACGGTGAGCGTAAAGA
>ERZ1034389.30-NODE-30-length-60007-cov-50.639378_pt1 | contig 60007 bp, 65 predicted proteins | sample MGYA00520611_ERZ1034389 | MGnify/ENA primary metagenome ERZ1034389 (study PRJEB33736, sample SAMEA104288470) | Azolla filiculoides | biome: Urban; feature: water surface; material: ditch water | place: Netherlands | collected 2014 ... | reverse complement strand
AAGTCTGTTATCTGACTTTTGTCTGCTTCTTCATATAACAATGTTGCCTATTCTTCTAAGTAGGCTTTGAGCCGTTCTTTTATCCTGGTTCATGGTTGCTAATCCACACTTGTTTATCCTTATATTCTCCTAACACTTATATATCTTCCAATAGTGGATGCTCCCGAGGCTGGTAATTGGTAGTTGCTAATTGATTATAAAATCCCAGTCTTAATCCTGTTCATCCTTAAATCATGGAAATCCTGTATCCCTTACGGGAGCGTAAGACATTGCTGACAATTTCCTAACTAGCAAGTTACGTTATTATCAATTGTCCAGATTCCTATTTAATTTTGAAAGTTCAAAGTAAAGTTGGCAATATCCATGAAAATAAGGTTACAAAGAATCGGTATAAGATTGTTCAAATTACCATGATTTTGTTACAATCTCATTCACTGGTTTAAATTCAGATAAAAGCGTCAGATTTTTTGCTGCCGCAACCATCCGGTAATTTATTCACTTTTGCTCGTAATTTAGTCTGTAACAAGCCTATGAAACCTGCCCTTACCAAAATTGGCGCTCAAATGTCCAACTTAACTGGCGTGAGAGCAATTATGAAGGATATTAATGAAACACTTAGAGCTAATGAGGGGCAGGAGTTATATAATTTGAGTGCGGGAAACCCGCTGATTTTACCAGAGGTAGAACAGTTATGGCGGGATTGCACAGCAGACTTATTAGCTAGTCCTGAGTATGGTGAAGTTGTTTGTCGCTACGGTTCATCTCAGGGTTATGCACCTTTTATTTCGGTAATGGTCAAAGATTTTAACCAGCGTTATGGGTTAAATTTAACAGAGCGCAATATCTTAGTCACTGCTGGTAGTCAGACTATTTACTTCTACGCGGCTAATGCTTACGGTGGATATACTAACGATGGCGATTTAAAACAGATTGTTCTGCCTTTAAGTCCAGATTATACTGGCTATGGTGGCGTTGGTTTATGCCCAGAAGCCTTGATTGCTTACAAACCCACTCTTGATATTGATAGCGCCAACCACCGCTTTAAATATCGTCCTGATTTTAGCCAACTTTCGATTACACAAGAAACTGGTTGTATGATTTTCTCTCGCCCTTGCAACCCTACTGGTAACGTTTTAACTAATGACGAAGTTGAGAAAATCGCCGCTTTAGCTGCACCCTATCATGTGCCTGTGTTGATAGACTCAGCTTATGCACCTCCTTTCCCTGCGTTGAATTTTACGGAAATGACACCTGTGTTTGGTGAGAATATTCTGCATTGTATGAGTTTATCAAAGGCAGGATTACCAGGGGAAAGAATCGGCATAGCTATTGGTGATGAAAACCTGCTGCAAGCTTTAGAGTGTTTCCAAACTAATGCAGGGATTCATTCTTCCAGGTATGGTCAAGCGATCGCAGCTAGAGCGATAGAATCAGGTGCATTAGCCAATATTGCTGAAAGTGTGATTCGTCCTTTTTATCGGCACAAATTTAATGTGTTAGAAAGCACATTAGAAGTAGCGATACCTAACAATATACCTTGGTTTTTACATCGCGGTGAAGGGGCGATCTTTGGTTGGTTGTGGTTGGAAGATTTACCAATGACTGATTGGGAATTTTACCAGGAATTAAAGAAAGTGGGTGTGATTGTTGTTCCTGGTAGTAGTTTCTTCCCCGGTCTAAAAGAGGAGTGGGAACACAAGCATCAATGTTTGCGTATCAGTCTGACTGGTAGTGATGAAGAAATTACTATCGGTATGCAGCATTTAGCTAAGGTTGCTGAACAGGTTTACCAACGTGCGGCTGTCAGTGTTTAAGAGAAATGAACCACGAAGGCACTAAGAAAACGAAGAAAAGGAAGGGGAAAGGGGAGGTGAGTAAAAAATCTTCCCCAGTCCCTAGTCCCCAGTCCCCAGTCCCCAATCTCCATGATTGGTTAGAAATTGGTAAAATTGTCGCACCTCAAGGTTTAGCTGGGGAGTTGCGGGTTTATCCCAATACTGATTTTCCGGAACGGTTTGAGGAATCGGGAACTCGTTGGTTATTGCGTCCAGGGGAAATGGAACCGCAACCAATAGAGTTATTAGATGGGCGGTATGTTGAGGGAAAGAATCTATATGTAATTAAATTGGAAGGGGTGAGCGATCGCACGGCTGCGGAAAATATACGTGATTGTCGGTTGTTTGTCCCAATTAGCGATCGCCCAGAAGTAGAAGAAGGTGAATTTCATGTTATAGACTTGTTAGCATTACAAGTCTTCATGCAAGAAACTGGTCAATTTGTGGGAACAGTAGTGGATATATTACCTTCAGGTCATGATTTATTAGAAGTAAAATTCGATCCTGCTTTTGCTGAAGATAAAGCAGGAAAAACGGTTTTAATTCCCTTTGTGATAGAGATTGTTCCTATAGTTGATTTAGAAACCCGTCGAGTTGAAATTACTCCTCCTCCTGGTTTGTTATCAATTAACGATTAGCAAGATGATTAAACTGGTCAATGGCAGGCATTTTGCCTGCCATTGACTAGTTTAAATTTTTCCTTCTATTGCTTATTTAAGCCATTGTTGCAATGTATTTACAACTTCCTCAATGGCTATTTGTTGAGATTCACGGTTTGCCCGTTTTACTACTTCAACTTTACCATTGGCAATAGCCCGACCTGTGACAATCCTAAAAGGAATGCCAATTAAATCTGCATCTTTGAATTTAACACCTGCTCGTTCATCACGGTCATCGAGTAATGTTTCTACACCTGCTTTGTTAAGTTCTGTGTAAAGTTTTTCGGCTACTTCGATTTGTTGAGCATCTTTAATGTTAGGAATGGTGATAATCGAGTGATATGGTGCGATCGCCACTGGCCAAATTATGCCATCTTTATCATAGGACTGTTCAACGGCTGATTGTGCTAATCGTGACACTCCCACACCATAACATCCCATAATTAAAGGTTTTTTTTCCCCTTGCTCGTTGATATAAGTTGCACCCATCGCTTCAGAATACTTTGTACCGAGTTGGAAAATGTGGCCAACTTCTATACCTCTTGCTGTTTTTAGGGTTTGACTGGGGTCGTGCAAAGAGCGATCACCCACTCTAGCTTTCCGAATATCTACTACCAACTCAGGTAATTTAAACTGCTCACACCAATTTGCCCCAACTACGTGAGAACCGCTTTCATTTGCACCTGTGACAAAGTTCTTTAACTCCACAGCAGTTTTATCCACCAAGCGCACAAACTGAGAATGTACCTGCTTACTCCCGGCAATATAATCATCATCCAGATCCGGTGCAATGTAACCTAAAGGTAAAGACTTTGTAGACCAGCTTGCAATTATTTCATTAGTGGGTACACTGATAGAAACGACAGTTTTAGCACCGAATTGGCATGCTAATTTAGTTAATTCGTTTTGGAATTTTACTTCATTAACTTCCTGATCACCACGAATATTTACTAATACCAAAACAGTCAAACCGCTATCATAGACAGCTTGATATAAAATGTTCTTGATAATGTGGGTAGGAGAACACTTGAGAAATTTACAAACTTTTTCTATGCTTTCCGTTCCCGGTGTTTCCCGTTTTTCAAACCTGGTAAAAGGTGAAGTTTCTGCTTCCGCAGGTAAGGAAACAGCCTTTTCTACATTCGCTGCATATTTCCCATCTTCAGTGTAGAGAACTTCATCTTCTCCGGCATCTGCCAACACCATAAACTCTGTAGAACCAGAACCACCGATAGCACCAGAGTCAGCTTCTACCGCCCGAAAAGCCAAACCAGCACGCCGCAACATATTACTGTATGCTTGGTACATATCCTGGTAGGTTTTCTTCAAACTTTCCTCATCAGTGTGGAAAGAATAACCATCTTTCATGATAAATTCTCGACTACGCATCAAACCAAACCGAGGACGAATTTCATCACGAAACTTAGTTTGAATTTGATATAAATGTAGCGGTAATTGCCGATATGAACGAATCATATCACGGGCAACAGTAGTAATTACTTCTTCGTGAGTTGGGCCAAGTCCTAATTGTTGTTCCCGTCTATCAATCAGGGAAAACATGATCCCCTCAGCTTTAGTATAAGTATCCCAACGTCCCGAGTCCTTCCATAACTCCGCCGGTTGTAACTGCGGTAACAAACATTCCTCAGCACCAGTGGCGTTCATTTCTTCCCGCACTATTTGGGAAACCTTCTGCAAAACCCTCCACATCAAGGGGAGATAAGCATAAACACCGCTACCGATGCGACGAATATAACCTGCGCGGAGTAATAATTGATGACTGGGAATTTCCGCATCACCAGGATCATCTCGAAGTGTAACAAATAACTTATTTGACAGTCGCATCGTTTTTACCTTTACAAATTTGCAAGTCCCTTATCACCTAATTATGATAATTTTGCTGCAGAAAACTTATGACGTTAGCCAAGTTCATCTGTTTTAGCTTACCTTCTGGCCGTGTTATCACTAACAAAATATTAGTTTCTGACCAAGTGTTTTGCGATTGTGCCATAAATGCTATTCCTCTTCTGTATGGAAGCATCCCCAATTGGATGTGATTCGTGCGTAATTTCTAGTATCATAAAGAGGTACGGTGACTAAAATATCACATAATTTTAGGTTATAAATCGTATTTTCCTTTAAGTATTTCCCGTATAGTGCCAATAATGCAAAGGGTTTGGGTAAATGGTTATTCTTTTTCTGTTACCCTCCTCAGCTAAAAAGATCCGTCTTCAGGTATAGCAGGTGACGGGTGATAGGGTGGTAAGTTTGTTTGTATCCAAGAGTTATCACTAGGTATGAATCACGAAAGAGATACAGTCTTTATCCTAACTACCTTGGCGGTTGCCATACTCTGATCAATTGCAGCTGAATTATATACATTAACATTATTATGATGAAAGTATTTTAATAGATTACTGGGATTATTTGCTGTTGGGAAATTTATATATATGCGACGAAGAAAATTCAGAAAAACAAGTTAATAATATATATTGTGGAAAACACCATAAGTCAAGTTTTATTTAATATGGCTTAACAAAAGAATTTATCATTTTTTAGTTGGGAACGTAACCAAGAATTAATATTAAGATCACCGCTGATTTCTAGAACTGCCAATTGTTAAACAAACACAAGATGCTTGGCAACAATGGTTAGCAGCATGATTTGGGGATATTTATCCTTATTTATCTTCTGTTTTGCGCAAACCAGAGTAACTCCAACACCAGGTAATTCCACTGGTGTAAAAAAAGCTTGATAGATTAATCAGTAGACCTATCTTTAAAAGAAGTTTTGTGGCAAAATAAACAGAAAGAATGTAACTGTGTATATCAATAATGACAAGTCCCCTAGAAAGAATAGAATTATACCCCTAGCAATCAAAGATATTAATTGGGATTAAGTATGAAGACTTTATCACATTAGTAGCATTAGCAGAAAAAAGGCATCTAGAGAAACAAGCAGAAATTGAAAAAAGAAAAATTAGGTTAATAGCGTCTGGAGGAGGACGTAAAGCAGAAATGACCCCAAAGGAGGGAATATGTGTATGCCTAGTAGACCTGAGACAGAAGCCAACATTTGAAATTCTAGGATTATTGTTTGATCTATGGAGGACAAAAGCAAATAACATATTTAATTATTGGGTAGAAATTCTGAGGAAAATTCTACCTGTCTCCCAAATAGAAGAAGCAAAAAAAGATGAGTGAAAGTATCAAGAATTATAGGAGGGACTGAGTCAGTATAAATTAATAATAGATAGTGCAGAAAAAGCTATAGCAAGACCAGGTGAATATCAAGAGTAGGAAAAATATTATTCAGGCAAGAAGAAAATACACACTCTAAAAAATCAATTTAGAGTATTGCCAGGAGGTGAAGATATAGTTGATATTTATATTGGAGAATTAGGTAATATAAGTGATATTACACTATTTAGAAATAATCGCTAAAACCTAGATACCAAACAAAGAGTTTTGGGAGACAAAGCTTATATAGGAGAAGAATTTATTACCAGACATTACCTTATAAAAAGCCCAAAAAAGTTGAAATTTTAGAGATTCAAGAATAAGAAAATAAGAAAATATCATCAATAAGAATTGGTGTTGAACATCTCATATGTAGAGTCAAAAGTTTTCGCTTAGCTAGTGATGTATTTCCTTTAGCTGGACATCGTTATAATCCGGTGATCATGGCAGTATGTAGATTAGTTAGGTTAGATCTAAATTATTCATTTATACTAAGTCATGATATTTGAATCATCAGCCTTTAGATTATCTCTTTTAGAAAGCTATGTTTCTCAACACCTTTAATAATTTTCATATTTTCACCCCCAAATCCTTATTTTTGCCTTCAGCCATAATTAGTATTTCATCCCAGTTATAGTTCATGTAACGCTTTCACAGTAAGCTTTTTATATTGTGTGGACAAGTCTATTGGTAAATATACTTTTTGGGATTTAGGTGCTAAAATGAATCAGAGTTTGTTATCAATTGTTCGTTGATTAATTCCTTATATCCATCTGAGTGGTAAACCATCTTGAAATACTAATATTTCTCCTGGTGGAATTGGTGTCCAAACTTCGTTATCTGTGAGGGGAGTAGTGACAATGATGGCAACGCGATCGCTTGGTGTAGCTAGTTCAGTAAAATCAACTATCATCTCTTCATCAATTAAGTGTGCGGCGGCAAATGGTGCTTGTCGGATAATGTAACAGAGTTTGGTAGAGCAGTGAGTAAAGAAATGTTCTCCATCAGATAGCAGGTAGTTTAAAATACCTATTGATGCTAATTCTTCCGTTACTTTACTTAATACAGGATAAAGTAACTTTAAGGGTGGTTTACCATCGGGAAAACTAGCTCTTAAGGTGTTGAGAATTAAGCAAAATGCTTGTTCACTATCTGTGTCACCTACAGGTTGAAAAATGCCATAATTTTCTGGATGAAAATCTGGTAAATTACCGTTATGAGCAAATGCCCAATACCTACCCCAAAGTTCCCGTTGGAAGGGATGACAGTTTTCTAGGGCTATTTTACCTTGGGTAGCTTTACGAATATGGGCTATGACATGGGTAGAGTGGATGGGATAGCGTCGAACTAATTCTGCCAGTGGAGAAGCTACGGAGGGTTTGGCATCTAAAAAAATCCGACATCCTTTACCTTCAAAAAAAGCAATACCCCAACCATCGCTATGTTCATCGGTTTTTCCTCCTCTGGCTGAAAACCCTTCAAAGGAGAAGCAAATATCCGTTGGTATATTGCAGTTCATTCCTAGCAGTTGACACATTGGGATGGCAGTTATAAATTTGTATGGCCTGTTTGAAGATTAGGATACATTACTTCAGAAGAAAGGAGCTGTGTTGTACAATGACTCCGCTAATTGTAGGCATCGCCTTCAACTATTTGCTTTGGCTATTTAACCTTTTTAACTAATTTTAATCCAGTTATCAGGTATTTTTCAGAGCGATCGCTGATGATCGATCAATCCTGATCGGGGATGAGTTGGCTAAGGAAGGAAAAAATAGCAAATAATAGATATATGGAGAAACGCCATTTTTTACAAATTAGTGCCGTATTGGTTGGCACAGCCTTTTTTTTACGTTATATCAATGGGAGTTCTGAAAATATGGCAGATGCAGATACTAAGTTTGAAGTTACCAAACCTGAAGAAGAGTGGAAAACGATTTTAACATCGGAACAGTTTCAGGTCCTGCGGAAACATGGTACAGAACGCGCTCATACTAGTCCTCTGGATAAAACTTATGAGCCGGGTACTTATGTATGTGCTGGGTGTGGACAGGCTTTATTTACATCAGATACCAAGTTTGACAGTGGTACTGGCTGGCCAAGCTTTTTTAAACCAATTGAGGGTGCGATCGCTACTACTGTAGATCGGTCATTTTTCATGACTAGAACGGAAGTACATTGCAGTCGTTGTGGTGGACATTTAGGCCATGTTTTTAATGATGGACCCAGACCTACTGGCTTCCGTTACTGTATGAATGGTGTATCTTTGAAGTTTACACCTGCATAGCTTGCTAACTATTGACACTCTCCAGGCTAAAGCCACGGAGATTCTACATTCATCATCAAAACTTCCTTAATCAGGCTTGCCCCCTTTGGGTATGCCTCCGGCACGCTACGCGAACGCCAGTCACCCTCTCACAGGATTTTGGATTTTAGATTTTGGATTATTAGATTCACCCCACGGATAAATCCGGGGCTTTCAGCCTATTTTTTTATAAAAACTGACAACTGATAACTGACTCAAGACTCAGTACTGGAAGAAGGACGACTGAAAACAGGAGATAAATAGGCAACCAAAACACCAATTAAAAAGGCGGAAATATTACGAACCAGAGGCACCCAATCACTGGTACGAGTTATTACCGGTGCAATACCGAAAGCAATAAACAAAATTCCCCACAAAGGTGAGAAAATTAACGCCCATTGCCAAGCAAAAATTTGTTTATCATTGCGGGGTTGAGCAGCAAAGCCACAAATGACTCCACCAACAGCTGAAGTAATCACGGTGAGAATCCATTGTTCCCTTGGTAGTCCAGGAACGACATTACAACCACCTTTGAGTAAACAGCCTTTCACTGAATCCAAAGCTTGCAGAATGGCTTGGTCTTCTCCTTGTTCCCGCACAAAGTACAAATTACCAAAACGGGTTTGCAGTTCAATCCAGAATGTGCGTGGTAAAAGTTCATAAACCGCTTCACCCACGCTAAAGCTGAGAATATTACCACCACGAGCATCTGCAACCAACAGAATACTTTTGTCATCTAAACCCCAATATTTGATTACCGCTCTCCCTGGGGTGCGATCGTACTGGGTTAATACTCGCAATTTCCAGCCAGTATTAGTTTCAAACTGTTCTAACTCTTGGACTAATTTCTCCTCCTGGGGGTCAGGGAGAGTTTTGGCCAAATCCACAACTGGAGTAAATCTTTCAGGTAGTAAATCCGGGTTTTCATAAGCTAGGGCTGATGGAGAATTAATCGCCCAAATTGATCCAGCAAAGAAAAATACTGCAAGGGATACCAAAAATCGTCGCCAAAAACAAAGCTGCATGGAATTTTTTATACAAAAATTAAGGGTAGAAGTGAACAAGTTGTTTTTAAAGAGTACGAGAAAAGTGATACTTCTTTACACTTGTTTACTTTACTCTAATCTAAGGGAACAGGGAACAGGGAACAGGGAACAGGTGACAGGTGACAGAAGAAATTACTCCCCCATCCTCCCCATCTCTCTCCCTCACCCTCTATCAATCAGACCAATCTTCCAAGGGGGCTGATTTGGAAACTAAGTCTCCCTCATTAAAATCATTTTCCCAATTCACAGCTTTGTTGTAACCATTATTGTTGCGGTACGTTTCTTGTTCTGTGCGCCTATTTTCTCGCCTCAGCATTTCTCGCTCTCGTAAGGTTAGCTGTGCTTGATCATTTATTGGTAAGCGTTCTATGCTGCTGCGTTTATTAGTTCTTTGACTCGTAAAAGTTAGCCACGCAGTTCTTATTCCTACTAACACGCTGCGTGTGCTGGATTGAATATTCTGTGCTTGTTTTCTGGCGCTATCCAGGCTTTGATCTGCTTGTTTTACGACTTGACTGGCGCTTTTGACACCTTCACTCACATCATCGGTTAAATCTGTTATTTCTAAACTGGTATTGCGAATAGCGTTAAGAGTGGGTGGTAACTCCCTTGAGAGAGTATCAAACAACTTTTCGGCACTGCGAGCAGCGCGAGCTAACTCCTGCAAAGCGGGTATAGCCACTACTAATACAGCAGTTAAACTAGCAGCGACTAAGAGGATGGACAGTCCCAGCCAAAACAGAGGGTTCATAAACAGTAGCCAAAACGCTGATTTTTGTAACTTTTCCTAACAAAAAATGATATGCTGGAAACATAGGAAAACTTGCATCCAGTTACAAAAGAACAAAACAATCAGATTTTTTAGTTGTTGACGATGCTGAGAATCCTAGATTGTGAGCTTTATGTTAGCAAAAAAGTATTGATCTATCACGATTGTGCTATTTATCAGCGTTCCAGATGCTGGACTAGAGGATCTGCGCTTTCGCTTTCAGCAGAATTTTGCCGTCTGAGGGCTCCGCTTTCACGTTGAGTAGCATCGACTCCAGCTGCTATCGCTATCCGCAATCTCTCTAAAGTATCATCCCAATTTCTTAGTGCGCTGGCAGAAAGTCGGTCTGCTTGAATGTGCACAGTTGTAGATATATCCTCTGCCAATTCCGGTAAAGCATCAGCAGATTTTTTCAACAGTTTGCGCGTTTCTCGGCCTGCGCGGGGAGCAGCCAGCAACCCGGTTAAAGCACCGATAGTAGCCCCTAGCATCAAGCCGCCAATAAATACTCCAGAACGGTTATTAGACATTGTTATTGTTTATCTCCTTATACCCATTTTAGGTGGGTTTTATCCGCTGGCAATAGTAAGAGGATTTTATATGGTCAATCTCTGCTGACAATGTATCAGTATGTGAACTTGCTTTTAATGATTCAGATAAACCCCTTCGGGGAATTAAAAATAGTTCTTACAGCAGGCTACACCAACAAAATTAAAAATTCAAAATTGAAGACCCCACTGATAAATCCAGGAGCTTGATACCTTCGGCACGCTACGGGAACACACTCTCTCTTCTCCATCAATAAATCGCAAAGCCTCCTGAACGAAGTGAAAGATCTCGGCTTGTACCTTTTTGGGTGTGGGACAAACCATTTTTCCCTACACCCCTACACCCCACACTCTGTTTTCGGTCACAGATACCTCTGCCAAATTTTTCTCCCCAGTAGCAGGAGGTTCAGAATCTGCCGCACTTGTTGAATTTGAAGTTTGAGGTTTTGATTTTTCTGCCGCAAGTTATAAATTTGCTGTTGTCCTGTATAAATCTTTGCTGGTGCTGTAGACAGGACAACATAAGTAGCGTGTTCATAGGAATTTAACCTATCTGCAATAATTCCCAGTTTGTGCGTAAGTTGACAAACTTGCCAAGCTACATAAAAGAGGATCAGGGAGAGGATGATGTTAAATAGGACAACCACGGTTACCATTTTTACCTTTACCCTAATTAACTTGACTTGGCTTTCATTTAATCATACAGCAAAAATCAGCAGTGAAGTTTTTACGCTTCTTTTGTACTGCCTACAACCTGCAATATTGTGTACTTAAAGTTTTCATTGCTGTAGCCTTAACATAAGTTGTTGGTCAAGCAATTGAACTATACTTAATAATGTCACAATAGAAGTTATTTAACTTAAAAACAGATGGCTGATAAAAGTTTGGAAGCATTGGTGGTTAAAGTTGTTAAGAAAGCGATCAAAAAAGAAATAAAAGCCATAAATCAGTACAGCCTACCAATTGTTTCAACTCAAAGAAATCAGGAATTACAAAGTTTTGCTGAAACTCTAGAAACTGAAGATCACACACAGAGTACAGCAGAAATTTTTGATAATACATATGCCAGTAATACCGTTAATTTTCCTGCTAAAGAAGATGTAGAACTTGAGCGCAAGTTAAGGGAAATCAAATTTAAACAGGACCTTAGGAAAGATTGGATCTTATTTATTCTCAGAGATGTCATAGTTTATGCTGCTACTGTCCTCTTGATATTTACTGTGACTGGATTTTATTTATTCGCTATTATTAATACATAAATTCATTTGCAAGTATTAATATTTGCTGTCATCTATCCTGGGCGTTAAACTATAATAATTGATTGAAGCATAGTTTTAATAAACTCTCATCTGGGAAAAATCTATTTTTTATCTAATTTAGATAAAGTTTTGGTAAAATAACATGCTGATTACCATTCCCGAAATTTGATTGCTATATTAGAGTAAATTACTATTTAAATGAGGTTTAGGAAACTGTGCGCGATGATTTAGAAGGCCTGGAAATTAGTCATCAACAGTTAGATAAATTAACTAATTTACCTGTTAATAATGAATTGATACTTATTACAAAGTATCTAGGTAAATGGGGAGAATACTTAATAGAAAAGATGCGAGTTACTGAAGGTGCCACTGTAGTTTTTATTGGCTGTTGTACTTTTGTCTCTCTATATCTTTTATTTGATATTTTTCTCAAAATGTTTGTTATTAAAATTCCTATACCATCTGGGATACTATTAATTTTACTTAGTATCTGGATAGGTGGTTTTATCCAGACAATCTTATATATGGTGTGGAAGATTAAAAGTAATTTTCTCAAAAGTAATATGACAAATTCTTTGGGAATTTTACTTAGTGATGTGAAACGATACAATGATGTAATTAACGCTATAAATATTAACGACCAAATAGAAGAAGCTGGTAATTTAGAAGTAGGTATCAAGCAAAGAAAAAAAGTGATTGAAGCTCTGAACCTTACAAAATTAGATTTAGTAAGGGCATTAAAAACAGAACGAATTTTACGAGAAAATAAGAATTTCATTTTAAGTAATTCTGAGTTATTTACCAATAATTTGGCTACTTTAACATCTATGCAAGTTACTGAACAAGCAACTGAACATGGACGATTATTAAATGAAGCTTTGCAAATTGCTTTAGATGTGCAGTACGAAATGAGTAGGTTACACAGTCAAGGTTAGAACCAAATTTTAAACTATCAGTTATCGGGAAATAGAGTTTAGAATTTGGTAAGCATTCAGCTAATGCCTAACGGCACTCTACGCGAACAGCAGTTATCTTTTTCAGGTTAACGCCAAAAATACTGATAATTAACCAATTTCTCAAACATTCTCACTCCTGACTCCTGACTCCTGAATTCTTAGAGAATTAGGACTTACGCATTGAGAAAGTAGCAAAATAGTGTAGTGGTAAAAAATGTTATCTACTTAGGAGAATTAGAGAAATAACTAAACCTTCTACAGCAGAATGCAATCTGGAACATTACACTCTGTTTTTGCTATCAGAACCAAAGCATCGGGGACGTTGTAGATTGGGAGAGATGTTGGAAAACGTTTCACATGACAGTGTGAATAGATTATTGCTCAGAGAGAAGATAGGAACCGAAATATTTATTCGATACAGTAAAGAAAATCATAAATATACTAGGAGGGATTTCAAGTGTAGATAACACAGTAGTATAAAAATTGTATGGTGACCCAAAAAATGCAGAATTAATCAGTTATTTTTGGTCTAGGAAATATCATAAGACCATGAAAGGAATAAATTTAATCACACTGTACTACAGTGATGTGTATGGAAATTCAGTACCGATAAATTACAGAATATACGAGAAGAAGGAGGGAAAGACGAAGAACGATTATTTTCAGGAAATGCTCAAGGAAGTGATTGATTGGGGTGTAAAACCAAGAATAGTTACAGGAGACAGTTGGTATTCAGGGGTAGAAAGCTGAGAATTTTCGAAAAACCAGAAATTGGGTTTTCTATTTGGGATTGACAAAAGTAGAACTGTATCAAATAAACTGGAAAAGTATTGTCTATTAAGGAGTTTAGAAATTACCGATGAAGGTTCGATAACTCATTTGAGAGCATTTCGATTGATCAAACTGTTTAGACAAGACTTCAAAAAAGAAGACTCTAGAGACTATATAGTGTATCTACCAGATCAAGAAGCTCTCAATCAAATCACCAAAAGTGAATTTGTGACAATTCATAATACTCATTGGGGGATTGAAAGTTTTCATAGAGCCATCAAACAAGTATGTGGAATTTCTCGATTTATGGTTAGAGATAGCCAAGGAATTGAAACACAGATATTTTGTTCACTTCAAGCATTTGTTCGTTTAGAAACAATGCGCTCTGAAAACATAATTTCTAATTGGTATGAATTGCAAAGGAACTTATTCACTTTAGTTGTGCGCGACTACATTGTGGAAAATATTACCAATGCTGGTGCTGCTTAATACCTATGGATGAGTTTTTTTGTCAATGCGTAACTCCTAAGAATTTGTTTTTCTCTTGTTGTCTTACTGTTATTAGGGTTGTTGTTGCATTGTGGCAGTTCTATTCTCGAACTATAAGACTCCAATTGAACTTTTGAAAGTTGCGTACACAAGAAGTTCCGTTATTGCCTATTCCTTATTCTCTGACCTAATGAGTAATTATGGCTTCACTTCCGGTCAGGGATACAGGAATGAAACCGGATTGTTATAGATATTGACGTTGGTATGCAGCCACACAGTTGTTAGGTTAAGCTGAGGATATATTTATCTTTTTAGTAGATTACACCCTGTTAAAGATTATAGGTAATCTTCCCGCAGGAACAGAGTAATATTAAAGAACATGAATCAAGCGTTAAGGTAGGTATCGCACATTGACATGGACTGGAAAGACATCAGAGGCAACTGGGTAATTATTCCACCCAAACCCATCGGTATCATCCATTTTTTGGGAGGTGCATTTGTCGCTACTGCACCTCACCTGACTTACCGTTGGTTACTAGAACAGTTGGCAGCTAAGGGATACGTTGTTATTGCAACGCCTTTTGTCAACACCTTAGATCATAGTACGATCGCACAATCTGTACTAATTAACTTTGAACGTACCCTAGAGCGATTACAGGACACGGGGGAATTACGGAAGCTTTATTTGCCAATTTATGGTGTTGGTCACAGTATGGGTTGCAAACTTCATTTATTAATTGGCAGCCTTTTCAAAGTAGAACGAGCAGGGAATATCCTCATCTCTTTTAACAACTATACTGCTAAGGAAGCCATACCCCTAGTAGAACAATTAAACTCCACTTTGGCAATTGAATTTACTCCCACACCTTTGGAAACTAACCAGCTTGTAGAAGAACGTTATCACATCAGGCGTAACTTATTAATAAAATTTAGTAATGACAATCTTGATCAATCAGCAGTTTTAACGAAAATTCTACAAAATCGCTTTCCAGAAATGGTGACAACACAAACTCTTTCTGGAAATCACACCACACCATTAGGTCAAGAGATTAAATGGCAACCAGGAAATTCTTTTACTCCCTTGGATGCTTTAGGGCAATGGTTTAAGCAAGAGGTATATCGGGATTTAAACCAGCTAAGAAAAATCATCCTTTTATGGCTCAATCCTCTTGCACTGACATAATAGCCCAAGGGATATTTAAAGGCGAGTTTTTCAGAAAATGTTATTAGCTTCAGAATTCTGAATTCTACTAACATATTACTCATGACTGCATTTACAGTGTATTGCAGGTAAGTGAAGTAGAAAATTTAGTACCAAAGCCATGTTTAAGAAGGGCTGTGTTACTGATTTTAAACCGCTCCTAGATATTTTTATTTCTGCATAAAAAAATATGAATTGTGTGCGATATTTATTATGTTTCAAATTTTAGTAATTGATGATGATTATTCAATACAAATATTCCTAAAAAGGATGTTGGAAAAACAGGGCTATGAAGTAATTACTGCCAGTAATGGACAGGAAGGTATTTTACAGGCACTTGCTTGTCCTCCAGCCCTAATTATTTGTGACTGGATCATGCCAGGTTTAACAGGGATAGAAGTCTGCGATCACATTAAAAAAGATCCCAATTTATCCACCACATTTTTTATTTTATTAACATCCTTAGATTCAGTAGCTGATCGTGTCAAGGGACTAGATGCAGGTGCTGATGATTTTATCTCCAAACCTATAGAACAAAATGAGCTTCAAGCTAGAGTTAGAGCAGGATTACGTCTACATCAGTTAAATCGAGATTTACAAAGCCAAAAATTATTATTAGAAACAGAACTAGCAGAAGCAGCAGAATATGTAAAATCCCTTCTACCTTTACCTATGTCTGCACCTATAGCTATTAATTCTCGATTTATTCCTTCTCGACAACTGGGAGGTGATTGCTTTGATTATTATTGGCTTGATTCTGATTATGTGGCAATTTACCTATTAGATACTGCTGGACATGGACTCAGAGCAACTCTTCCCTCTATTTCTGTATTGAATCTACTTCGCTCTAGGGCGCTAAAAGGACTTAATTATTATCAACCTAGTCAGGTTTTAACAGCTTTAAATGATACTTTTCAAATGAATTATCAAAATGATAAATATTTTACTATTTGGTATGGGGTATATGACCGTATCAATCGCCAATTAACTTATGCAAGTGCTGGACATCCACCAGCAATATTAGTTTCTGGAAAATCCCCTGCTACTACAGAATTAAAACTATTGAAAACACCTGGTATGCCAGTGGGGATGTTTCCTGAAGCAAAATATGTAGATAGAGCTTGCAGGATTGATAACTTCAGTAGCCTTTACATTTTTAGTGATGGTGCTTATGAAATTACTAAATCAGATGGGACTCTTTGGAATCTAGACGGATTTATTCAGTTGCTAGTTAGTTTACAACATTCAGTTGATTACCAACTTGAACATATCCTGAATTATTTAATCAATTTAAACTCCAAAGAAGCCTTTGATGATGATTTATCTATCCTACAAATTAAGTTCGATTAATTCTTAGCTAATAAAATCTGATTAAACTCATCTTTGCTGGGAAATATTTCAAATATCTCAGTCATACTAGTCAATTCAAATATCATTCTCACTTGATCGTTAATGGAACAGAGAACCATTTTTTTGCCAGCATCCCGAAGTGTTTTAAAAGCCAAAACTAGAGTTCCTAAACCAGAGCTATCCAGAAATGTAATATTTTGACAATCTAATAACACAATCTCAGCGCCACTTTCCAGAATTACGGTAATCGCTTGCTGAAACTCTGATGAGGTTTGGGCGTTTAAATTTTTCTTAAGTGTAAGAACTTTAACCTTTTGATTCATGATTAGGTTACTCTGGTTGATATCAATAGACCTCTTGTAGCTAGTATATACCAAACTAGAAAATTTATAAAAAAAATCCTTTCTAAACTATGTGAATTTTTTAGGGGAAAAATATCATCAGCTAATTATAAATTAGCCAATAAAGAATTTCTTGAAAATGGTTAGATATGAACTTATAAATAATAATTTATAGCTAGTATGATGAGCAACCAATCAAAAATCCTAATTCCGTTTGTGCCATTAGTATTGATATCAATCACCAATTAGAGGCGATTCACCTTAGCTCGATGGAGTAGTTTTTCACCCTTGCGGTATCCAATATAACATACTTTAACTATTTCTCCTGGTTGTGCTACTCCTGCCAGTAGTTCATGTAATTGGGGATTATAAGGTATTTCTGATCCCACAGAGGCGATCGCTTCCACCCCCCAAGCCTGCAATAATTGATCAAGAGGCTTTTCCACCAAAGGCAGTATTTTCACCGCCTCTAGCTGAGGATTTTCTCTAGCTTTCTGCGCTGCTGTCGGCCAGAACAACAATAAAGACTCCAAGATTTCCAAACCTGATTCCTGAAACTCCTGCTGTAATAACTCTTGCTGTTGTTGGAGCATCAGCACAATTCGCTCGTACTCTCCTTTTAAATTTGTATTTTCTTGTACTAGATCTATGCCAGTATTTATACTTTGAGTTAAATTTCGAGTATCGACTGTTAAATTCAACACCTGGTAATCAGAACTCGCATCTGAAAAATTTGCTGCCAATTCACTCAATGATAGTTGTAAGACTTTGGCTAACTTCAGCAAAACTTCCACTCGCATTTGCTTTAGCTTTCCCCTCCGCAATTGCAGAATTTGGCGTTCTGAGACACCAGCCGCAGCACTTAGAGATTTAAAACTGGAAATACCCACACATTGCATTAAATTTTGCAACTTTTGAGTCAAATCATCATCGGGCATAAAATATAATATGGAGCCTAAGGCACCGTCACCTAACTATACCCCATTTTTACCAAAGCTAGGGTGTATGGTGTATAGGGGTAAAGAAAAATTATTTGATTAAATCAACATCTTCCTCAATACCCAAGTGGTTTAAAGCCTAGATCCTTCACTTCGTTTAGGACGCTTCGCGATTTATTGATGGGGATACCCCACACCCTTCTTAAAATCTTTAATCTTTCAACAAACTTCTCAACATCCGAGCAGTTTTTTCATAAACCTGCATTCTTTGAGTTAATAAGTCTGCACTGGGTTCATAACGATGACAACCACAAAAGCCATAATAGCATCCATCGACTTCTAGGATATCTATAGGTTATTGCTGACCAATTTCCGCAATGGAAGCCATTAAAAATACTACTTTTTGGGGATCGTTCTGACGTGGTAATGGACGTTGAATTTGATTTATGGGAATTTCTTGAATCTTCACCATAGGACTTTTGTTGATTATTTTTGTTTTATGTCCTAAATAAATCATAGTCGATATGACTCTATTTTGTAAGTAACGGATCTTAAACAGGTAGTGATATCATGGAAATGGTTACGCGACACAAAAAACGCTACAAATCAGAATCTGCCCCGAAGCCTCACCGTGGGAGCAAAATCGAGTTTTCATGAACACTTTTTTTTGGCCTTCTGCCTACAAGATACTGACAACATTATGTTTATTGGGACTGACTGCTGCATCAAGTCGTGTGAACAATAACCAAGATGTGGAACTCAAAATTGGCATTGTTCAGCGATTTGGAGCGACACCCACAGCCAAGGTACAATTGACACCAAATCAAGGCGATCGCTTGCAGTTAAAATGGACAGTAGGTAATCAGCCACAAACACTGGTGACAGCCAACCCCGTGCAGCTAGAAACAGTGATGGAAACCTTACCTCAACCAAAAATACAAGAGGTAGTCGTTTTGGGAGATTTCCCCACCTTTGAAACAGCGGAAGATAGTTCCAGACACTGGCGTTCTCAGGGCATAGAAGTGGAAATAGCCCAACCCGAACGCTGGCAAGTATGGGCGAAACGAGATGTTTATAGCACGCCTTTAGTAAGGCGATTGTTCTTACAAAGCATACAGGTATCAGGACAAAAACTCCCCTACCTATATACGCAAATACTCAAACAAGTACCGCGAGTGAGTTGGGAAATCAAAGGTAAGCGATATAGCCAAAACTATTTAGAAATAACCACAGGCAAAAACCTAATTCGGGTGAATCAAGGCGGAAAAACAGGTAATACCCGTCTTTTTGCAGGGCGGATAAATTTGCAGCCCAATGCTTACGGTACTTACTCCTTAGTAAATAAAGTGCCTTTAGAAACTTATTTGCGTGGAGTGTTGCCTTACGAAATTGGCACGAGTGCGCCGAAAGCATCCTTGGAAGCCCAGGCTGTTATTGCCCGTACTTATGCTCTTAGAAATTTACGTAGATTTGCTATTGATGATTACCAGTTATGTGCTGATACACACTGTCAAGTTTATGATGGACTCAATGGAGTAGCGAAGACAACAGATCAAGCGATCGCAGCTACAAGGGGAATGGTACTAACTTATAATCAAGAATTAGTAGACGCACTCTATTCTTCCACTACAGGTGGAGTCACCGCCTCCTTTAGCGATGTCTGGAATCGTGAAGATCGTCCTTATCTGCGGCCAGTAATAGATGCGGCTGTGAATATTTGGAACTTATCGGAAAAAAGTTTAGCACATGAAAAGAACTTCCGACAGTTTATTAACTTGGAAAAAGGATTTAATGAAAGCACCTGGGATGTTTTCCGTTGGCACAAACAAACCAGCTTAGAAGATATTACCAAGGACTTACAGAAATTTTTGCGCCTGAAAAAAAGTCCCTATGCCAAATTGAAAACCGTTGAGGCCTTAGCTGTAACGAAACGCAGCGACAGTGGCAGAATTTTGGATATGGCGGTGAAAACGGATATCGGCGTTTTTACCCTGCATAAAGATGAAGTTCGCAGTGCCTTCGCTGCTCCCTGCAGCACACTGTTTTATTTGCAACCTATCAACAAAGGTAAACCAGATGTGTGGGGATACGCCTTTATTGGTGGTGGACTAGGACATGGCGTAGGCTTGAGTCAAACAGGCGCTCAAAATTTAGCCAAGTTAGGTTGGTCAAGTGTGAAAATTCTCCACTTCTATTATCCTGGTACTCAACTTCAACTGCTCAGTAACGAGATTAAGCCATTCTTGAACAACTAGTACCACAGGGTGGAAGTCAAAAGGTTGCCCTTTTGACACTCTCATATATCTAAGGCTAAAGCCACTAAGCTTTACGCTTAGCGAGTGAGCCTGTAAAAACGGGGGTCAAAAGTCACAATGAATACGGCATGAGCTTTTCAGCGATTTGGAATGGTTGGTTTACACCGTACGGTACCAGCGCAACTCGTAATTCGTAAAAAAACAATGGGGAGGAAATGGAAACTACCGCTTTGCTCCTCCCCTGGGTTTTTCTCCAGAAATATGGAAAAAGATACAGCAGATTGCAGATCAATGAGGTACAGAATCTAAATTGAAACCTAGACAGCAAGAGAGTTTTACTCCTGACTCCTGACTCCTTACTCCTGCTGTATTTTGTATTAGACCATATTACTAACTGGCGTGTCATTGTCAAGGCACGCTTATTAATACAATGCTGACACTATTAGTTAGTAAAGTTCTTCTTCTTTGTGAGTTTCGATTACCAAATCCGAAGATGGGTATGCAACACAGGTTAAAACATATCCAGCTTCGATTTGATCATCGTCTAAGAATGATTGGTCAGATTGATCAACTGTACCAGAAACTAATTTACCTGCACAGGTTGAGCAAGCGCCAGCACGGCAAGAGTAAGGCAAGTCAAAACCTGCTTCTTCAGCAGCGTCTAGGATATAAACATCATCGGCAACTTCTAATGTTTCGTTGAAATTCTCAGCTTTGTTGATTAATGTGACTTTGTAAGTAGCCATTAGTTATCCTCTTCTTGTGCAAAGGGCAGTATAAGTTATCCTAAAGCAAAGCCCACAGCTAGTCCTGTAGAATCAGCCGCTGGTTTAAATTTGCTTCAGTTCTGATACTACGGGAAAAACTAAACCTTATAACCGAAAATTGAACACGATTAGTAATGAAATTTAGTTACTTATTTACAATAAGTTTTAGTTATGTAAGATCATCAACGCGATAGATGTTGAAAAAATTTTTATGGGTACTAGTGTAATTAGGTGACAGGGAACAGGTGACAGGTGACAGATGAAATTACTCTCTCATCCTCCTCATCAACCCACACCCTCTTTTTGGTAGAATGCGTATGACATTGATGACACTGTAATTGATTCAGTGGTGGCACAATTAACTCTGTCCATCTAAAAACCCAACAAACAGAACTGCTGAACATCATGTATAATTCCAATGCACCTTTGGCAAATACAACTATGCGGGTGGGTTTAGTTGGTACTGGGTCTGCGGCAAAACTCCGGGCTGAGGCATTGCGGCAAGATACACGCGCACATTTAGTAGCAATTTCTGGACATACTTCCGAAAAAACAGCAGCTTTGGCTCAAGAATATCAAACTGAGGTGATGAATTCTTGGCAAAAGTTGGTGGCACGAAAAGATTTAGATTTAGTTATCATATCCACGGTTAATCGAGATCATGGTCAAATTACCCGTGCAGCCCTTACTAGTGGCAAGCACGTTATTGTTGAGTATCCCTTGTCTGTAGATATTAAAGAGGCTGAAGAATTAATTGCTTTAGCCAAAGCCAAAAATAAACTGCTGCACGTCGAACATATTGAACTTTTGGGCGGTTGGCATCAAGCCTTAAAACAATATTTACTCCAACTTGGTCAGTTGTTTTATATCCGCTACAGCACAGTCAAACCTGAACATCCAGCACCAAGGAAATGGACTTATAACCATGAGCTTTTCGGCTTTCCTTTCATTGGCGCTCTTTCTCGCTTACATCGGCTCACAAATTTGTTTGGCAAAGTTTTAACGGTGAATTGTCACCAGCGATATTGGGAAACACAGTCAGATTATTACCAAAGCTGTTTATGCGTCGTTCAATTGTACTTTGCCACTGGGTTGTTAGCCCAAGTTATTTATGGTAAAGGTGAATCCCTTTGGCAGTCAGAACGGAAAATGGAAATTAATGGTGAAAAAGGGGGATTAATTCTGGATGGTGACACAGGAATTTTGGTTCAGCCAGAGGAAACAAAGTTGATTGAGGTGAGTGGTCGTCGCGGATTATTTGTCAAAGATACAACAATGGTATTAGACCATCTTTTGTATGGTACTTCTTTGTATGTCACTCCAGAGCAAAGCTTGTATGCCCTAAAGGTCGCAGATGCTGCACGTAGGGCTGCGGAAACAGGTTTAACTATTTTTTTAACAAAAGAGTCCTAAATGAAAACCGAACCAATAGTTATTTTATCCCAGCGAGAAATAGAAAAAATGCGTCGGGCTGGACGTTTGGCAGCGAAGCTGTTACAACATTTAGAACCTTTGGTAAAACCAGGGGTCAGCACCCTCCAACTCAATGATGAAGCAGAAAGGTGGACGCAAGCACACGGTGCGATAAGCGCACCTCTGGGCTATAGGGGCTTTCCTAAGTCAATTTGTACTAGTGTAAATGAGGTAATTTGTCACGGTATTCCTAATGCTAAACAAATCTTGAGGGAAGGTGACATTATTAATATTGATGTAACACTGATTGTAGATCGTTATCATGGCGATACTTCCAAAACATTTATTGTTGGTGTATCTTCTCCCAAGGTACAGAAGTTGGTGAAAGTGACAGAAGAGTGTCTCTGTTTAGGTATTGTGGAGGTGAAACCAGATGCAAAGATTGGAGATATTGGGGCAGCTATTCAAGAGTATGCTGAGGCTCAAGGTTTTTCTGTGGTGCGAGATTTTGTGGGACATGGCATTAGTAATATTTTCCACACTGCACCAGATATTCCCCATTATGGAATTAGAGGCAGGGGTAAGCGTTTGAGACCGGGGATGGTGTTTACGATTGAACCTATGATTAATGAAGGAACCTATGAAGTGGAGATGTTGAGTGATGGTTGGACTGCAGTAACACGCGATCGCAAACTTTCCGCCCAATTTGAGCATACTATCGTTGTCACAGAAGATGGGGTGGAAATCCTGACTTTACCAGAAGGACCCAGTAATCATGGAAAAACCTAAACATGAGCGTGGGAAAACATCCCGACGTGGTTTTTTGGGACAGGCACTGACTACAGCCGGAACAGTTATAGCTCGGCGGGGGGTACGTGGTGTGGGTGAAATAGGGATTACAGGTGTTTCTGGTGCGATCGCTAGTGCCATTTATCATGCTATAGGTAAACCCATGGGTGATCTACCTATAACAGCTGATAAGTTGTTGTAATACAAGACTTTGCAAGTTCAGGACTGACACAGCTGGCACATTAGTAGGGTGCTTCAGATTTTAAAATCTGTTTATTTGCTGGATTTATAGAGTCTGAAGCACCCTACAACAAGAATTGATGAAAAAATAGGCTGAAAACCGCATATTTAATTTTCACCAGATGATTCACAGTCCACAACACCTAACCGTAATTCAAGCCGCTGGTATTTGGTGGAATCATAGAAAGTTCCTCGGTGCATTACTTGTGAGTTATCCCAAAAAACAATATCTACTGGCTCCCAAATATGAGAATACACGGGAGTACATTGTAAAACAGTCTCAAATAAATTTTGCCAATATTGCTGTGCTTATTCTCGTTTATCTTCCATACACATTTTATTTAACCACATTTTCTTTTCAGAATCAGCTAATTTGAGTGAAGATGTAGGAGCAACAAAATTAATTAAGACCCACCATCAAGACGTTTTTAGTATTCGGTTTCCTTCAGGTGCAATTGATATTGATACGCCACAAGATTACTAAAAACTTCAAGGATATTGAAGAAAGAGGTACACAAGGGCAGGCAGGATGCCTACCCCAGAAGACCTATGTTATGAAGATGTGTACTTAATTTACTTGCAAAGTTTTGTAAATAATCTGTAAAGAGAAATATCCCTGATTTATTGGGAAAATTGAGGATATGATGATTTGCATTTACATCCAACTTGGCAACAGAAGATTATTCCTGATTTAAAGAAAGTATTTCCCCATACTCAAATTATCGCTACTACTCACAGTCCTGAAGTTGTGACAACTGTGAAGCCAAATCAGGTATGGATATTAGAAGATTATCAAATAAAACAATATCGCGAACCTACTAAGGGGAGGAAAAGTTCAGATATTGTTAGAAATATTTGAGGGGTGAGTGAGTTAAGACCAGATACAGAAGAAACAAGAACACTCACACTTTAAATCAGGAATAATCTTCTGTTGCCAACGTCTTTTTGAAGCAATTGATAATGGTCAATTAGAGGAAGCAAAACGCCTACGTCAAGAACTACGACACTGGGAATCATTTGATCCAGATATGACTATAGCGGATATCCAGATCTGTCACTTATAACGGAGGAATGCAGTGTGAAAAATGTGCTGAAATCTCCAGAACCGGAGGAACTTAAGAATTATAAGTTACAATATTCTTCACAATTCAAAAGATGGAAGCATTTAAAAAGTAATCGAATGACATTCAATGCTGTTCTGCAAACTTTAGTGGCTGATCAAAAAGGACTTTGTGCGTATTGTGAAATGTCTATTCACGAAAACAATCGCTCTGTTGATCATTTTATTCCTCGTAAACAATCCATCAACAAAAGAAAATAATTATGATTTAGATTGGCAAAATATGTTGGCTATCTGTCTTCCACCAGGTGGTTTAGAACATGATATGATGATATGGCAACCTCAAAATTACCCCATGATTCACCATGTTGTGGTAAAAAAAAGGATGATTTTATCCCTGATAGTAGATTATTAAATCCTCTGACTTTACCAACATCAAGTTTATTTAAATTCAGTAGTAAGGATGGTGAAATTAGAGCTAATGAAACCGCCTGTATAGCGGCTGGGATTCCTGTTAAAAATGTTCAGTTTACTATTGACAAGCTTGGTCTCAATATTCCACGATTGAAGGATCAAAGACTTGTTGTGATTGATAAAATCAATAAAGAACTTGATGATGAGACTTTTGATATAAATGATCTAGAAGAAAAAGTTGCAGGAGAATATTTTGATGATGGTACAGGAAATTGGCCTCGTTTTTTCACAACTCTTCGCTGGGTTTTAGGTGCAGGTGCTGAAGGACACCTTACCATCAAAAGTTTTTGGAAAGCTTTAGCTAATCATCCTCCGACTCTGCGACCCACTTGGGAAAACCTCAAGGAAATAATGGCAGATCCTGGGGAAATAGATCCATTGATGCGGGAATTAATTTACATTGCTGTTAGTGTGACAAATGGCTGTGAATATTGCATTGCTTCACACTCAGCGGCGGCACTTAATAAGGGGATCACTCATCAAATGTTTGGTGAACTGATGGCTATTACTGGTGCTACCAATATGATAAATAGGTTTGCTAACGGTTATAAAATTCTATAGAATTCCTGTTGATGAAATATTTAAGCAGTAGTAAATAAGTCAACATAATTCAATCTAAAACCCACACTAGTACCGCCGTGAATTCAAAATGCTTCTTTCAGAAGAGGTACGCTAACAAAATTCAACATGTATACGGCGTAAGCTTTTCAGAGATTTGGAATAGTTGGTTTATTTACACCGTACTGTACTAGATACCCAAATTTCTTTGAATATTCGGAAATATGGGTATTACGTTTTTTTAGTTGAGTATTGTTTATGATGTTGAGCTTTCGGTAAAATATATGGATGTGATCGCTCAAGGATGGATAATGGCAAAACACGCTACACTTCTGTTTGGGATTGAATGGAATCTTTTGTGGGAAAGTCCATTGGACGATGTACGCACTTCTTTGAACATCATCCTCCCAACTAGCTAAAAGCTCAGTTTTGCCAAGTTTATCTACCCAATTTATTGGGAATACCTTCACAACCACCAGGAATAGTCCGTCTGGCTTCTTCTCCACACCAAGCACAGCAGTATTGACGGGTTGATTCGGACATCCGTTGTGCGTTTCTGAAATCGGCATTTTCCACAACTGCGCCGGTGTGTTCCCCTGTTTCATAGTTGGGTGGGTTGTTGCGACTGCGGGGTGAGGCTTTTTCTAATGAACCATAAAAGAAACGCACTCCATTTAAATCGCTATTGTTGAGATCCGCATCATATAAGATAGTGCGGGATAGGTTGGCTTTGACTAAATCACAACCGCTGAGATTAGCACGGACAAGATTCGCTTCGCTTAAATCAGTCCAGCGTAAATCAGTGTTCGACAGGTCTGCACCTGCTAACATTACACCTAAGTCAATGACGCGCACACCTTCTAAAAGGTCTTCTGCGTAGCCACCGATACCGTCAAGAATCGCTCTACCTAAACGACGATCGCGTTTTAATGGTGTGAGTAATTTTGAACGGGAGAGAAAACGGAGAATTTTGGCTTTACCACTACCATCTACACTACTAAAAATTGCGGCAGTTCGTCCTTCTGCGATCGCTCTTTCTTGTGGCCAGTCTTCTAATAATCCCTCTTCGTCCAGTACCAAGTCAGAAACACCTTGGAAATAAGAATCTATTGTTTGCTGTTGGGTAATAATATTTTGTTGTACTGTCAGCAGGTTTTGTTGAATAGTTAAGTCTTTAGAAATTACATATTGTCGCCAAGCTACGTAAACAGCGATGATAGCTATGGAAATTTGCCCTAAAGCGCCAAACCAATCTGCTAAAGTACCCGCAATATCCCAGTTAATCTTGCTTCCCCAGCGGAGTAGTCCATTTTCGACACCAGTAAACCTGAATAAGCCACAAATTGCTACTAATAAGCCCGTCAAACCCACCAAAACTGTTCTTTCTTGGGCAGAAAACCATTCTTGAACGACGTCTTGCAACCAAGGTAAAAGTATAGCCACAGATAACACCAAAGTTGTGAGAGTTCCTAAAATGCCCAGAAAGGAGTTATTAATAGCAATACCAATAAAAGTGAGTGCGATCGCTAGTAGAGTAAATAATAATGCTCTAGGCTTGACAGCAAGTTGATGATGAGAAATGTCTTTAAAACCAGATGTCGCTTGTTTGAGAGCATTTGTATGTTGGGGAGATTGTAAAGAAGAAATTGCTGATAAGGCTTGTTGTGCGGCCAAACCTTCTGAAGTTAGTCCATTTTCACTTGCATCAAAATCATCTGGCTGCAAGTCTTTATCTATATTCGTTTCTGGCTTTGGTGGATGAGAAGAATTAGATGCAATCGTCATGCTTTCTATTTTTCAATACTTGATATAATTTTAGATTTTAGATTTTAGATTTGTAAAGATTCAAAATACAGAATCTAGAATAGCCTTTTACTCCTGAATCTTTCTAAGATTTAAACTTTTATCAATAAGTCAGGAGTAAGTTGCACACTGCTGCTAACTATTGACTCCTGAGAAATTCTTCGTAAGTAAATTTATTTTTTATGGACAAGGAAACAAGGATTTTTTAAGCTAGTCCCACTAATTTGGCACTTAGTTCCCACAGACGCTCGGCTTTATCTTCATCACTGGCTTCGTTGGAAACTTTTTGCACGAAGGATTTACCATTTTTTTTCTGTCTATTTCCCCAACTCCAATACATACCAGATTGATTGTATGCAGGATCAGCAACTACTTCTGCTACTCTCTTACCAGCTTCCTCTTCTGATACAAACCCACCAGTGATGTACTTCTGGAAGATGGGGAAGAGTTTTTGGAATAGTGGATAATGGTCACGGAATAAGGCTGTTGTTGCTACACACCCCGGATAAAGAGAACTAAAGGTGATACCTGTTGACTCATGATAGCGTCGATGCAGTTCTCGCATGGTCAACACATTACAAACTTTGCTATCTTTATAAGCTTTTACTGGTTCAAATTTCTTACCATCAATCATGCTGTAAGGCGCTTTGAATCCTGCTTCAAAACCCTTTAAATCTCCCAAATCTGGACGGGGGGGAATTTTTCCTCCTAACTCATTGGGGTTGTGTGTCACTGTTCCCAAAATCACGAGTCTGGGTTCTGAAGCGGATGATTTTTTCAAATCCTCTAACATCAAATTACACAAAAGGAAATGGCCAAGGTGATTTGTAGCCACGCTTAACTCATATCCGTCTGGACTCCACAAAGGTTCTTTGATTAAAGGCATATAGATGGCAGCGTTGCAAACCAAGGCATCTAATGACCTGCCAGTGGCTCGAAAGTCCTTCACAAATTGTCGAACACTGTCTAAAGAGGCTAAGTCAAGATGGATGATTGTGTAGCTGCCCTGTCGTATTCCCACAGATTGGGCTGCTTCTTCTGCTTTTGAGAGATTACGACAGGCCATAACTACCTGCCATTGACCAGTTTGGGCTAGAGCTTTTGCGGCTTGCAAACCGACACCTGAAGATGTACCTGTAATCACAACCGTTGACTGTCGATTTTGTTCCATCTCTGTTAAGACTTTATTTGAATGTGGTTTAGCTTTGATCAGAAAATAGGCTGAATACCCAGTAATCAAACCCTAAAATCTCAAAAACTTTTGAGGGTTAAATGTCGTTTAAAGCTGGGATTTAGCTTGTTTCCCGCAGGGTAAGCCAGTTGAGGGCTAAAGCTCTCAGAGATTTTATGGTATCATGAATTGAATCACCCAAAGGACGTGAAAACCCCGACAAATGGATAGAAAGGCCAAATAGTCAAGGCATATTGCGGTTAAATTTCAACGTACTGTACCAGTGACTAATCACTGTTCTCTCATCAAATTTCTGCTTATTATCAATCAACTGGGTTAGATGGGAGTGATGTAGCAATCCAGAATCATTGGTGAGAAAATACTGAATTCATTAAAGATAACATAAATACCAAATAAATTTGTGTTTTGTAGCTGAAGTGGTATATTAAGGGTAATTCATAGCTTTCAGTTCTGTTTTTATAAGTTACAAATGCAGTAACAGTATTTTCTCATGATTGATTTAGGATTAGTATAGGAAGGATTTTTATAAAAAAAGGTACAGCCTGTGCAAATTAATTGATTAATTTTACCTAAACATGATATCATAGGTATGATTTAAGAAAAGGTTCTCCAAATCTTCATCTATTCCTGAATAAAATAAAAGATAATTAATAATAGTTTAGTTGATTTTGATACGATTTTTGAGATTCAGAAAGTCATAACATAATAATATATATTAGAAATTTTGTAGGTGCAGTATGGTTGTGAGGCGATGCTTTATTGCCTGGGGATTTATCAGTTTTTTGATAATTGGCTGTGGTGATTTGACAATATCATCAACAGATATTACCAAGCAAGTTGTAAAAGAAAGCAATGTTAATCAACTGCTGACAGAAGTAGAGGATAGCCAAAAAGCTAAAACTTTATTGAATCAGGGCAATTATCTTTTAGATACCAATCGCTACAAAGAGGCTTTGACATTCTATAATCAAGCGATCGCTATTAAAACTGACAATGTGGAAACTTGGGTGAACAGGGGAAATGCCTTGATAGCCTTGCATCGCTATGAAGAGTCTTTGGAATCTTATGAGAAAGCGATCACTATTCAACCGAATAAAAATGAAGCCTGGTATAATCGGGGAAATGCTCTAACAGCCTTGGAGCGTTATGAGGAAGCAGTTAAAGCATACAATGAAGCGATCGCCATTCAACCAAATAAAGATGAAGCTTGGATTAATCGAGGAATAGCACTGACAAAATTGCGTCGCTACAAAGAAGCTTTAGCCTCTTACAATCAAGCCATCAGCATTAAGCCAAATTTGCATCAAGCATATTATAACAAAGCTTGTAATTATGCCTTACAAAATAATGTAGAACTAACAATAGAGAACCTACAAAAAGCGATTCAACTTGTACCTGAAAAATACAGTAATTTGGCAAAAACAGACTCAGATTTCGATCAAGTGCGTGATGAGCAACAATTTCAGCAAATATTAGAATCAAAAGAATAGTTTATCAATAGCATTTACAGCGGTAAAATCGTAAGTATTCAGCTAATGCCTAACGGCACGCTACGCGAACAGCCGTCAGCAGTAAGCTTTTTCAGGCTAACGCCAAAAATACTTATTTGATAATTAACCAATTTCTCAAACATTCTGACTGCTGACTGCTGACTGCTGACTCCTGACTCCTGAATACTTACATACATAAAATCCGTGTTATTAGTTGGTGAAAATTATAGTTTTTAACTAACCACAATATCACTTAGATTTTAACACATTTAAGGACGTTCATGTAGAAACCAATGATCAGTTTTTAATAAAGCACAAGCATATTCTGAAAGAGAAATACTAGGTACAATTGTTGTAGAAGGTGCAATAGTTTCTTGTTCAATTGCTAATTGAAAAGCTTCCTTAAAAGTTTTGGGTTTATTTTTGACCGTTATTTGTAACATAGTTCCATCATGACATATTAATTCCATACCAACCATATTGTTCATGCCAATATTTTAACATAGCCATTACCTTATCACTGCCTATATAACTAGCCCCATACCAATGCAGATAAGCCAGTATTTCCCAATAATTTTGAACTCTCTTGCTGTCTAGGTTTCAATTTAGATTCTGTACCTCATTTATCTGCAATCTGCTGTAAGTATCTCTTGTAATTGATATTAGTTAGATTAGTTAGAAAAGCAGGCTTTGCCTGCTATTAAGAATCTTTCACAGTTTTCAGCTTTTACCTGATAATTAACCACCACGCTTTAGGGCTAATTCAACACGATCAAACTCTAACTCTAGACGGTTTTTCAGTTTTTCAGGGATGGGACGGTTGGGGTAAGAACTATAGTGTCCAGCTAAGGAATTGAGTGCTGTTCGCATAGTTGTAAAAGAATTCAGACCAGAAACAGAATTAACTCTCTGATAACGAGCAGAAAAGTCATTGATTTTTTGACGTGCTTCTGCTTGGAGTGCTGCTTTATTTGGATCTTCTGGTGATACTTCTATGGCTTGTCTTAAAGTGTTGACTACAGCTAAAGTATCTTGACGATAATCTCCTGACAAGCCATCAGGAGTTCCAGAACAACCCATTAAGCCAAGGGTGACAACTAAAACCAGTGCCAGCAGACGCGACCAATAATGTTTCATATCCATTCATTAAAAACAATATGTAAATCAACGTCCATCCTATCTTGGATTGGGATCAGTCAGTTATCAGTTATCAGTAGTTGTTCTCCGCCATCTTCCTCATCCCCCTAATCCCCCCACACCCTCATATAAGGTATTCCGTTGCTGGTAAGGTCTATTTAGGGATGCGATCGCACTTTGTAGGGTTTCTACTTCCATGCACGTACCACCAATAGCCCCGGCCATGGTGGTAATGTGTTCTTCCATTAATGTGCCACCAATATCGTTACAACCCCACGTTAAGGCTTCTGTTGCACCAGCCAGCCCTAATTTTACCCAACTTGGTTGATGATTAGGTATAAAATTTCCTAAAAATATCCGCGCTACCGCTGTTAATAAAAGTGCGTCAGCTAATACTGGTTGATCTCTTCCCACTCGACGACGTAAGGATTTTGGTGCTTCTTGTCCTACGAAGGGTAAGAGAATAAATTCTGTGATTTTAGCAGGATATCCCTGTTCTATTGCCGTTTGTTGGAGCGATCGCAATTTCTCTAAATGTCCAATTTGCTGTTCTGGCGTTTCAATATGCCCAGATAACATGGTACTAGTAGTAGGAACACCTAATTTATGTGCCGTACTGACAATTTCTAGCCAAGTAGCAGTATCAATCTTTTCTCGACACAATACCCTTCTGACTTCATCATCTAACACCTCGGCTGCTGTTCCTGGCATGGAACCCACACCCCCATCCCGCAAAGCTGTAATTACCTCAGTGTATGAAATTCCATCTAATCTGGCAATAAACTGGACTTCCTGGGGAGAAAATGCGTGTATATGTAACTTAGGGAACTTCTGTTTAATAGTTTCTACTAAGTTAAGGTAATAAGGCAAAGATTTACCATTGATTTGTGCTTCTGGGTACAATCCGCCTTGCATACAGATTTCTGTCGCACCCCGACGCACCGCATCTGTAGATTTCTCCAAAATCTGCGCCCAATTTAACCAGTAAGCATCGGTATCACCATCATCTCGCCGAAAAGCACAAAAACTACAGTGCTGTTCACAAATGTTAGTAAAATTAATGTTACGGTTAATTACGTAAGTAACAGTCTCACCTGCTTGTTTTTGCCTCAGTTGGTCAGCTGTAACCCTAATAGAATTTACAGCCTGTGGGTCAGTTTGCTTTAATAAAACTACTGCCTCAGATGGTGATATATTAAACCCTAGCAGCGAACGATCAAGAATAGTATCCACAGTTATATTAGTCACACTTCACCAAAATTGTATTAAGCTATGAATAAATTAAAAGCCACAGCACCATTATTTATAATCTTGTCAGGTGTGATTTTTTCTTTATATCTACGGTCACAAGTTCCAGATGACATTTACTTTAGTAGTGATGGTGGACTCAAAGCATTGTTAGCTAAACAACTTAGTTCTGGTAATTTACGTTTTGATCTAAACCTCCAAGTACCACCATGGGTGCATAATATCTGGGATAGTGGATTATATCCTTTTGAACCACCATTTAGCTATAAAATTTCTAATCTTTATTATATTACATTCCCATTTACATTTCCCCTAGTTACTGCTCCATTTTATGCAATTTTCGGCTACAGAGGGTTTTATATAATTCCTTTAATTTCTGCATGGATTATCTGGGTGAATTATTATCGTCTCTGTCAGTCTTTTAAACTTGATAATTTCATGATTTCCCTGGGTTTAATAACTCTTATTTTTGCTTCTCCACTCACTATGTATAGCGGTATGTATTGGGAACATACACTGGCAGTAGCTTTAGCATTTAGTGGGTTAGTTATGATATTTTCCGACAGAGAAAATCAATTTACAAACAAAGCAGCCATACTGAGTGGCATGTTAATTGGTTTATCAGTCTGGTTTAGACCAGAATTTCTAGCTCTAGTAGCTATTTTGATCATATTAATAACTGCTTCATTTATAATGAAGTTCGATTTAATTACAATCATCAAAAATAAGAGAACAATATTTCTGGCGAGTTTAATATTAACAATATTATGCTTCTTTATATTGAATAAAATCATCTATAATAATCCTTTGGGCGCTCATGCCTTCCAAGTGGTAGAAAATTTTTCATTATCAGACAGACTATTAAAATCATGTAGGTTTTTTAATGAACTCAAAAACAACTTGCTCAAACATTTCCCGATCATATACTTTGGATTGGCAATTTGTTTCATTTCTATATTCAAAACTAATTTGAGATTAAAAACTGCAAGCAAACAAATATTACTCATATCGTTTTTATTTCTGTTGATAGTGCCGATACTTATTCCTAGTGATGGTGGTAAACAGTGGGGATCACGATTTTTATTAATTATAATCCCATTAGTTAATGTCATAGCTATATCTGGTTTGGAGAAAACATGGAGAATTCAACAATTTGGCATCAGATATATTAGCACAGGAATTTTAGCTGTACTATTTATCTTGGGATTCAATATCAACATAATTGAAGGGACAGAAACCTCCTATCAAAAAGACAAAAAAGAAAATATTGAACTTCTTGATTTCTTACGTAAAGATAGTAATAAAATTGTAGCTGTAGCTAATCAATATGTTGGACAAAGTTTTGAAGCCACCTTTAAACAGAAAATATTTTTTCTTACTAAAAAACCTGAAGATCTAAGTAAATTAGCTTTAGCATTAAATGAACAAGGATATAAAACATTCCTGTATGTATGTCCTTTTTATGATAAATGCTTTTCCTCTCCCACAATACCTGATCAAGTCAAATTAGTAAGAAAGCAGAAAAGATTAACAATTCAACTAAGAAAGATTAAAGAAAATAAAAGATACAGAATAGAAGAAGCCACAATTTTTTAAAAAAACAAATTAATATAAATAATGAAGACGAATTTACCCAGTAACTACCTGAAACAGATATTGTCTGTAGAAAAATTATCCCTGATTGCGATTGCAATAGCAGTCATAATCAGAATTATCAATTTAGGAACTAGAGAATTTTGGTATGATGAAGTTTTATCATTACTACTTTCTACCAGTCAAAATGGGGTTTACAAAACTCCTGGAGATGCACCAGTAATATTAGCAGAATATACATCCTTATTAAGCTTGCCCAAGGAAGTAAGTTTAGGAAATGTTATCCAAACTATCACGCTACTAATTAAAAGTCTCTTGGGTGGAGAACCTCATCCACCAATATTCTTTTTAAGTCAACATTTTTGGTTGCGGCTTCTTGGCAATAGGGAAGCAGCTATGAGGAGTTTAAACACTTTATTGAGTGTAGTTTCAATAGGTGGCGCTTATGGTTTAGGGAAATTTTTTCTAGGACATCGTGGTGGACTTTTTTTTGCAGCACTTGTAGCTATTAGTCCATTTTATTTATTTCATTCCCTCAATCTCAGAATGTATGCACCTCTAGTACTATGGGTAATTCTCAGTACATGGTCGTTGCTATATCTAATTGAACAGCAAAATCCTGACATTAGTCAAGGTTGTCCCAGTAAGTTGTTATGGAATGGGCTTTTAATTATTTCTATTACTGCTGGTTTGATGACTTTTTATTTATATGCCTATTGGCTAATAGTTTTAGGAGTATTGGTACTTTATTTAGATAGAAGAAATTCGTTTCAACATGCTTTACGCTTAGGTACTGGAGTTTTATTAACCATACCTTGGGTATTATGGGGGACAATTAAACAACTTCATAACGCTGACTTAGATCGTTTTGGTAAAGCCAAATCTACATTACCTCCCTTGTTAAGACATTTACAGGATTTTACTAATACTTTAGGTACTGATATATTGATAGGGGACTGGGCAACTAGTTTAGATCCTATTATCATTAGTTTATCTGGTTGTTTAGTAATCTTGGTATTTGTTGGGTTTAGTATTCATCTGTGGAAACAAAATGAAAAACAAAAGTTAGGTACAGTTTTAATATTAGGCATTTTACCGATATTATTAGGACTGATAGTAGATATTGTTACCAAAAAATTTACCTTGGGTTCTGGCTTCGGTAGAACTTTCATCATTATGCTACCTGGCTGTTTATTATTAATCGCTTTGTGGGTAGAAAAAGCAGTTTCTAAACAATGGTGTCTCCTGGTAACTGGTGGAATATTACTAATGTACCTAACAATTAGTATTGGTGATTTAAGTTTGCGACATCGCTCAGTTTTTCGTTCAGTTGCAGAATTAATTGCCAAAGATGTAAATAAGCCAACTTTAATTGCTATGAACTCGAAAGCTTGGGGTCATGTAAACCGTTTAGCTTATTATATTCCTACTGATTATCCAGTCATGTTGTTATCTGACTACCCCGGAGATTTAGCAACTCATTTAGAAAAAGTTATCAAGGAAGAACCAGGTCGATATGCTCGTATTATTTGGTTAAATAGCGGTGATCCTTTGTGGTCACCTTTGAAAACAGAAATGGAAATAAAGCGGAAAGAACAAAAAACAGAACAGATTTTATCATCTGAGTTTCAATTAAAAGAAACAAAGAATCTTTCAGGTACAATGAAGCTTGATGAATTTACAGCCAAGCTTTACACAGTCTCATCCAAAAATTAAACACTGCAAAACAAAAGTATGAGGTGTGATTTATCTTTGTTAGATTGCAGGGAACATCCCAAATGTGTAAGTTTATTTTTATCTGACATTTTTTAATAAAAGATGTATTGTGCTAATAATTAAACTTTATACATGTAATCCCGCAATTAGAAATTTACTAACTTTATGAATGCAAACTCATCAAACTCCCTATTAGTAGTTCCCACTGGGGCATTAAAGATTTCCGAACATCCACTTACTGATTTCCATAGAGACAATCCCATTCTGTTATCTCTGGTGATTCCTACTTATAAAGAGCGTAATAATATTGAGAATATCGTCAATATCCTCAGTAGGTTGCTGGATGAAGCTATCCCTGGTAATTATGAGCTAATTATAGTTGATGATGATAGCCCGGACTTAACTTGGGAACTAGCACAATCTCTACTTCCAGATTATCCGCAGTTGCGGGTGATGCGTCGTCAAGAGGAATGGGGACTATCTTCAGCGGTGATTCGTGGTTGGCAAGTTGCCACAGGGCGTATTTTGGGTGTGATTGATGGAGATTTACAACATCCACCAGAAGTGTTAATACAACTGTTGCAGAAGATAGAAGAGGGGGCAGATTTGGCTTTAGCCAGTCGTCACGTAGATGGCGGTGGCGTGAGTAGTTGGACTATAATCAGGCGCTTTTTGTCTCGTGGGGCGCAGGTTTTAGGTTTGATTATTTTACCTGGTGTATTGGGTAGAGTTACTGACCCAATGAGTGGTTATTTTATGGTGCGTCGGAGTGCGATCGCAGGTGCAACAATGAATCCTGTAGGGTATAAAATTCTCCTAGAAGTGATTGGTCGCGGACAAGTTAGAGAAATTGCTGAAGCCGGTTATATCTTTCGTGAACGTACTGAAGGCGAAAGCAAGGTAACGTGGAAGCAATATGTAGAGTATATTCAACACTTAATCCGTTTACGAGTATCTACTGGACGGTTAGGCAAAATTAGTCAAAAAGTTAATTTCCCCGTTGGTCGATTTATCCGCTTTGGTGTAGTGGGATTCAGTGGGGTATTTGTAGATATGGCAGTGCTTTATTTACTCAGTGACCCTTCAACTCTGGCTTTACCTTTAACGCGGAGTAAAATTATTTCTGGTGAAGTTGCCATTTTCAATAATTTTTTATGGAATGATGCGTGGACATTTGCGGATGTTTCCATGCAACAAAAAGGTTGGAATCAAACAATCAAACGGTTTTTGAAGTTTAATGTGATTTGCTTGGCAGGATTGGTTTTAAATGTAGTTGTTTTGAATATAGTCTTTAATTTATTGATTCCTAATCGGTATATTGCCAACTTAATTGCGATCGCAGTTGCTACAATTTGGAATTTCTGGGTTAACCTGAAACTAAGTTGGCGGGTAACTGATGTGAAATAGTCGATTTAACCTTTTCTATTAGTCTGCATATAACGGTAAATTACGGCAATATTATGGGCATTATCAATACCTCTGTAATGTGTGCCTTTTAATTCCATTCCTAAATGTTGCAAGGCTTGTGCCATGCCAAATTTATTATATACACCCAAATATTCAGAAAATTGTTTTTTGATATTTCTGTGTTCTGGACCAAAAGGATATGGGATATTATGAAACTTGCAATATTGTAAAAATTGCGTTTTATCATAATTTCCCCCAGGACAAAATATATCATTAGGAAATGAACTCATCCACTCTGCCAATTTTGGCATCACTTCTGGAAATTGAGGTGCAGTATCAACTTGTTTTTGAGAAATAGTCGTTAAATTTCTCCAGAAATCTGTCAAAATAGGATTTCTCACAGGTTTAATAAATTGTTGAAACTCAGAATCAATTTCCCAGGTTTGGCGATTTAGTATCACTGCACCAATTTCAATAGTTTCCATTTCGTGACGGTAAAATGTATGCTTATCAGAGCAAGTAGCTTCCAGATTAATGACCATGAAATAGTGATTCAGAAAAAATTAAAATCTAGATGAAAACGGTTTTAGCCAATTAAGTAAAATAGCAGTATCAAGAACAAAAGCTGCTAAAACAAACCAGAAAATACTTTCTCCAGCTAAGATCAAAAAAGGCAAAAGTGTATTATTTAGATTCCAGCCAAATTCTATCTGGTTTAATCCCCGCACCAAACCAAAAGCAAGTGCAGCAGAAGATTTGAGTTGGGGATTTTTATCTACGTGGATGATATAGCGGTAAGTGACACCAAATAGGAAACCAGAGAGACCTGCAATTCCAGCACTCAGCAAAATTGTAAATTAATTAGCTGAAATTGATTAATATTCAGTATCGAAAAATACTGATTCAGCAGCAAACCATTAACAACAGTAGTGATTAAGAAAGCTAAACCAGCAGATAAACCACCAATAAGCCCTGCTTTAAGAGATTCTAATCGTTCTTCTGCAATCATTTCCATAATCTAGCCCAACCTCGCATCAACACCATTGAGCAATCAACCTCCTTTTCCCAGTATGATAAACATTAGAGACCTTTTGTAATTATTTGAAAAGTAGAACTATGATTTTGACACTGGGATGGGTATCACTTTTGGTTGTGTTCACATGGTCGATTTCTATGGTAGTTTGGGGACGCAACGGACTATAGAGGAATCGTGGAAAGTCCATATTTGATTATTTTGGCTTTGATGGCCATAGTGCTGCTAGTAGGAGTCACTGGTGGTGTAGTTTATTTAACACTAGCAGACTGGCGTGATCGCCGTCGTCGAGAAGACGAAACCCGCGAACTTAAACGCAGCACTGCCAAACGACGCTGATTTTGTACAGCAAATATCAGCATGTTTTATGGCTTAAAAAACCTATTTGTGGGGATGGGATTGAGAGCGTATCCCCACATATTCATATTATACAAACATAATACACAAACCAATATTGAATATTTATTGTTACCTTATAGAAGAATTATATTGACAACCCTGTGGGGAATGATACAACCTACTTCCCAAAAAGAATATCAACCAGGCATGATTTTTTCCCTGGATCAGAGTGAGAAACAAAAAGCTTTATCTAGAGTGATTGCCCGGATTCGGGAATCTCTAGATATAGAAACCATCTTCAAAATAACAGTCACAGAAGTACGTCAGTTACTCAACACAGATAGGGTTGGCGTATTTCGATTTTATCCTGATTTGGAATGGGAAGGGGAATTTCTTTATGAAGATGTAGGCACAGAATGGATATCTATATTAGCTACCAAACTCCATGACCACTGCTTTGCTGAAGAGTTTACCGAACTTTATCAGGAAGGGAGAATTAAAGCCATATCAGATATTTATGAAGATGTTGTCACAGATTGTCACGTCACAATGCTGGAAAAGTTTCAAGTACGTGCCAACATAGCTGTACCCCTCATGAAATGCAAAGATCTATGGGGATTACTGTGTATTCATCAATGTAATAACCCACGACAATGGGAAGCATCAGAAATTGAATTTGTGCAATTAATAGCTCAACATTTGGGAGTTGCTTTACAACAAGCAGATTATATAGAACAGATGAAATTACAATCTGCCCAGCTTGCACAAGCTAAAGCTAGAGAAAAAGCCGCAGAATGGCAAAAAACTATAGCGCGAACCATAGAAAAAATTCGTCAGTCTCTAGATTTAGAAAGCATTTTTCGCACCACCACCGAAGAACTCAGACAATTACTAAATAGCGATCGGGTTTCTATTTATCGTTTCAATCCTGACTGGAGTGGTGATTTTGTGTTTGAATCTATAACATCGGGTTGGGTTACTCTTATGCAAGAACAGTTACAGCGTCCCGAATTAAGAGACAACATTAGCAACTGTAACTTAAAGGAATTAGTTGAACCACCCACTGATACATATTTGCAAGATACAGGAGGAGGTCAGTTTGCTAAAGGAGAAATATACCGGATTTGTAATGATATTTATAGTGCTGGTTTTAACGAATGCTACATCAAAATTTTAGAAAGCTATCAAGCCAGAGCTTATGTCATAGTTGCAATTCTTTATAACCATAAAATTTGGGGTTTATTAGCCGTTTATCAAAACACAGGAACTAGAGATTGGCAAGAAGATGAAATTTATCTACTCACCCAAGTTAGTTCTCAATTAGGTGTAGCATTACAGCAAGCTGAATCATTGAAACAAATGCAAGTTCAAGCTCAGAAACTTGCTAAAGCTGCGGAAAGAGAACGGAAAGCAGCAGAAAGAGAAAAAGCTTTAGCTGCAACTGTAGAAAAAATTCGCCAGTCTCTTGATCTAAATACTATCTTTGCTACCAGCACTCAAGAGGTCTTGCGGTTATTAGAAGTTGATCGCGTCACAATTTACCGATTTCGTCCAGATGGGAGTGGTGAATTTGTGGCCGAGTCATTAGCTTATGGATGGAAATCAGTACAGGAACTTGTGCCAGTAATTGCAGATGATTATCTACGATTAATTCCAAGAGAGGACTCTACCAACGGTAAAATAATCGTTGTTAACGACACATCTGCCACAAATATTCCTATTCCTCATATTGCCTTAATTACACCAACAGAAACCAGAGCATATATGATTGTGCCAATTTTTCAAGGAGAAAAACTCTGGGGATTATTGGCAGCTTATCAACATTCTCAAACCCGTGATTGGCAGAAAGATGAGGTAGATTTGTTAGTGCAGATTGGTTCTCAATTAGGAGTAGGACTCCAGCAAGCCGAGTTGTTAGGAAAAACCCAACGCCAAAAAGAAGAAATTACCCAAACTCTCAAGGAATTACAAGCGACTCAAAGCCAGTTAATTCAAAGTGAAAAAATGGCTGGTTTAGGTCAATTGGTCGCTGGTTTAGCACATGAAATTAACAACCCAATTAGTTTCATTTACGGTAATATTCCTTATGTTACTAATCATATGGAAGATTTATTGAATTTAGTGTGTCTATATCATAAAAATCATCCTCAATCAACACAAGAGATTGCACAGCAAACAGCAGATATAGATTTAGATTTCATCGCTGATGATCTGCCCAAAATGCTCAATTCAATGATGATTGGTGCAAATAGAATTAGAGAATTAGTGCTTTCATTACGGACTTTCGCACGCCTTGACGAAGCAGAAAAAAAACCTCTTGACTTACATGAAGGGATAGACAGTACACTTTTAATTCTCCAAAATCGTCTCCAACCACAGGGAGATTTTCCTGCTATTGAAATTGTGAAGGAGTATGGTAATCTACCTCAAGTCTTTTGCTATGGAGCTCAGATGAATCAGGTGTTTATGAATATTATCAATAATGCGATTTGGGCGCTAGAACAATCATTAGCAGATAGCAGATTAACTGACAAGCCTAAAATTTGGATTCGTACACAAGTTACAGATCGGAATTATATTTTGATTTGGATTGCTGACAATGGTTGTGGGATCAAGAAAGGCATGGAATCACGCATTTTTGAACCCTTCTTCACCACGAAAGAACCAGGACAAGGTACTGGTTTAGGGCTATCTATTAGCTATCAAATTATTGTCGAAAAACATGGTGGTCAGATTAACTGTGTTTCAGAACCTGGTAAGGGTTGTGAGTTGTGGATTGAAATTCCCATGACTGAAAATAGAGCGTAAGGGAGATAAGGGAGATGGGGAAGTAATTTTCCCAATGCCCAATGCCCTTTGTAAAATGGAGTTTTAAATATGAAACGTTATATGCCTTTGATACTTATTGGTGTTATCTTATTTGTGGCTGGAGGAGATAAGGTTTTCCCTGGTGCTGTTGGGAAAGTGAGTACCCAAACTCGGACATCTGTAAATAACTTTTTGATCGGCAGATTTCCTTCCTGGAAACCGAAAACAAATCCCTATAAAAGAACGGAACGGGAACTACAGGAAACAGAACAAAAGTAGCGTTGTAAGCATTCAGCTAATGCCTAACGGGACGCTAAGCAAACAGCTATCAGCAGTCAGCTTTTTCAGGCTAACGGCAAACATACCTGTTTGATAATTAACCAATGTATCAAACATTCTGACTCCTGATAATTGATAACTTATAACTAAATTACCGTAAAAAATATGAGTATTTACCTCACAACTTCCTCACAAAATAGCTCTATATTTTAGCTGATTTTGACTTCTGTGCATCTTTCGGAGGAACTTCGTTAACACGCTGCTGTAGGCTCTATTTTGACCTTTGAATTCCGCCCTGCGGTACTAGGTAATGAGGTAGTTATGAGTACATTATCATCATCTCCAAAACCACTCTGTTCCTCTGTGTACGGACCAGTAACTTCTTCGCGATTTGGGCGATCACTTGGTATTGATCCTATAGGGTTAAGATTTAGCTGTTCTCTTAACTGTATATATTATCAGTTAGGGAATATTCAACAAGAAACTACTAAACGGCAAATTTTTGTTCCTAGTAGCCAAGTTATTTCTGATTTGTAAGCGATCGCGCAAAAGGAATTATACATAGATATAGTAACTGTCAGTGGTAGTGGTGAACCGACCCTCACACTGAATTTAGAGAAAATTCTGGCTGCTACAAACATAATTTTCAAACAACCAAAAGCCGTATTAACCAATAGCACTTTACTAGGTGATAAATCTGTCCGTGATGCTTTAAAAATAGCGGATATTGTCGCTGTCAAACTAGATTCTGTTTCGTTAAATCAACTACGGCAGATCAATCATCCTCTAGAGATAATTGATTTACCAGATACACCAGGAGTCAGAAGTCAGGAGTCAGGAGTCAGGAGTAAAACTCTCTTGCTGTCCAGGTTTCAATTTAGATTCTGTACCTCATTTATCTGCAATCTGCTGTATTATCCAACGAATTAAATTATTTAGATAAGTAGGAAGGCACACAAAAACCGTAGATGCACAGCGACTTCTCAGAGAGTAGTATGTAACTAAAAGTAAAATTGACCAAAACCTCTTCCCTACACCCTTATACCCTTTTAAACGCTGACCGCTGCTGTACTATTTTCAATTAAGGAGTTAAAAAGATGGGAACAAAGTTAACGGAAGCATTGTTAGCACAGCAAGAAATTCCTGCTGGTTATCTCAATATTATGGGTTATGTTGATAAATCAGAAGTCAACGGTCCTGGTTGTCGTGCTGTGGTGTGGGTGCAAGGCTGTCCTCGTGAGTGTGCTGGTTGCTTTAATCCCGACTCTTGGACATTTGAGATTAACCAGCTAGTTGCTATAGATTCCTTAGGCGCAGATATTCTCAAAAATCCCCATAACACAGGTGTAACTTTCTCTGGTGGTGAACCATTTTGGCAAGCATCGGCATTGGCTAATTTAGCACGTAAAGTCAAAGTTGCTGGATTAAATGTCATGGCTTTTACTGGTTTTACCCTGAAGCAACTGCAATCTGAATCAGCACCTCCAGGTTCTGAAGAATTGTTAGAACAGTTAGATATTTTAATTGACGGGCCTTTTGTTGAGTCTCAAGCCATTAATTCTCCCTTATCTCCCGTTTCTTCTAGAAATCAACAGGTTCATGTATTTAACCCAGAATTCAAAGATCAAATTACCTGGGCTAGTGACCAAATAGAAGTTCACGTCCTCAAAGATGGCGATCGCATTGTGACTGGTTATCAAGGTTGGTTAGAACTGACTTAAACCTGAAATTGACCCCATCGTTATGAGTTTATGGCTACACGGAAAATGCTGTCACATACTTGCTCATTGATTATTGCATCGAAGATAGACACTTGTGTCGTCACTTTTTGCAACAGAAGCAATTACATGGTGTCAGCAAGAAATACCAGATATCATTTTACTGGATTTTTTGTTGCCAGATGGTGATGGGTTAGAATTGGTTGTAGGATTTAGGCACAAGTTCAGCAATAGTCAATCGTCCATAATTATGCTGAAAGGAGAAGGGGACGAAATGATTGCTGTCAGTGCCATGAAAAGTTGTGTCCAAGATTATCTAATCAAAGGTCAACTCACCGCTCAAATTCTGCAACGTGGGATTCATCAAATAGTGGAACGCATGTATTTAAGCAGACAAATAGAACAAAGTCGGGAACAACAACAAATAATTGCTGCTGCGGCTTTGCGAATTCGTCAGTCTCTCCAGGTAGAAGAGATTCATTCTACCTGCAATAGCCACTGAAGTGCGCCAGTTTCTCAAAGCAAGGTGGTAATAGGGAGCAAGGCGATTTTGTGAGGTGGGGCAAAACGTGTGCGCTCGCTAAACCCAAAACAGGCATCGGTAAAAATCACTTACCGTACAAAAATATAGATACAAGTTGTCAATTTAAGAATGAAAGGAAACAGTAAATTTTGGTTAAACAAAATGCGGAAATTATGTTACATCTTCCTTGTCAATGGATAGCTGGAAGTTGGCATAATTTCTGTAATTCCATTTTTACCTCTTTTATCCATCTTCAAACTGTCTAATATTTTAGACCTACAACTCCCATTTAACAGAATTTTCTATGGTAATCAATACATGCACATGCTTATTTGATTACTGACCTAAGCAGCTTATTCCCACCAGCCACAAATTATTGAATGCAAGTCTCCTTAGAATATTTTGAGAAGATACTTTGTCTTGCAATTTTACTTCTTTGAAGTGATTCATTTTACTTTAATTCCAGAAAAATATTTTAGCGATATCTGTGGTTGGCGTAGCTAAAAACACACTTTTTGCCCCACCTCACAAAATTGCCTTGCTCCCGTGGAAATATATCAATTTCACCCAGATATGAGTGGTACTCTATGGGGTTAAATCGTTTTATGCTCTCATCACTATCAATATAGCCAACAATCCAAATATTCGTAAATGAATGAGATTAAAACAAATTGAGGATTTGATTAATAGGACTCATAGTTACACCTTTTGTACTCTGAAGCACTATCTCTGTTTAGAGGGTAATCTTAGATTGTTTAACTAAACATACTCAGCGAGGCGCTTGAAAACCTTATTTATTTCCGGCTCGGAACTACTTACTCGACTTTATAATATCGAGTCGAGTACGATATTCCTGATAACTTTCGTCATTCACAATATCTGGTTGCAAGTCTACAAGAGCATCTAGTACGAATCGGACGAATTGCAGCCACTGTCCTATAAATTCATCAGATGTAACCGGAATCCCGGTATCGGGCAAAAACTGGAACTTTTCACCCGAACCGGGTGTAATTTCAAAGCGGATCGTGATTTTATCACCTTGCCGCTCCATCAACATTCCCACAGCAGTACCCTGTTCAAAGAAATCAAATTCCACTGGTGATTTTGTGTCGGTCGTCAGTTGTTTCAAGACAACAGGAATGTCTTCAAATATAGTAGATAGGTCTGGACGCAGGTCAAAGCAGGCATCATACTCCTGAATATGGATAACAAACTCTTCCTCATAAATTGAAAAGAAATAGTTTAGAGATATAAAAACTCTAGTTGCGTCCACCATCTCTACACAATAACCTGGTTTGCTTAAGTTTTCCCACCAGTAACATATCTCGAATGCTTGACTCATATGCTCACTATCTCAATTCAAAGGATACGCGGTTTTGAATATTAGCTCCTTGCTGGGGATAACCTTGACAATCATTACGTCTTTAAGGACTGTAACATCAGGCAGATAGACAACTTTAGTCCTGCCTTCCATGCGGAAGAATTGGCATTCCATGTCGGTATTTTCTTATACATATAGTCTTAAACCATTCTTGGTCAGCTAGATATTGAGATTAAGCCTTACTATAGTTGATAAGATACAGGAAATAAGCCTTGATATCATGAAAACTCAAACACTTTTTCAGATTCTACATGATTCTAAATCCTCCTCTTCTTCCTTCTGACTCCTGACCCCTAATCGTCACGAACAAGTTTTTCAGCAAGCCCTACTTAATGGTGATTTCATCCACTGGTAAGCGACAAAAATTAATAATAAACCAATCAAAAATAAAAATGCCATTAAACCAATTTGGTACCAGAGAATATGTGGTAGTAGTAAATCTAAAACTAAGTGCATTAAGTTCATAATGCCATAAAATATAGTCAAGCCAAAATGCGTGACTCTATAGAGTTTATTTTCAGTAAAAGCTGTACCAACTATTGCTAACATTGGCAACATAAAAAAGCCCAGCATCAACCAAAAAATTCCCGAAAGTTCATTGATTGATGCAGCTTTTTGAGATTCAACCACACTTAAACCGTGAAATAATGGCATTAAACCCAGTTGAGTATGAAACAGTATACCTAATAGGAACACTGTCCACAAAGCAATTATTTTCTCTCGATAATTAATCATCATCATTTCTTCCATCTATAATTTAGAACCTATGTGACGAAGTAAATCTTGAAGTGCCTTTATATCCTCATTTCCTTCTATACCTTTGGGTGAAAAGCCATCAATAACACCGAGAATACCCCGACCTTGTTGAGTTTCTGCTAAAATCACCTGGACAGGATTAGCGGTAGAACAATAAATCTTGCAAACTTCTAGACAGTGTTTAATAGCATTGAGAAAGTTAATAGGATATGCGTCTTTAAGTACAATTATAAAACCGTGTCCTACACCAATTAATTAAGCATTTTCTGTAGCTACTTCTTGCAAAAATTCTTCATTTCCAGCAATTCTAATTAAACAAGCAGCTGATGCTTCACAGAAAGCGATACCAAACTTTACCTGTGAAGATATGCCTATCATGATTTCATATAAATCTTCTACGGTTTTGACAAAGTGCGTTTGTCCCAAAATCAGGTTACAACCTACGGGAATGTCTAGACTAAAGGTTTTGAGTTCCATATTTTTTTGGACACAATCAATATTTATTATGGAACTATTGTGATATTTTTCAGATGGTTAAACCTCAGTAGTATAGATTTCAGGATTTGTGATAATGTGTGATATGGGAAATTGAGTGCTGATACATCACACATCATATTTACTGAACTATGCCAGCACATAGGTTTTTTCAAGTAAGTAGGTGGGTGTTAAAAATTTTCATTATGATCAGGCAAGAGGTGAACCAGCGCGGTCTTGAGGTGCCATTGGGGTGGACGGGTTTCCCAGCATAAAGCAAGTGGCGTGGTTTCCCCCATGTAGGCGCTTCGCCTTCCCTCAGGGTGCGACTGGAGAACCCGAAGGGTAAGAGGTACTCATGCAATAGGGAAGAGGTTCTGGTCAATTTTACTTTTCGTTATATAATCCGGTATATCTATCAATTAATCTCAATAGTATAGTATTGCGGGACAATTACAAGCCCAAAAGCATTTGCAAGGAACATCAGGAATTATTCGAGTTTATCCCAGTAAATCGCTCAATTTTTAGTTTAGAATGCTCCGAGTCTATACAGAAAAAAATTAGAAAAAATTTGAAGAATCTCACCAAAAATGTGAACAGTCTAAACAACTCTTATAAATTGCTAACATGGGAGTAGAGAAAGCCATTCAAGCCGACGAAACTACAGCTACAGCTTGGATAAATCAACAACTTGTAGCCTTGGGTATGAGTAAGCTTCCTTCAGAGGAAATTATCATGAACATTGCACAATAAACATGCTACTCTCCACCTGAAGAATACCTTGAACTAGAAGTGAATTCAGGCATAGGTCACGAATATATTGAATTGATGGATTTATTATACCAATGACAGGCGGAAGACCAAATCATAACCAAATTACTGGCAATATATCTGTATTAATAGATACGCACTGTTCTCAAACGTCTTCCTTATCAAGTATTTGTCACAGACCAACGTCTTTGGATTCCTAATAGACGAATTTACACTTATCCTGATATTATGGTTATTCAAACTCCCTTGGTATTTGAAGAAGGAAGAATAGACACTGTTACTAATCCTGTGATGATTGCTGAGGTTTTATCAAATTCAACCAAAAGCTATGATAAAGACGAAAAATTTGCTGCCTATCGAACAATTCCCACTTTTAAAGTGCATATTTTAATTGACCAATATACAATGTACGTTGAGCAATACTGCAAAATTGGTGATAATAAATGGGTATTTTCTGAATTTACAGATGCATAAACAACTTTAAATTTAGCCTCTGTTCCTTGCCAAATTGTGTTAGCTGATACTTACGGTAAAGTGGATTTTAATGTTTAAGAGTAAATCTATAACCTTAAGTTGGTTATAACAACGGAATTAGATTATTTGCTATTATTTTCTTTAGTTCCTTAGTTTTTGTAAAGCAATATCTCTAAATTTTCCTTGCAAATTTTCCCAAGTCACACCTGCTAAACTGGGTACAACAATGTGAGCAGTTCCCACTCTTACCGGTGGTCCTATACCTACCGCCCACATACTTGCGGCTAAAGCTGCATCAATACCTGCGGCTGCATCTTCAAAAACTACACATTGCTGTGGTGAAAGTCCTAACTGCTGGGCTGCAAACAGAAATAAATCTGGTGCGGGTTTGGGTTTTTGGACACTATAACCATCTGCGATCGCGTCTATTTTATTACCAATTCCCAACTTCTCAATCACCACACGCGCATTTTTACTCGCTGAACCAATAGCTATCTTCAAGCGAGCTTGACGCAAATCGTCCAACAAGGAAACAGCACCCGGTAATAAATCCTTGGGTGTGATACGTTGAATCAACTCCACATAATAGTCATTTTTACGTTCCATCATCTCCTGAATTTGCACTTCCGAATATCGCCTATCACCAATAATTAGCATCAGCGAAGCACGGCGAGAAATTCCCCGCAATGCCTCATTAGCTTGACGGTTAAAAGGAATACCTTCCTCATTTGCTAATCTCTGCCAAGCTAAGTAATGATATTGTGCTGTATCGGTTAACACACCATCTAAATCAAAAATCATCCCCCGAATTGCAGTGGCCGGATTTCTCCTCCCGTTCCCAGTCCCCAATTCTTGGTGTAAATCAAAATCTTGCCATTTACCATGCCAGTATAATTTAAACTTCAGCCTTGTCCAGTGTGGCGGTAGGTGGGGATTAGCTACGGGTTGACTATCTGTAAATTGAATACCTCCAAAACCGAAAACTACAGCTTGCCAAATTCCCCCAGCACTAGCGCCGTGAATCCCATCACTAGTATTGCCTCGTCTATCTGCCAAGTCGACCATAGCCGCTTGCATGAAGCGTTCGTAAGCTTCCTGGGTTTGGCCTAAATCTGCGGCTAAAATCGCGTGAATAGCTGAACCGAGGGAAGAACCATAGGTAATATCTGTGCGGGGTGCATAGTAGTCCCAATTGACCTGCAATGTTTTTAGGTTGTAGGGAAAAACAGCATTCTTACGCATTAAATAAAGCAACATTAATACATCTGGCTGCTTAAGGACTTGGCGTTTGTTGGTGCCTTCAATACCTAAAATGCTTTGAATTGACTTTTGGCGTGGTTCGTAATCTGCTAAATTAATATCATCTAATTGAAAAAATCCCTCACATTGCTCAATTAATCCTGTTTCTGGGTTGTACGGAATCCAGATTTTGTTGATAATTTCTAGCCAATGGTTTCTGATTTCGTCAGTAAGTTGCAATTTTTTCTCTAGTTCTGTAGCTTTTTCTGGGACATGACGACGTAACCAATCATCAACTATACAAGCTTTTTCTAAATGCCATTGCACCAGGCGGTTAGTGAATGCATTGTTATGTACTAACTCGTGATATTCATCTGCACCTATGACGTTACGAATTTCATAACGTTCGGCTTGGGGATTAAACTCAACACGGCTATTCCAAAAAATTGCGGTATCTAGAATTATCTCTGCGCCATAATCTCTGAGCCATTCATCGTCACCAGTGACTTGCCAATAGTACCATACAGCATAAGTTATAACTGCGCTAATATGAATTTCGCGATCGCGACACCAAATCCGCACATCCTCAGCATAGTAATCACTAGGTAGCGACCATCTCGGTGTTACTTCATCACCTGTCACCGCACTTTCCCAAGCATACATCGCACCCTGATATTCATAATGTGTTGCTTTCCGTCGCGCTCCATTTAAACTATGATAGCGGTAACTCAGTAAATTCCGCGCTAATGCTGGTTGAGTAAAAGTAAAGAATGGCAGAATAAAAATTTCTGTATCCCAAAAAATATGACCGTGATACCCAAAACCAGACAAGGTTTTTGCAGGAATACTCACCCTGTCATCATCACGGGGAGCGGCGATAATTAGTTGAAATAAATTATACCTAACAGCAAATGTGGCTGTATTATCTCCCTCAATTGTAATGTCGCTTTTGTCCCAAACCTCTGCCCATGCTTGTTCATTAGCATTACTTAGGGTGATATAATCAGGTAGTTGGTCGAGTTTTTCCTGTGCGGCGGAGACTGGTTGTTCAACATCCCGTGAAGTAAAAACGGTGGCAATTTTCTCTATGGTTACCGTCTGCTGTGGTTCAGAAAAGAAAGTTGTACTGATGCTAGGATAGCCAGGTGCAGTATTGACTTGCATTGCCGTTTCTATTCCTGATATGGTCATTTTTGCAGCCATACCGAGATCAATTCGGGAGTAGCGGGTGCGACTGTGTAACCAGAAGCCTTTGTCAATTTTCCCTTGGTCTAGTTTTTCCCAGTGATTGAAACCTTTGTTTTCGGGGTAGCCGTTGATACTCGCTTGGATTTCGATAAATCCATGAAAATCTATTGTTGTTAACTGGCAACGTTGTCCTAATACATGATTTTCGGCTAAACTTGCAAAGCGTTCAAAGCTGATATCTATGGTTTTTCCAGTGGGACTACGCCAACGCAGATAACGGCTAAGAATCCCTTGATGTAGGTCTAATTTCCGATTGTATTCTAAGATTTTACCTTGATCTAGACGAAAGCGCTCGCTATCAATCATTACTACCAATGGTAGCCAGTCTGGACAGTTAGCTAGTTCGGTATAGACTACGGGAACATCATCATAAACACCGTGAATAAATGTAGCTGATAGTGTGCGTGGATAGCTTTCTTCAAAGCTGCCTCTTGTACCTAAATAACCGTTACCAATGGTGAATATTGTTTCTCTGGTGTGTAATTCATCGGGATTAAATTGGTTTTCTATTAATACCCAATCTGTGTAGATAAAATCTCGTTTGTTTTCCATATTGATGAATGAATAGAATTTGTGACACGCCAAGGCGCAAAGCAAGAGGGAAAAGAGAAACGAAGAATCAAAAGTCATGATTTATTTGTAAATGTGAGCGTATCGTTGTTGATGTTGTCCGATAATTTGTTCGGCTCTGGGTTTGTAAATAAGATGAAATAATATCTCCATATATCTATCTCTTGCGTCGTTAGCTTCTGGAACAATAAAGTTCCAGAAGCTAAAGATTTTAGCTATTAATAGTAATTGTTCTGTGTATGATTCCCAGTTGTATTTATGGCGAATTCTTTGAATCATCCATTGGGAAGTTTCTTGCCAATATTCTGGGTTAGCATCACATTTATCTAAGAAGTTAAGAATTGTCTTAGCTGTTCTTTCTAAATTTGTAGGGTTGAGATGAAATCCAGTTTGCAAATCTTCGAGAATTTCTGATGACCCGCCAAATTTAGTTGCAAAGGTTGGTAAGCCAGAAATCATTGCTTCTAATATACTACGTCCGAAGGCTTCATAAAGGGCAAAGTGAATATAAATACCTTGATAATCAGCAATAATACGATAAGCTTCACCAATTTTTTGGCTTGGTAGACGCATTCCTAACCACCGGATTTTTCCTTGCAGATGATGTTCCTTAATAAGATTGTGCAGTTTGTCTATTTCTCCAGCTTCTTCTGGGTATGTCGCTTCATTTACAGATAAATTACTAGTTAATAAAATCAGGTTACATCGAGTTTGTAATTCTTGACTTTTACCAAAACATTCAACTAAACCAGTGAGGTTTTTAATTGAGGTAACTGGTGCAACTGCAAAAATTGGTCTTTTGTGAATATCGTCTATGTTACCGAGAATATGATCATCTTGCTGTTGAAACAATAAATCTTTAATTTTTTGGCTTTCTTGTGGATTTCTATCTTCTGTTTGGCTGTAGGGGAAAAATAAGGTTTCACTGACTCCAGGGGGAATCATATTAAATTTAGGATTAAATAAATCAATTCCATCAACTACATGATAGAGTTGGGGCATGGTAAAACATTTGTAAGATTCATATTGTCCCATCGTGTCTGGTGTACCGACAATTTCTTGATAGGATGAAGCAACAATAAAATCGGCAGCATTCATGCTAATTAAATCGGCAGTGAATTGGGCTGAGAAATGATATTTTTCGTCTAGGTCTTGCCAATATAAGTTACTAAATAAATGTTTTGGTTTTTCTAGGGAATGGGCAATATTGCATTGAGGAATTTTTAAGCTACTGGAGAGTAGAGAGGCGACTAAGTTACCATCGCTGTAGTTACCAACAATTAAATCTGGTTTACCTGAAAATTCTGTTAGCAGTTCTCTTTCTGCATCTTGGGCAAATTTTTCTAAATAAGGCCAAATTTCAAATTTAGAAATCCAGTTATTAATAATTTCTGGATTAAAATCTCTAAATGGAACTCGTAAAATCCAAGCATTTTCTGTATTGTGAACTTTTTCTAAACGCAAGTCACAAAATGTACTCTCACAATTGGGAATCAGGCGAGTCAAAATAATTACATGAGGTTTGATACCTAAGAAGTCAAGACCAGCAAGTTTTATTTCCTGTTGGAGTTTGTTTTCTAAACTGCGTGCTTGTTCCAGGACATAAATAACTTGACCTAATGTTTCATCTCGTCCTAGAACGTCTTCTTGTGCTACCCAACCATGTATGGAAATGAGGACGACGCGAAAAACTGCGGGAATACGTGCGACAAAAGCTTCGAGAATGTAGGTTTGGGGGGTGTCAATGAGTCTTTGTAGTAGTTCTAAGGTTTCCCTGACTCGCCCAGCGTTGTTACCCCAACCAGCTTCTAAACCGAGTTCTTGGAGATGAGAACGAAATTGTGCATAGGGTTCGTCAGGGGGAAGTTCGCTTAATAAGGTGATCGCTGGTTTAATTAGTTTAGCAAACTGGATACCGGAATGAATGCGATCGCTAATTAACACCTTCATGCCATTGAATTGTATCCCTTGTAATGCCTGAAAAAAGGTTTCTAGCCAATATTGAGGATCGGAGACAAATTGATTGCATAGATAATGGTTCAGGAAAGTCAGACCTTGACCAATCTCTCTGGGATCGCTAATTCTCGGAGATGTTTGGTAAAATGGGTGGAGGTCAATTTCTAGGATGTGGGGTTGGTAACGGTTGACTAAGCGATCACTCACATCTAAAAATGCTTTAGGAGTCATTAAATCGAAATGGGTGAAATCTGCAGTTAGTCTCCACACTTCTTGACTAGCTATCCTTGGTCTGACGACAAACCAAGTATTTTCATCTTCGATAATAATTTCATGAGTGTAATGAATAAGCGTACCTAGGGATGAAGAATGGTAAAAATAAGTAGGTTTTTCAGATTGATGACAATAATTAGTAAAAGCTTGTAAAATTTCATTCCTCAAAAAGTAACATTTATCAAAATCATGCAATATCAACAGAAACTGACGTAGTGCAGTTTTTTCATCACTGGTTAAAACAGCCTGAAATAATTCATACATGGGAAATAACCCAACTATAACAACTACAATTGTAAGAATCCAGGAGTCAGGAGTCAGAAGGTTTAAGAAATTGGTTAATTATCAAACAGGTATGTTTGGCGTTAGCCTGAAAAAAGCTGACTGTTGTTCGCATAGCGTGCCGTTAGGCATTAGCTGAATGCTTACCTACGCACTCATTTTTATCTCTTGAAAAACTGGATTCTTAGATAATTAGATTAGGTGAGATGTATCTTTTTCTGATAGTAAATTACTTGTAAAAAGTATCGCATCTAGCTGAGGTGTGAAAGCCTTGGGTAATTCTTTAGATATAGGAAGAAAAAACAACCTACATATCTACCTCTCCTCTTTCCCATTTAAAGCCTCAATCAGTATTTTACTGATGACTGCTGACTCGGACTGTAGATATTTTTGTGGTTAATTTTGTTGTTTTGATATTTCATTACCTGGTGAATGCAATTTTGTAAACTCGTCGTGTGCCAGTATTTAAATAGGTATTTGATAGATAGGTAGAAAATCCCATCAACTATAATTTTCTTGGATAAAATTTGCCAAGTTGGCTAAATTGATTCAAAAAAGGTAGTATTCTGCATATCAGATGAATGTCTGTGTTCCCTATTTTTTAATTCCAAAATTGGCTTAGTATCTAATGCCAAGAGCATGACTTTAGCATTTGCATATAGGTAAGGGAGAATCGGTGAAATGAAACTAAGAATTAATGAAATTTCTGACTTCCAGACTCAAAAATACGAAAGCAAAAACTGTCAAGATTACCAGTGGTTAATGATACTAAAAAGCCCAAGCTAATGATAAACTCATTCCTAGTAAAGTACGGCGTAAATAGAGCAACAATTTAAAATAGATGAAAAGCCTACTCCATAAGATTTTTTTTTGACTTTCGCCTTGCGGCACTAGCTTTTAAGTCATATAAGTCCTGCTATTAATCTTTCTGCAAAATAAAAGTCACAGAAAATAATAGTATTCTTGTAAGCATTCAGCTAATGCCTAACGGCACGCTACGCGAACAGGCATCAGCAGTCAGCTTTGTCAGGCTAACGCCAGAAACACCTGTTTGATAATTAACCAACTTCTCAAACATTCTGACTCCTGATTCCTGAATTCTTACATATCCTCTTGGTTAAAAATCAACTGATATTTACATGAGAAATGAAGAATCTATTCAACTTTAAATATCACTTTCATCATAGGAATATGTGGCTTTTAGAAAGATTTTCATAAATCTCTGATGGTGAAAAATATGGAGATAGTGACAAGCGATATCTAAATGCTGTTTTCTAGATTTTTGGCAGTTATAGCAGGAGTCAGGAGTCAGGAGTAAAACTCTCTTGCTGTTTAGGTTTCAATTTAGATTCTGTACCTCATTGATCTGCAATCTGGTGTATGGACATTGCTAATAGAGAATCCCGCACGAAAGTAACGATAAACCTTCAATAGTACAAATTATATCCGGGACAGTCATGAACTACCGAATTTCTCCTTCTCAAACTAACGTTCAGAATCTTATTACTCCTGAAGAATTAAATCAAGTCCTTGAAGCTGTCGCTGATGGTAGATATTCCTGGGCTTGTGTGCTGATTTTACGTTTTATTGGTTATAATCCACTGCATTATATTCCCCAGCGCACTTATAGCCGTTTAATGAAAGAAAATAGCCAAATTGAGATAGCATCAGCATCTACCAATAAACCGAAACTTCACCCAGTGAATAGTTCTCATTGTGTGCCTTCATCTCAAATTTACAGTACCAATTAGTGGTGTAGTGTGTGGGGGAGGTGAGGGAAGAATTAATTCTTTCTTCTCTCTTCTGAACTCCTGTAACTCCTGATAGCGGAAGCTGGCGTAAGCCATACTCCTGTATTCTAAAAACGGTTTAAAAGTGTGATTCTGAACGTTCAAGGAGCATCTCTGAAAGAGATAGTGAAGAATCTCCGAGATACTAGTACCGCCGTGAATTCAAAATACTTCTTTTAGAAGAGCTAAGCTAACAAAATATCTCCTTCGGAGACGCTACGCGAACGAAATTCAAAATGTATACAGAGTGAGCTTTTCAGAAATTTGCAATGGTTGGTTTATTTACGCCGTACTGTACTAGAGCCTACTGCACGCTGCGCTTTCACGCAGTGTCGCGAAGGGATACCGTGTACTACGTTACGAATAGCTTACGCCACCCTGCGCTATCAGTATGAGATAAGTCTAAGTTTCACCCGTTTGCTGTATAACTCCCCAATTCCTTCTTACAACAAGTCCAGATTAATAGTTTGTTGCCATACTTGCTCAAATGCAATTCCCTGTTTAGTAGAAATATATAATAATACTATAGCTGCTGAACGTTTGGAATTATCACAATGTATCAGCAGCGGTTTAGGTAATTCATCAATAATTTGAAAAACTTGCTTTGCAGTTTGATGAATTAGATTTTCAATCTAAGTCGGCAGGTTGACATACTACAATCCTAAAAATTCACTTTTTTGCTGTTCATTTGTCCATTAAATTGATTCATTTGCACAACACAAATTTAGGACAGATTTGTAACCATAATCAGCAAGCTAATGTAGATGTTCTAGTGTAATTTGTCCACTTATTGCTAATTCCTGATTAATCTTCCTAATAAGATTCATTGGAAACAGATAGTCGCTCATAGGTAATGAGTGAAGTGAAATACAGTTAGTATTATGATGACATTTTTCTCCAGGTTAGTTTTACAATTAAATGTATTAAATGTAGACTTTCTCTACACTCTTGACAGGATGTTGCCTAAGAATTCAGGAGTTAGGATTCAGGAGTCAGAATGTTTGAGAAATCTGTTAATTATCAAACAGCCATCAGCAGTTAGCCTGAAAAAGCTAACTGCTGATGGCTGTTTGCGTAGCGTGCGGTTAGGCATTAGCTGAATGCTTACGTTTTAACTTTACTATTAACTTAGAGCAAGAATCTGAGGAAATTGTAAGGATGCATTTCTATCTGGGAAATTTTATAGCAGCCAAACGGTGAGAGAGTTAAAAGTCTGTTTGTATCGAAGTTTTATGGTCTGTTGATGTCCTAACAACCTTGGTAATTACTATATATATTATATATGTTGATGGGGGTTTAATGAGGGTTATCAAAGAATCAATAGATTTGTAGACTAAGTAAGTCGGCGGCAAAAAACAGAAGTATGTAACAAAAAGTAAAATCACCAAAACCCTGTTGCCTTTTGCCTGTCATAATGACAATTTTTAACGCTAACCTACTTAAATCCGCAAGTGTAGGTGTTCCTCACAAGTTCCTCAAATTTTCGTCTTAAGTTTCAAGGTAGAAACCAGGGTACTCGGGACTGGTTAAAATTTTTTCCCTTTTACCAATTACCTATAGTTTAGCAATTCTCAAAGGCTGGGGAATATGAAAACCAGAACTTATGCCACCATAGACGGTGATGAAGCGCTTGCTAAGGTCGTTTATCCACTCAATGAAGTTATTGCTATTTATCCTATCACTCCATCTTCACCTATGGGTCAATGGTCTGATGCTTGGATGAGTGAAACAAAACCGAACGTTTGGAGAACTGTTCCCTTGGTGGTACAGTTTCAGAGTGAAGGGGGCGTTGCGGGTGCTGTACATGGTGCTTTACAAACGGGTTCACTGACTACCACATTTACAGCGTCTCAGGGATTAATTTTGATGCTGCCGAATATGTACAAGATTGCGGGTTAACTTACACCTACAATATTTCATATTGCAGCGTGATCGCTGGCAGCCCAAGCTTTATCTATTTTCGGTGATCATAGCGATGTTATGGCAGCCAGAACCACAGGTTTTGCCATGCTGTGTGCTGCTTCTGTCCAAGAAGCCCAAGATTTTGCCCTCATTTCCACACACGCAACTTTAGAATCACGCATTCCTTTCCTACACCTTTTTGATGGAGTCCACACTTCTCACGAAGTCGATAAAGTAGAAACATTAACAACAGAAGATTTAGAGAAATTTATTCCCATAGAGTTAGTAATTACCCATCGTTCACGGGCTTTAACACCTGATAGACCCGTATTAAGAGGAAAAGCCCAAAAGCCGGATGTTTACTTCCAAGCCAGGGCAACCGTTAACCCATTTTATTTAGCTTGCCCAGATATAACTCAGAAGGTAATGGATGAATTCGCTCAAGTTACAGGGCGAGAATATAAACTATTTGAATATCATGGAGATCCAACAGCAGAAAAAAGAATTATCCTCATGGGTTCTGCTTGTAAAACAGTTCATAAAGCGGTAGATTATCTCAACAAACAATGTGAAAAAGTTGGAGTTGTTATAATTAGATTATATCGTCCCTTTGACACCCAAAGATTTATTAATCCTTTACCAGAAAAACAGCAGTACTGCTGTTTTAAACATCACAAGAAAACCAGGAGCAGTTGGTGAACATTGATATACTGATGTTGTTACAGCTTTGGCAGAAAACAAACTCAACAATATTCAAGTTGTGAGGGAGAAATATGGGTTATCATCTAAATAATTTACACCCGCAATCCTGAAAGCTTTATTTGGTAATTTGATCCCCCCAAGCCCCTTAAAGATGGGGGCAATCAAGATACAACTATCCTTGATAATTTGGCTGACACACCAAAGAATCATTTTACAGTTGGTACTAATGTTGGCATTAATGATGATGTCACCCACACCAGCTTACAATATGACCCCGAATTTAACATAGAACCAGATAATATTGTGCGGGCTATATTCTATGGTTTAGTTACAGATGGTACAGTTACTGCCAATAAAAACTCCATCAAAATTATTGGTTAAGAAACTGATAATTACGCCCAAGATTATTTTGTTTCCGATTCTAATAAATCTAGTTATATTACCTTTTGTCACTTGCGATTTGGTTCTCAACAAATTCGTTCTACTTATTTAATCAGCAAAGCTAACTTTGTCGCCTGTCATCAGTGGGAGTTTATCGAAAAATTCCCGATGTTGAAAGATATCATCCCCGGTGGCACATTTTTATTAAACGCACCCTACGAGAAAGATGAAGCTTGGGAAAGACTCCCCTTTGCTATGCAAGAAGAGATAATTAATAAAAATCTCAAGTTCTATGTCATCAACGTCTATAAAGTCCCGCGGGAAGCCGGAATGGGCGGACATATTAACACTGTCATGCAGGTTTGTTTCTTTGCCGTTTCTGGGATTTTACCAAGAGAAGATGCGATCGCACAAATTAAAAAATCAATTCGCAAAACCTACGGTAAAAAAGGCGAAGAAATTGTCCAAATGAATATCCAACCCGTTAATAAAACCTGGGATAATCTGTATGAAATTTGGCATCGGGTATGGGACATTGGGCATAGCGAAGAAAACAAACCCCCAATCCCCGATTATGCACCTGCATTTGTTCGCAATGTATTGGGTAAAATGATTGCCCGTGAAGGTGATGATTTACCCGTCAGTGCATTACCCATAGATGGTACATATCCAACGGGAACATCAAAATGGGAAAAACGCAATATTGCCCAAGAGATACCTGTTTGGGATCCTAATGTTTGCATTCAATGTGGTAAATGGGTGATGGTATGTATATCCACACAGCGTTTGTTATCCATAGTAAAGTATATGAACCAGAACAATTAGAAAATGCACCGCCAACTTTCAAAATGCCGAAGAACATGATTGGCATGATTTGAAATTTACCATTCAAGTAGCTGCGGAAGATTGTACAGGTTGTGCTTTATGTGTTGATGTATGTCCGGCGAAAAATAAAGCCGAACCACGCAAAAAAGCCATTAATATGGAACAGCAAAGACCGTTAAGAGAATAAGAAAGAGATAATTGGGACTTCTTCTTGAGTTTAGTAAAACTAGCCCGACGGAATTTGAAGTTGAGTCATATTAATCAACAACAAATGCAAGAACTGTTGTTTGAGTTTTCCGGTGCTTGTGCAGGATGTGGAGAGACACTGTATACTAAATTAGTAACACAATTGTTTGGCGATCGCATGATCGTTGCCAACGCCATCGGTTGTTCTTCTATCTATGGTGGTAACTTACCCACCAGACCTTGGACAAAGAATGCTGAAGGCAGAGCACTAGCTTAGTCTAACAGCTTATTTGAAGATAACGCCAAATTTGCTTTAGGTTTCCACGTTTCCATAGATAAACAAGCCGTATTTGCAGCTTATTTACTATAACAACTTGCACCCCAAATAGGTGAAACCCTAGTAACAGATATCCTCAACGCTGAACAAAACGACGAAGCAGATATTTATGAACAACGGGAACGGGTATCTATTCTCAAACGAAAACTGGATGAAATTATTACCGCAGATGAATACAGATTAACACAAGTGAAAGAGGATGATATCGGCGTTCATCAGCGTTTATTGGCGGTTAAGAATCTCAAATCTCTTGCTGATTATTTGGTGAAGAAGAGTGTTTGGATGATAGGCGGTGACGGTTGGGCTTATGATATTGGTTACGATGGATTAGATCATGTAATTCCTAGTAGTCGCAACGTTAATATCCTCGTTCTCGACACAGGAGTTTATTCTAATACTGGCGGTCAAATCTCCAAATAGACCCCTAAAGGTGCAGTGGTAAAATTTGCCGCAGGTGGTAAAGTGGTAAACCAGCAGCCAAAAAAGACTTAGGTTTAATCACCATGACTTACTGTAAGGTTTATGTTGCTAGTGTGGCTATGGGTGCGAGAGGTGAACACACATTAAAAGCTTTCTTAGAAGCTGAAGCTTATGAAGGTCCATCCTTAATTTTTGCCTACAGCCATTATATTCCTCACGGCATCAACATGAGTACAGCCATGCAAAATCAAAAAGCGGCTGTAGACTCTCGACGCTGGTTATTGTATCGCTAAAACCCACCTTCCGCACCCTAACTGTACCCTAACTGTCACAGATAGTAGTACACAAGAACTAAAGATCCTGCAAGGAAGAAAAGGCTAATACCAAGTCTAAATGAGTGTAGATAGAACTGTAGAATAAAGAACATGGAAGATAAAGACTCATGAGGAAGCAATGGCACGCCCTTTCAATCTAGAAGTTCAAGAAAGTGCTGAG
>ERZ1034389.27-NODE-27-length-62317-cov-5.018502_pt1 | contig 62317 bp, 56 predicted proteins | sample MGYA00520611_ERZ1034389 | MGnify/ENA primary metagenome ERZ1034389 (study PRJEB33736, sample SAMEA104288470) | Azolla filiculoides | biome: Urban; feature: water surface; material: ditch water | place: Netherlands | collected 2014 ... | reverse complement strand
CCTTCTTCGAGAACAAGGCATTCCTAGAAAGCGTGCTGTCCAAGATCAAGCTCGGCAGGCTCGGTCAGGTCGAGGATCTCATGGGCGCCGTCGTCTTCCTCGCATCCGACGCATCAGCCCTCATGACCGCATCATCCCTCATCGTCGACGGTGGCTGGACCGCTGAATGAGAATGGCGAAGAGATGGACGAAAGGCTCAGACGACCGTTGCGGTCTGCGCGCCATCCATTCCGATAATCGCGCCGGTGACATAGCTTGCCTGCGATGAGGCCAGGAACACGGCAACCTGCGCAATCTCTTCAGGGGTCGCGAGACGCCCGATCGGGATGCGCTTGACCGCAGCCTCACGCGCTTCCTTCTCCGTGATGTTAGACTGCCGGGCTTCGGCTTTCAGGCCTTCGGCCACCCGATCCGTCTCTGTCAGGCCAGGATTCAGGCCGATCACCCGCACGCCCCTGCCCGCATACGCCGTTGCAAGGCCAACAGTTGCCAGCATCAGCGCTGCATTGGCAGCGCCACCGGCCAGATGTGTCGGAGAAGCCGTCTTGCCCCCATTGCCGATCACATTGATGATCACGCCCGAGCCGCGCGCCGCCATGCGTTTCACCACCGGATCGATGACATTGATATAGGTGAAGTATTTCGCATCCATCGCGGCCCGCCAAGCCGTTGGCGAGAGTTCATCCACCGGCGTGCGTTTTGCAGCACCAGCGCTGTTGATGAGGACATCGATCGGCCCCAGTTCGGCTTCGACCGTCTCGACCAGACGGCGCGCATCCTGCTCATCAGAAAGGTCCGCAGCAAAGCCACGGACGCCCGACTGGCCGGCCAGTGCGGCGTCGATATTCGCCTGCGACCGTGAGCAGATGGCGACCGTCGCCCCTTCGCTTGCGAATAGCGAGGTGGCTGCAAGACCAATGCCCTTGGAGCCACCGGTGACGAGAACGATTTTGCGATCCAGACCGAGATTCATTCTACCTCATCATCATTTCGTTCAGAGAATTGGAGTGCCACACTCCGGTAGCAATGCGCGGTAATCGTCCATGCAAAATCGTACAGTTTGCGTTGCAACCCACACAAAGTTGGGCTCATCCGCCCTCCGGGCTACTCTTGAGCGCAGCCTCCTCGGCACGGTTCAAGGCCTCTGAAGAGAGGATCACGTTGACATGACTGGAATGGCACTTCGCGCATTGAATATGCGCCGAAATGTCCTGCGCCAGACATGAATGACTCCGGCCCAGTTTGCTGGCAAGTTCCGCAAGATCAAGGCGTTCCTGATGATTGCAGGCCTCGGCGCAGCAGCGAAGATTGAGCGAGTAGTGATAGTCGATCAGCGTCCCGATTGTCGTCATGAAGCTTCCTCCGAGCGGCCCGGCCCACATCCGTTCATCGATCCGCTGCACACAGGGATTCGAGCGAACATCGAGGCGAACACGAGATTGCAACAAACGAGGATCGACCACAAGTTGGGTGCTCGACGAGGGTCAACGGCACAACCGCGTCAAGACGCACTCGCTTCGATACTACATCGCCAGAGAGTCTCTACCCGGAAAACGCGGATGCCAATGCGGCATGCAATCGTCGGGCCCAGAGTGCACAGCCTTCCGGTGTCTCCAGAAGGTCCTGCCGGATTTCGATCAGCACGGCGTCCAGCCCCCGATCCTCGCCATGCACCGGCACCGTATAGTCTTCTTCGCGCGTAATCACATACGGCTCATTGGCAGCGACGACCAGATCCGGATCGCGCCCAAGCGCCTTAACGAGAGCCTGTCCGCTGGCCTCGCTGTGACTGAACAGGATGCCGGCATGCCAGGGTCTGGCGAAGCCTTTGAACACAGGGGTAAAGGAATGCACCGCGATGATGATGGCCGGTCTGCCGTCATCTCTCCGCTGATCCAGATGCTCTGAAACGGTGTCATGAAACGGGTGAAACATCAGATCGGCGCGCCGCATGCGCTCGTCGGCTGAAATCGCTTCGTTTGCCGCAATCCGCGTCGTTTCGGATATCGCGGGAATGCTGCTGGGCGCTACAAGCGGCCGGTTGAGATCGATCAGAAGCCGCGAATAGCCGCTCAGAAAGGCGGGCGCATCCAGCAGCTGCGACAGGTGCCGCGTCACATCTGCCGCGCCAATATCCCAGGCGATGTGACGACGAAGCTCTGCTTCAGGAAGTCCAAGCGCCGCATATTCCTTCGGCATATGGTTTGATGCGTGTTCGCACGTCAGCACGAACGGTGAAACGCCCGCCGGATTGAGGATTTCAACTGGCTGAGGCCAGTCGTGGGTCAGCGCATTCCCGGACATCAGAAAAGCCCGCGATAGAGGTCGCAGATCTCATCGGGAGACTTGCCCGCGAGCATTTGCAGCTCCTGTCTCCGAACCCCGAGATAAGTCTCGATGAACAGCGGACTGAACCATGATGTAACGGTTTCATCGGCCTCGAACGCTGCCAGCGCTTCATCGAGCGACGACGGCAGGCGCTTGAGACCAAGAGACTTGCGTTCCGCCTCGCTCAGGGTCGCAGGGTCGCCCGAGAAGATCGGCGGCGGGGGCAGCTTCCTGCGCAATCCATCGATGCCGCTGCGAATGATGGCGGCAAGCGTCAGATACGGGTTACCCGTCGCGTCGGCCGGCCGATATTCCATGTTGAACTGGCGCGCCTTGTCCTTTCCACCGAAAGCGGCGATCGGACAGATGCGCAGCGAGGACTCCCGGTCCCTGTCACCAAGCCAGGTCCAGGACGCGCTCCAGAAATGCGGCTGCAGGCGATAGTAGGACGGTGCACTTGGCGCGCTCAGCACCGTGATTGCCGGGAGATGGGCGAGAACCCCGGCGGCGAAGGCGCCAAAAAGGTCAGACAAGCCCCCTGCTGCTTCCGCGTCATAGCCCACCGGCGTGCCATTGCGATCAACAAGCGAGAAATGGACATGCACGCCATTGCCGACACCCGAGAGACTGGTTTTCGGCGCAAAGCTCGCCTGCCAGCCACGCACGCGCGCGATTTCGCGGATGATTTCGCGGGTTGCCACTGCGCGATCTGCCGCCGCGAGCGCCGATGCGGGCGCGGACGTAATCTCAAACTGGTCGTTGCCATATTCGGCCAGAAACATCTCTGGCTCGATCCCGGCCTCATCGAGCGCAGACAACACTTCCGACGGGAAGGGATCGGCGCGCCTGAGCCCCGCGACCGAAAATGCATGCGCCGGTGGCCAGGGCGCACCGAAAACCTGAAACTCCTGTTCGAAGGTCGCAAGCAGGCAAAACCCCGTTTCTGCTTCCATCTCGCCAATCGCATCCTGCAGGATCGATCTGGAGCAGAGATCCCAGCGATGGCCCTCGAGATCAACGATATTGCCCATGGCAAGCGATAGCGGTGTCGCCGATCCGGTCTGCGCCGTCGTATAGACCGCATCAAGATCGGGCAGGATACGCAGGTCGCCGGATGAGCCCCATGGGTTGGGATCGGCAATCGCGTTGAAAGGCGTCAGCGAGATGTTGGCGGGAACCCAGCCAATTCCGGTTGCCGCATAGCGCTCCAGCCTTGCGGTTTCCACCGGCCGGCCGCGCGTGACGCCCGAAAAGTCGGTGGTGACGATGGAAGTCAGGTGACGCGGCGTCGTGGTCATTTGGCCGATCCCATGGCTTCGATCATGGCGATGACGGTTGCCGTGTCGACGGTATTGCAATAGCCGCCAAACGCCTTGAGCGCGTTGGCATGACGTTCCGGGGTGATCGTCGTGCAGGCATCCGCGACGCATGTCACCAGAAATCCGCGGTCAGCTGCATCACGCACGGTCATATCCACGCATTGGTCGGTCAGAACGCCGGTGACGATCAGATACCGGATGCCAAGATTGCGCAGCAGGTAATCGATATTGGTCGAATTGAAGACGCCGGAGGAGGTCTTCGGGATCAGAATTTCATCACCCTTCGGCCCGAGATTGTCCGGCGGCAGGCCTTCCGGCAGATCCGGCGAGACGTGAATGGGCGTGAGCTTGTGATCGAGCGAGCGGTCGCGCCCATCCCGTGTGAGCGACTGGATGATCGTGTGCAGCACTTCGACACCATTGCGTCGGGCGGCCTCGAGGATCCGCTCGTTGTTGGGGATCACGGTCTCGCTCAAAGCCCCGTAGAAATAGTGATCCGGGCCGCGCTCGGGGTGATGCGGGTCGAGGCCCGGCTCGATCCAGATGCGCTGCATATCGACGAGAAGGAGTGCGGTCTCGCCCGTGCGGAAGGGTTCGTCGCGGCGCGCGGTTGGTGTCATGGTGTTCGTTCTCCTGATTTGTCGGAGGCCTGCTCGAGGCCTGCAGTGCGGCCGCTTTCGATGTCGATGGTCACGGCATGGGCAGCACGGATAGCATCAAGCTCTTCGATGCGTTTTCGCCGCTCGGGGCCAACGGCCGCGACCATGTGGGCAACGAGCGCCTCGACCTGCGCAAGCGCGGGGGCCATGGTATCAAACGGAGACTGGGCCTCGACAGCCGACCGCAACACGAGGTCCGCGCCCTGGGCAACCGGAGAACCCCATGGATCGGTAAAGACAATGAGCTTCGCCCCCCTCGCAGCAGCAGCCTCGGCGAAACGGATCGTATCATTCTGATAGCGCCGGTAGTCGAACACGATCAGTGTGTCCGTCCTTGAAATATCAACCAGCTGGTCGATGACGCGGGCGTTCACCTCGCCAAGCTCCACGACATCGCTGCGAAACTGCTGGATATAGCCAGAGAGGAACCCGGCCAGATGGCAGCTGAACCGACCACCAAGCAGGTAGACCTTGCCGCGCGTCGCCATGATGAGATTGGCGGCCTGGCTAAGTGTCACATCCTCGCCCGGCAAAGCCGAAAGGCTCTCCACGGCCTCGGCGACTGAATGATAGAAACGCGCAGAAACCGACACCCCAGGCAACCGCTTCGCTTCCATCATCATTAGTGGTGAGTGCAGCCGCGCCTCGACCTCGGCCAGCAGCCGCGCCTGAAATTCGCCGAACCCCTGAAAGCCGAGCTTGCTGACAAGCCGCAACACAGTGGGGTCCGAAACACCGGCGCGTCGCGCAAGCGCCGAGGCAGAGCCTAGCCCCGCCGATGGATATTCGGACAGCAGAATGCGCACGATGCTGCCTTCCGCCGGCGTCAGGCTCAGCGTCGGAGATTCCAGCATTTCACGGATCGTCAGATCGGTCATCACGCCCCACTCTTTGTAGAGATCACTACATTTCAAAAGGCTCAAGTCAACAATGAAGAGTTGTTGACATCACCTGTTTTTGGGATTTAGCTCGTGCGGAAATGAAATCGGCGAGGTCAGGGGCAGATGGACATCAGGATCTATACCAGTTTCATGACGGTCGCCGAGCTCGCCAACATGACGGCGGCGGCCCAGAGGCTGAACATGACCCAACCGGCCCTTTCGCGGCAGATCATGGGACTGGAGACCCATCTCGGCGTCAAGCTGTTTGAAAAGGCGGGACGAAACATCCGGTTGACGGCCGAGGGTGACGCTCTCGTCGTGAAAGTGCAGGCGCTGCTTGCAGCCGAACGGGACCTGAAGGCTGCCGCAGAAGGTATGACGCAGGGAGAGACGGGCCTGTTGCGGGTCGGCGCGTGCTCGCAGCTCATAGAGCGATATTTTCCGGCGTTCCTCAAAGGCTGGAAGGTCAACCACCCCGGAATCGACGTTCGGCTTGAAGACGCCGGCGGAGCCGAGCTCATCGAAAGGCTTCGCGGCGGCCAGGTGCATATCACGGTCTGCGCAGCACCAGTCCAGCCGATCGACGCCCTGTCGATGCGCCGGATCGGCGCACTGCGGTTTCTGGCGGTTGGTACGCCGGATTTCCTCGGCGCCAGCGGGCACCCGATTGAGGCAGCCGAGTTGTTTGACAAGCCGCTACTGGTGCTCAACCGCAAACATGCCTCACGCGAGGTCTTCGATGCCGTGATGCGCGTCTACGGCGCCCGGCCCGAGATTGTGGTCGAGAGCTACTCACCCCACACGCTCTTTTCGCTGGCAGAGGGCGGCAATGGTGTTGCCATCGTTCCCTCGTCCGCACGTATTGCGTCAGCCGACCTCATGCGCCGTCCCATCATGCTGAAGGGGGAGCCGATCAGCTTTGAAATCTGCGCGATGTGGAACACGCTGCTGCCACCACCCGCCTATGCGCAGCGTTTTGTCGAGGAGCTTGCGGCCGAGATCGGCAAGGATGAATTCAGGGACAGGAACTCGTTCACCGAAGTCAAGCTGCGTACGCGCTGACGACGGCATGGGATCCATGCGCATCCCGCATGGATCAGGCGGTTCAAAATTCATTGGACGTATGAGTTCTGCTGAAACTAACTTTTCAAACAGGGTGTCGTGGGCATCAAGCGAGGTGGAATGTCGGGGCAGATAAGCAAGCGTAAGGGTTTTGACTGGCGGCTGGTGAATCAGGAGCGCATCGTCTTGCTGATTGCAGTGCTGATCTTCGTTGTTGCATCACTCACCCTGCCAGGCTTCCTGACAACTGAAAACATCGTGACGATCGTCCGATCCGTCTCGGTTCTGGGCATCCTGTCGCTCGGCATGGCGATTGTGATCATCGGTCGCGGCATCGACCTTTCGGCAGTAGCGATCATGGCGATGTCGGTTGCAGCCTATCTGCAGCTGGTCGACAACGGCATGAGCGATGGCATCGCTCTGGCCATAACGCTTGCAGGTGTTATCGGCGTCGGCCTCATCAATGGCTTCCTGGTTGCCTATGCCGACGTTCCGCCGCTGTTCGTGACGCTGGCCTCCGCCTCTTTCATCTTCGGCTATGTGCGCTCCCAGGTGATATCGGCAGACGCAGTCCCGGCTCCCGCCGATCACTGGCTGATCAAGCTCGGATCCCTGCAGTTCTTCGGCATCCCCGTCGAAGTGTTCATATTCGCGGCATTCGCCTTTGCAGCCTTTGTCTTCCTGCATTCGTCCAAATGGGGACGGTATGTCTACTACGCAGGCGACAACCCGATTGCAGCGCGCAATGCGGGCATTCCGGTGCGCCCCATGCTGATGCTTCGTTATGTGATCTCCGCCCTGTTTTCGTTTCTGGCGGGTATTCTGACGGCGGCAAGCCTGCATTCGATCAACACACGCGTGGTCAACTCCACCTTGCTCTACGACATCGTTCTGGTCGCGGTCATCGGCGGCATCGGATTGTCCGGCGGCAAGGGCGGCGTGCGCAACGTGCTGATTGGTGCGGCCCTCACCGGCGTGCTTCTGAATGCCATGACCATCATCGACATACCCCTGCTCTACCAGAACCTCATCAAGTCAACGATCCTGCTGGCCGCCATCATCATGGACGGCCTGCTCAATCCGCGTGATGAACAGACGGCGCAGCAAGGAGACATTTGAAATCTACAAAATTTATCGATTTAATAGACTCATCGGATAACCGATTCAAACAACTGAGGGACAAGGACGATGAAGAAGTATCTCGCAATTCTCGCCACCGGCGCAGCACTGCTGTTCGGCAGCCTTCACGCAGCGGCAACCGCCGCGGACGATCCGGGACCGGCCGCCTATTCGGCAGCGCTCAAGGGCAAGCGAGTCATGCTGGTGCCCATGGCGATGGGTTTCGACCTCGCACAGGGCTGGGCAGGCTATATCAAGAAGGAAGTCGAGGCATTCGGCGGCGTCTTCGAAACGCGTGACCCCAACTGGAACGTCGATGCTGGCGCGCAGGCGATCACCGAAGCAATTTCGTCCGACACGAAGCCGGATGTCCTGATCGTTCACTCGCCGGACCTCAACTCCTATTCCAAGCTTTTCGCCAAGGCCCAGAAGGCCGGGATCTATGTGATCCTCGTCGACAACCCGGCGAACTTCGGCGCGGACGCCTTCGTGGGCTCGGACTGGGACCGCCTAGGCCAGCTCGAAGCTGAAGCCGTCATCAAGGGCTGCGGCGAAAATTCCTCCAAGAAGATCGGCCTTGTCCAGGGCGACCAGGTCAATGCATCGAGCCTTTATCAGTACAATGGCATCATGAAGGTGCTTGAAAAGCACCCCGACTTCCAGGTCGTCGCCAAGCCGGATTCCAACTGGGACGCAACGACATCGCGCAACGTGACCGCGACGATGGTCCAGCAGCATCCTGACATGTGCGGCATCATCGACTTCTGGGATGGGGATGCCACGGGCGCAGCAGCGGCGATCCGCGATGCCAAGCTGCAGGACAAGATCTTCCTCGTCACCACCGGTGGCGGCGAGAAGGCAGCCGACTGCGACAAGATCGCCGATGGCACCTATGGCGCTGTCGTCATGACCGAGTTGCAGAACCAGTCGCGCGATATCAACGCCATCATCAAGTTCCTGCTGCAGAGTGGTCAGCCGGCCGGCACGTCGAAGACCTATATCTACACGCTGGAAAAGGCGACCACCAAGGCCGACCTGAACCCCAACTCCTGCTGGGACGTCAAGGCTGTTCAGGCCGCCGCCAAGTAAGCACCTTCCCGCCCCGTCCGGACACATCCGGACGGGGCGCTCAGCCTCTCTGAAGCCAGCGTACCGGCGCGAAAATCGGAATCGATTTTCGCAAAGCACGATGCACAAATTTGATAGCTGTGGTCCCCCTAGAGCATTTCCAGCCGAAGCGTGATCGCTTCGGCGTCGGACAATGCGGTAAAAACAAGCAGATAGAGCATTGAAGGTGATCCCGAGATCACCGGAAATGCTCTAATGCGGTAGCGCTTGGCAATGCCCGGCGCGCAGTCCCCGTGGTGTAACAAGATGACGTTCAAAGAGCGTATGCAGGCATGGCGCTACAATCTCATCCCCGATCATCTGATCGGTGAGATCCTGACCAAGCGCTGGACAGACAACGCGATCCCTTTCCTCGCACTTGTGCTCGTCGTGGGTGGCTTCGGCTCGGCGATTCCCGGGTTCTTCAAGGTCGCGTCGCTGCAGGATTCCACACGACAGCTCGGGGAATTTTCGACCGTCGTCATCGGCCTTGTCGTGGTTATGCTGGGCGGTGGGATCGATCTTTCGGTCGGCTCGATCTTTGCCCTTTCCACCTTTTCGGCCGTTTCGGGTTTCTTCATCTTCAACCTGCCGGTCGGCGTCGCCTTCCTGATGGCGCTTGCGACCGGCCTGGTCTTCGGGGCCATCAATGGCTACCTCATCGGATACATGCGACTTCGCGCATTCCTGACCACGCTGGTGACCTTCATCATCGGACGCGCGATCTTCGACATTCTGGTCGTGAATTTCGCAGCCGCCATCCAGACATCCGATGCCACCTCGCCCGTCTGGGACTATATCGGCGACGGCGCGTTTCACGGGCTTTCCGTCTCCGTCATGGTGGCGATCGCGCTGGCAATCCTCACCCATATTGCACTGACCCGGTCACGCATCGGCTGGCATATCCTGGCGGTCGGCGGATCGCGCCGCTCGGCGCACAATGCCGGGATCAAGGTCAAGCGAACCGTCTTCCTGACCTATGTCTTTTCAGGGCTCTGCGCATCTACGGCCGGGTTCCTCATCGCCTGCCGTCTGTCTGGCGCAGGTCCGGGTACCGGCCTCAACATGGAAATCCTGGCGCTGACGGCCGCCGTCGTCGGTGGCAACTCGCTGGGTGGCGGTCGTGGTTCGATCGCCAAGGGGATCATGGGCGCCATCATCGTGATGGTCATGAACAATGGCCTCATCCGCCTCGGCTTCGGCACAGGCACAAACCAGATGGTCATCGGCCTGATGCTGGCCGCCGCCGTGACCATCGATATCCGGTGGCTGAAAAACCGCCACAAGGTGCTTAACGAGATCTATGTTGCACCGATTTACCTCAAGATGGGCGAGACGCAGTCGGCGCTGCCGGATTCCGGGACGTCTTTCGCGCTGAATAATGCAATTTCCAACACGCAATATATCGGGCTGGGCGAACTGGAAGGCCCAGAGGACGTCATCCTCGATCGCGACGACAATCTCTATTGCGGGACACGCCATGGCGAGATCGTTCGCTTCTTTGCTCCTGACTATCAGCGTTCCGAAGTCTTTGCCCATGTGGGCGGTTTCCCGCTCGGGCTCGCCTTCGATCGGGATGGCAACCTGCTGAGCTGCGTCGGCGCCATGGGTCTCTATTCGATTTCGCCGGACCGCGAGGTCAAGCGGCTTTCAGCCGAAACCCGCCGTTCGCTGACCTCCATTCAGGACGACGCGCGTCTGCGCGACCCGAACGATCTCGACATCGCGCCGGATGGAAAGGTCTATTTTACAGACTCCACCAAGCGCTTCGATGCCCATGACTGGGCGCTCGATTCCATCGAAAACCGCGCCACCGGCCGTCTGCTGGTCTACGATCCGGCGACCGGCGCGACGAAGACGCTGCTCGACGGCTACCACTACATGAACGGCGTCTGCATGGCGCATGACGGCAAGAGCCTTTTCTTTGCCGAAAGCTGGGCCTGCCGCGTGCATCGCTACTGGCTGGAAGGCCCCAAGGCAGGAACAGCCGAATGCGTCATCCGCGATATGCCGGGCTATCCCGACAACATCAATCGCGCATCCGATGGGAATTACTGGATGGCCTGGCTTGGCATGCGCACGCCAACATTCGACCTTTCGCTGCGGCATCCCGGCTTTCGCAAGCGCATGACGCGCCGCCTGCCGCAGGATGATTGGCTCTTTCCGAACATCAACACGGGTGGCGTGGTCAAGTTCGATGGCAACGGCAAGATCGTCGGGACACTGGGCGATCTCTCCGGCAAATCCCACCCGATGGTCACGTCCATGCGCGAACACAAGGGTGAACTCTTCATCGGCGGCATCCTCAACAACAGGATCGGCCGGTTAGAACTGGCCGGCGCCGACAAGTCCTGGACCGGACCGACCTCCTATTGGGGAGCGCGCGCATGACTATTTTCGATCCGCTTCTCGACTTCTTTCGGGGCCGTGCGGTCACCGTACCTCCACTTGATGGTGCCTTCCGCCCGAATCGCGCGCTCGACAATGCCCGCCTTGTTGCGGAGATCAATGCGCCGGTCGACATGGCTTTCCGCAATGGCGCTATCGTCGCCGCCGCCGGCAATGCGCTGTTCGAGCTTCTCGAAAACGGAGCCCAAGGCGTGGTTGCGACCTTCAGCGCCCCGATCGCGGCAATGGCCATTTCGTCTGCCGGCGAGCTCGCTGTCGCTTGCGAAAACGGCGAACTTGTTCTGGACGGGGCGGCAGTGAAGCTTCCGCCCGAGGTGACATGCATGACTGCGCTCTCGTTTGCGGCCGATGGCAGCATGCTGGTTGCCAATGGCGCTGCAGGGTTGCGGCCGTCGCAGTGGCGGACGGATCTGATGAAAAAGGGCGCCAGCGGGTCCGTCTGGCGGCTTTCACGCAAGGGAGATGCGACCTGCCTCGCTGCAGGTCTCGCGTGGCCGTCCGGCATTCTGGCCGCCGGTAGCGACGTGATGGTGTCGGAAGCCTGGAACCGCAGGATCCTGAGGGTCTCGGACGGTTTGAAGCCCGCTGCGGTATTCTCGAATATCCCGGGCTATCCGGGGCGGCTGGCACAGGCCGAAAGCGGCGCCCTTCTCAGCATCTTTGCGCCAGTCAACCGGCTGATCGAATTCGTTCTGCAGGAAGACGACTACAGGGCCGCCATGATGGAAGAGATCCCGGCGGAATACTGGATCGCGCCGTCGCTCGCCTCCGGTCGATCGTTTCTCGAGCCGCTGCAATGCGGAGGCATCAAGACCATGGGCATTCACAAGCCGTGGGCGCCGAGCCGTTCATATGGCCTCATCGTTCGGCTGGATGGCGATTTCCAGCCAGTCGAGAGCTTTCACAGTCGCGCGGACGGTCATCGGCACGGGATCGTGGCGGCACGCGCCTTGGGCGACACCATCTATGCGGCCTCCGCGGGTGGCGATGCCATTGTTGCCATCGAGAGCGGACAGGATAGCTGACCATGGACACGATCGTTCGACTGGAAAACATTTCAAAGCTCTATCGTGGCGTCCCTGCGGTCAAGAACGTCACCTTCGAACTGAAGCGCGGCGAAATCCATGCGCTCCTCGGCGAGAATGGCGCAGGCAAATCGACGCTCACCAAGATCATCGCCGGCGTTGTCGATGCAACCTCGGGAAAGATGCTCCACAAGGGCAAGGATGTATTCTACGCAACGCCGAACGACGCGCTGCATGCTGGCATCGCCATGGTGTTTCAGGAAACATCGCTCGTTCCCTCGATGACGGTGGCACAGAACCTCTATCTCGGATCGGAGGGGTTTCTCAACCGGCTTCGCGGCGTCTACATTTCCGCCCAGCAGTTCCTGCAATCGCTCAACTTTTCCGTCGATCCAACAGCGCTGGTGGAAACGCTTGGTGCAGCCAAGAAGCAGATGGTCGAAATCGCGCGCGCCGTCCATCACAATGCCGAGGTGATCATTTTCGATGAGCCTACGGCCACATTAACGCCTGAGGAGAAGCGCCACTTCTTCGCACTGGTGCGCCGGCTCAAGGCACGTGGCGTGTCGATCGTCTTCATCAGCCACGCGCTGGAGGAAGCGCTGCTTCTCTCCGACCGTATCACCATCCTGCGCGACGGCGAGCTGGTCGCGTCCGGCGAAACCAAGGACTTCGACCGCGAAAAGATCATCGCCGCAATGGTGGGCCGGACGCTGAGCGCCGAGCTCTATCGTCAGCGCGACGACAAGAAAATCCGCAGACCCGGCCGCAAGGTTTTGTCCGTGCAGGACATTTCTATGGGCGCCATGGTGCGCAACAACTCGTTCTCCGTCTTCGAAGGCCAGATCACGGGCGTCTTCGGGCTGATCGGCTCGGGCCGCACCGAGACGTTCAAGATCGTCTCCGGCATCTACAAGCGCGACTTCCTGCGCGGCGGGACGGTGGAACTCAATGACAAGCCCGTTCGTTATGTCGTGCCCCGACAGGCGGTGAAGGACGGCATCGTCTACGTGACCGAAGACCGCAAATCGGAAGGGTTTTTCGAGACCATGTCGATTGCCGAGAACATCTTCGGCGGGCTGCTGGCTGCAGACCGCGAGCAGCATTCGATCATCAACTACGCGGAAATGCGCGAGGTTGCCGCTGAATGGACCAAGGCGCTGAACGTCCGCGCCATCAACGACAATGCCCGCGTGGTCGAGCTTTCCGGCGGCAACCAGCAAAAGGTTGTCATCGGCAAGGGGCTCGTTCAAAATCCGAAAATCGTGATTTTCGATGAACCCACGCGCGGTGTCGATGTGGGCGCGATTGCAGAAATTCACCAGATCATCAATCGCCTGGCAGATGAGGGACTGGCCGTTGTCGTCATATCCTCCTACCTGCCCGAGATCATGAACCTCTCCGACCGCATTCTCGTATGCCGCCAGGGAAGAATGGTTGAAGAATTCTCGCCCGCCGAGGCGACAGAAGAAAAAATCATGTACGCAGCGGTTCACTGACCGATTGCGAGAAAGGCAAGCACGACCATGAAAACGATGTGGACCTACTACAAGGGCACCTGGCACGAAGGCGATGTGCGGATCCTGGGAGCCGCCTCCCATGCGACCTGGCTCGGCTCGCTGGTCTTCGACGGCGCACGCCATTTCGCAGGCGTCACGCCTGATCTCGATCTTCATTGCGCACGCGTCAACGCCTCTGCAGAAGCACTCGGTCTCATTCCCACTTTGACCGGCAGCGAGATCGAAGCGCTGACGCATGAGGGCCTCAAGAAATTTGCCCCCGGCACCGATGTCTACATTCGTCCAATGTACTGGGCAGAAGAGAGCGATGCCGGCGTTGTACCAGCGCTTGCCAGCTCGACCGACTTCGCGCTCTGCCTCGAGGCCATGCCAATGGCAGAGCCGACCGGGTTTACCATCACCACGACGACCTTCCGCCGGCCGACGATGGAGGTTGCCACGGTCAACGCGAAGGCCGCCTGCCTCTATCCGAACAATGCCCGCATGATGCGCGAAGCAAAGGCCAAGGGTTTCCACAATGCGCTGGTCACGGACACGCTGGGCAATGTTGCCGAACTCGCAACCTCGAACATCTTCATGGCAAAAGGCGGCGAAGTCTTTACGCCGATCCCGAACGGCACCTTCCTCAACGGCATCACGCGCCAGCGTGTGATCAAGCTGCTGCGGGAGGCTGGCGTCACCGTTCAGGAGGCGGTCCTGACCGTTCAGGACTTCCGCGACGCTGACGAAATCTTCTCGAGTGGCAACATTTCGAAGGTCGTGCCCGTGATCGCGTTCGATGACAAACGGCTCGAATTTGGCCCGCTCGCCCGCAAGGCGCGCCAGCTCTACATGGACTGGGCGAAATCTTAAGCCACGCTTTTCAGGATACAGAAAATGGCAACCGTAAAACTCTATACCGACGAGCAAGCCGAGGCTGTGCCAGCCGTGAAGGCCGTGTTCGATGATATCCGCGCCACGCGCAAAAGCGATTTCATCAACAACTTCTGGCGCGCGCTCGCCAACGATCCGGCCAACCTCAAGCGGGTCTGGGAAACGCTCAAATCCGTGATGACGGTGGAAGGGGCGATCGATCCGCTGACGCGAGAGATGATCTACATCGCTGTCTCGACGGCCAATTCCTGCCAGTACTGCATCCAGTCGCATACGGCCGCTGCCCGAAATCGAGGCATGACGGACGCGCAGCATGGCGAGCTTCTCTCGATCATCGGCCTTGCCTCGCAGACCAATGCGCTGGCGATTGCCATGCAGGTTCCGCCCGACCCGGAATTCGAGGTCAAGTGAGGCGGCGAACATGAAGGCGATGCTGGTCGAAACCGCCGGAACAGCGGACGCAATGCGCTGGACCGAGGTCGAAACACCCTCTCCCGGCCCCGGTGAGGTGCTGATCCGCCACACGCGCATCGGCATCAACTTCATCGACGTCTATTATCGCAGCGGACTTTACGCCTGGCCGTCAGACAGCATCATTCCCGGCGCAGAAGGCGTCGGCATTGTGGAGACACTGGGTGCCGCTGTTTCCGCATTCGCGCCCGGAGACCGGGTTTGTTATGTCGACAGGCTCGGCGCCTATTGCGAAAAGCGGACGATTGCGGCCGACAAACTGGTCAAGCTGCCCGACTCCATTGCGGATGACATTGCGGCAGCCTGTCTTCTGAAAGGTCTCACCGTCCACTACCTCGTGAACGCATCCTATGCCGTCAAGGCGGGCGACGTCGTGCTGGTCCATGCCGCGGCTGGCGGCGTCGGACTGATCCTTGGACAGTGGCTGAAGGCGCTGGGCGCGATTGCAATTGGAACCGCCGGCAGCGCCGACAAGGTCGAGCTTGCGAAAGCAAACGGCTATGCCCATGTCGTCAACTATCGCTCGGAAGATTTTGTAAAGACCGTGATGGAGGTTACGTTGGGCGAAGGCTGCGCGGCGGTCTATGACAGCGTTGGCGCGGATACATGGCGGCGATCGCTCAAATCGCTGCGTAAACGCGGCATGTTCGTGAGCTTTGGCCAGTCCTCCGGCATGATCACCGATTTCAAGTTTTCCGATCTCGCAGCGCACGGTTCATTGTCAGCCAACCGCCCGGTCCTCTTCGACTATATCGACAAGCGCCCGGAACTGCTGGAAAGAGCCGGGGACCTGTTTCGGATGATTGAATCGGGTCTTGTGACCATTCAGCCGCCGGAGTTGCACGCACTGGCCGACGCTGCACTGGCTCACAGCCGCCTCGAAGCCCGGCAGACCACCGGCTCCCTTGTGCTGACCACCTGACCTTGCGTGTGCCTCTAAGACAGATTTTGGGATGTTGAGGGCTGGATACGGCCTTATCCCTCTCTCTCCCGAAGAGACCTCTTGCGCAGCAATTTCAGCGCGAAGGATACTGCAAAGCCGATAAAGGCAAGCGCCCAGAGCAGACCGGAGAGCAGGATCAGTGGCTCGAAATCGGCCGTATCAAATGCGGCAACGATGCGGACGAACGCGGCAGCGCAGGCACTGGCGTAGATGGCTCGGGATAGTGCGGACATGGTCAATGCATGACCGGTGTGGCCCAGCGATGCGCGCATCATGACCGACAGTGTCATCGTCCCGATTGCACCGGCGCCAAACGCGTGAAGACCGGCGGCAGGCAGGACTGAGGAAGGCGCAAGCGCCGCCAGACCTGAAAGCACAAACCCTACAGGAATAAAGAGATAGGACAGATGCAGGACGAGAACCAGAGGCTCGCGGGAGGTTCGCTCACCCGCCCAGCGGGCCAGGCGCAACAGGTGCAAGATGCCGGCGGCCAGCATCAGGCATCCCGCTGGAACCGAGAATGGCGCGGCCACCCAGATTGCGAAAGCTGGGACGCTGATGATGATGGCAACGGCGTCAAACCGCCCGAAAGCGGTCGGCAAGCGTCCAGGCTTCTGCCTGGATAGCCAGTTCCGGGTGAAACTCGGAATAATCCGCCCCCCGATGAGGACGATCAACATGGTCGCGGCCGCCACCGCAACGCGACGTGCATAGTCACTGGTGCCGCTGAAATAGGCTTCGGCGTGAAAAAGCACATTGGCGAACAGCAGGATCGTTACCGGGACCAGGACTTTCAGGTTCCGCCAGTTGTTCCCCGCGATGATTTCGTTGGCTGTCACGGCCGCAACCGCAAGCAGGAACAAACAATCGAGAGCGCCCGCCGCGATCGGCCCGATGACAGCGGAAAACAGCACTGCGATGCGTCCGAGCAGCCAGAGGCTGACCAACAGGGCAAGCGGCATTCCCTGAACAGGCAACCGCCCCGTCCAATTCGGTACGGCAGTCAGGAGAAAGCCGGTCACGATGGCGGGCAGGAAACCGAACAGCATCTCGTGGACATGCCAGTCGACGGGGTCAAACGCTGTCTCGAGCCGAAGTTTTCCGAACAGAAGCGGTAGCCAGAGGAGAATGGCAAGCGCCCCGTAGAGCGCGCCGAGAAAGAAGAACGGGCGAAAGCCATAGGAAAGGACCGCGGGCCCGTCATACGCTCGGGTTCTGGGGGTTGGCATAGTCCTGCTTCCTTCTATCGTGGATCAACGGGCGTTGCAGCTGCAGCCCGTTTTAGGGATGCGAGGCGACGCGCTTTTGCGATTTCGCAAAGAAATCCGCGTTCCCCGTTGCCTTCCAACAGCGGGCTCGCAAAGACCGATCTCATTCTTGCTTGCGCTAACGCAAACTCGCTTTCCGTGCGCCGGTTAGGTTCGCCCCGAAACAACATGGCAGTCGGGACGAAAGACATGCAGGGCGGCACACGGGAATGGTTGAGGGAGTTTGCGCTGGCAACGCTGGTTGCCTTGGCAGCCATCATCGTAGGCTGCCTTGCCGTCGCACCAGCCCATGCCGATCCGCTCATCACGCACTTTCTGCAAAAGGCAGCACCCGCCGACCTCGTGCCCGGGGCCGATGCCTACGGCCCGCTCAGCGAAAAGGCCCCGGTGGTCGCCGCCCTGAAGGATGGCAAGCGCATCGGCTGGATCTTTCTGACCTCCGATTTCGTGCCCACTGCGGGCTATTCGGGCAAACCGATCCATATCCTTGCGGGCATATCGGACGATGCCGTCATCACGGGCGTGCGCCTGATCGAACACCACGAGCCGATCGTTCTCGTCGGTATTCCCGAGGCCCGCATCAAGGCGGTCACCGAGAAGTTCAAGGGGCTGGACCTCAAGAAGGAGGCGGCAGCCGAAGGCTCGGGCCACGATCTCGATATCGTTTCGGGAGCAACCGTCACCGTCATGATCATCGACGATTCGATCGTCCATGCGGGGCTGAAAGTGGCACAGGCGCTTTCGCTCGGCGGGCTGTCGCCTGCCAGCGAGGCACAACAGGCTCAGCGCCAGATCGACCGCACGAACGACGCCGTCCGCGACTGGGAGGCACTGGCGGGCGATGGCTCGGTCCGTCATTTCACGCTTGATGTCGACGGCATCAACAAAGAGTTCGCCGCACTCGGCGATCCGCGCTCGGACGATCACAAGGAGCCTGGCCCCGGCACGGATGCCTATGTCGATCTCTGGGTCGCGTTAGTCAGTCAGCCCTCCATCGGCCGCAGTCTCCTGGGCGATGCCGGCTACAAGAACATTGCCGCAGCACTGAAACCCGGCGATGAAGCCATTCTGGTTGCGGGAAGCGGACGCTGGTCGTTCAAGGGATCAGGCTATGTCCGCGGCGGCATCTTCGATCGCATCCAGGTTATCCAGGGGCAGACCTCGCACCGCTTCCACGACAACGAGCACCGCCGTGTCAACCAGCTGGCCGCCGCAGGTGCCCCGGAGATGAGGGAAGCCGATCTCTTCATTATCCCCAAGAGTGCAGGCTTCGACCCCGCGGCGTCCTGGCGGCTGCAAATGCTGATCCAGCGTCCGGTCGGCGCAATCGACAAGCTCTTCGTCAACAAGGAACTCGAATACACACTGCCCAAACTCTATCTGGCTGCCGAAATCCCCCCTTCCTCGACAGCCACCGCCGCCCCGAAAGCCGGGGATGCGGACAGCGCCACGGCGCTCCGCAACGCCCTCTGGAGCAAGATCTGGCAGGCGAAAAAGGCGGACGTCGTGGTGCTGGCGGCGGGTCTGGCGGTGCTGACAGGAATCTTCTTCTTCCAGACGTTTGCCACACGCAACGAACGCACCTTCGCCATCATCCGCAACAGTTTCCTGGTTTTCACGCTGGTCTTCATCGGCTGGCATGCGGATGCGCAGCTGTCAGTCGTCAACGTCATGGCACTTCTATCGGCGCTTTTCAGCACCTTCCGATGGGAAACCTTCCTGATGGACCCGCTGATCTTCGTCATGTGGTTTGCTGTGGCCGCCGCTCTCCTGTTCTGGGCGCGGGGCGCCTATTGCGGCTGGCTCTGCCCCTTTGGCGCGCTGCAGGAACTTTCCAACAAGGTCGCCCGGCTGCTGCGCGTGCCGCAGATCACAGTGCCCTGGGGGCTGCATGAGCGCCTTTGGCCGATAAAGTACATGCTGTTTCTGGGCCTCTTTGGACTGTCGCTCTATTCCTTCGACCTGGCGGAGCACTATGCCGAGATCGAGCCTTTCAAGACCGCGATCATCCTGAAGTTCAACCGGCCTTGGCCCTATGTGCTCTTTGCGCTGGCGACGCTCGCCCCCGGTCTCTTCATCGAGCGCTTTTACTGCCGCTACGTCTGCCCGCTCGGTGGAGGACTTGCCATCCCCGCCCGACTGCACATGTTCCGCTGGCTGAAGCGATACAAGGAATGCGGCAATCCCTGCCAGGTCTGCGCCAAGGAATGCCCTGTGCAGTCGATCCACCCAACGGGTGAGATCAACCCCAACGAATGCATCTCGTGCCTGCATTGCCAGGTTCTCTACCAGCACACGGCCAAATGCCCGGTCGTCGTTGCCCGCATCAAGAAGCGCGAGCGCTTCGAGCGCCAGACCGGCATCGCCGCCCCCAAGGGCAGCGGGCAACCCAAGGTCAATTTCAAATCCTCAAACGCGGCGGGGGACGCCGCCCAGATTGGAAACGAAGGAGTAATCCAATGAGTGATACCAAGATTTCACGCCGAGGCCTTCTCGGCACAACGGCCGGCGGTGCAGCGCTTGCAGGCGCCATGCTGGCGGGCGCTGGCGAAGGGCTGGTTCTGGCGCCGCGGAAGGCGGCAGCCAAGGACGGTGCCTATCACGAAATTCACCCCGGTGAGCTCGACGAATATTACGGGTTCTGGTCGGGCGGCCAGTCGGGCGAGATCCGGATCGTCGGCGTACCATCCATGCGCGAGCTGATGCGCATTCCGGTGTTCAACCGCTGCTCGGCAACAGGCTGGGGCCTCACCAACGAAAGCCTGAAGATCCTGAGCGACGACCTCATGCCGGAAACCAAGGTATTTCTCGCAAAGCGTGGCCTCAAGGCCTACCAGAATGGCGACCTCCACCACCCGCGCATGTCCTATGAAAAGGGCACCTATGACGGGCGCTACATTTTTGCAAACGACAAGGCCAATAGCCGCATTGCACGCATTCGCTGCGATATCATGAAGCCAGACAAGATCATCGAGATCCCCAACACGCGCGACATTCATGGCATCCGCCTGCAGAAATGGCCACGCACGGGCTATGTCTTTGCCAACGGCGAACACCGTGTTCCTCTCCCGAATGACGGGACAGTTCTCGACGAGCCGAAGAAGTATCACTCGCTGTTCACTGCAGTTGACGGTGACACAATGAAGATCGCCTGGCAGGTGATCGTCGACGGTAACCTCGACAACTGCGACACGGACTACGAAGGCAAATACGCATTTTCGACATGCTACAACTCGGAAGAAGGCGTGACGCTGGCCGAAATGACTGCAAGTCCGATGGACTGGATCGTTGTTTTCAACATCGCCAACATCGAGGCCGGCATCAAGAAGGGTGATTTCAAGGAATACAACGGGGTCAAGGTGCTCGATGGCCGCCATGGCTCGGACTACACCCGCTACATCCCAATCCCGAATTCACCGCATGGCTGCAACATGGCACCCGACAAGGTGCATCTGTGCATCGCCGGGAAGCTCTCGCCGACCGTGAGCGTGATCGACGTGAACAAGCTCGAAGCTGTCTTCAAGGGCGCCGAGCCGCGCAGCGCCGTGGTTGCGGAACCGCAGCTGGGTCTTGGGCCTCTTCACACGGCATTTGATGGCAAAGGGAACGCTTTCACGACCCTCTTCCTCGATAGCCAGGTCGTCATGTGGAATATCGACAAGGCAAAGCGCGCTTTTGCCGGTGAAAAGGTCGACCCGATCCTGCAGAAGATCGATGTCCAGTATCAGCCGGGTCACAACCACACTACCATGGGTGAAACTCTGGAGGCCGATGGCAAATATCTGATTTCATTGAACAAGTTCTCCAAGGATCGCTTCCTCAATGTCGGCCCGCTGAAGCCGGAAAACGATCAGTTGATCGATATCTCCAGCGGTCAGATGAAGCTGGTTCACGATGGTCCGACCTTTGCGGAACCCCATGACACACTTCTCGTGCGTGCCGACATCGTCAATCCGGTCAGTGTCTACAAGCGTGACGACGTCATGTGGGAGGAGGCCCGGACGCGCGCCAAGGCCGATGGTGTTGATCTCGACTACGCAGCCAATGTCATTCGCGATGGCAACAAGGTGCGCGTCTACATGCACTCGGTTGCGCCGGCGTTCAGCCTCGACAAATTCGAGGTGAATGAAGGCGACGAAGTGACGCTCACAATCACCAACATGGATGATGTCGACGACCTGACGCACGGCTTCACGCTCAGCAATCACGGTATTGCGATGGAAATCGGACCTCAGGCTACGGCGTCGGTGACGTTTACCGCCGACCGGCCCGGCGTCCATTGGTACTATTGCCAGTGGTTCTGCCATGCACTGCACATGGAAATGAGCGGGCGGATGCTTGTTCATCCGAAGAAGGCGTAACGGCTATGATGCTCCGCGCCTCTCTCCTCTTTACGGTTGCGTGCAGCCTCTGGTCTCCTCCTGCGGCCGGAGCAGACATTGCCGTTACGGGAGAGCCGGGCGCACTGGCCGCGGCGCTGCAGGCAGCAGCGCCCGGCGACACGCTCCGGCTCGGCAGGTTCAGTTTTGCCGGGCCGGTCGTCATCGCCAAGAGCATCACCCTTGATGGGGGCGATGGCGCCACGGTAATTGGCACGGGCAAAGGCTCCGTCATCTCGATCGAAGCGGACAACGTGACGGTTAAAGGTCTCGAGGTCACAGGTTCCGGCACCCGTCTCGATGCGCTGGATGCAGGCATCCACATTGCTAAGGACACCAAGGGGGCGGTGATTGATGGTAATCATCTGGCGGGCAACCTGGTCGGGATCGACGTGCAGGGCGGCACGGATGTCGTGATCCGCAACAATGTCATTGCCGGACGTACCGATCTGCACCGGGCCGAACGCGGGCCCGGCATCTATGTGTGGAATGCGCCGGAGTTGACTGTTGAGGGCAACGACATTTCCGGTGGCAATGACGGCATATTCATCACCACGTCGCATCACGCCACCTACCGCAACAACACGATGCACGACGTGCGGTTTGCCATCCACTCCATGTATGCCAACGACGTCACCGTCTCAGGCAACAGGTCGACCGGCAACGACATGGGCTATGCCTTCATGTATTCGCGCCGGATCGCCGCCGAAGGCAACCTGTCGGACGGCGACCAGACACATGGCATCTTCCTGAACTACGTGACCGATGCCCGGCTGGCAGGCAACGAAGTCCGCCACGGCGGCGAAAAGTGCCTGTTTGTCTATAACGTCAACAAGGCTGCCGTGACAGGCAATCGCTTTTCGGGCTGCCAGATCGGCGTTCATTTCACCGGCGGATCGCAAAACGTCAGCCTGATTGGCAACGCGTTCATCAACAATCGCACCGCCGTCAAATATGTCGGCACCCGCTGGGTCGAATGGAGCGAGAAGGGGCGCGGCAATTTCTGGTCGGGCCATGTCGCCTTCGATGTCAATCACGACGGCATTGCCGACACGCCTTACAGGCCGAACGATTCAATTGACCAGCTGACCTGGAGCCAGCCGATGAGCCGCCTGCTTCTGGGTTCGCCCGCCGTGCAGATGATCCGCTGGGCACAGTCGCGGTTTCCAGCCCTGTTGCCGGGCGGCGTCATCGACAGCCATCCCCTCATGAGCCCGGACGGCACGGGTCTCCAATATATCTCCTCCATCTCGAAAGGCGGCAAGTCATGACCGCAAACCCAAGTCCTCAGCGCGCCATTCTCTCGGTCGAAAACCTCAGCATAACCTTTGGTGACCTGAAGGCACTGCGCAATGTCAGCCTGACGATCGCGCGGGGTGAAAAGGTCGCCTTGCTCGGACACAATGGCGCTGGCAAATCGACGCTGTTCAAGTCCATTCTCGGCTTCATCACTCCGGCGGGCGGTTCAATCTCGGTGGCGGGCGGGGCGCCGGGCTCGACGCAGGCGCGGCTTGCCGTCAGCTATCTTCCCGAAGCAGTTGCCTTCCCGCGGATGCTCACCGGTGCGGAGGTCATCACCTATTTCGCACGCCTGAAATCGGTCGATCCGATCGAGGCGCTTCCGCTTCTGGAGCGCGTCGGGCTCGATGCTGCGCGCAACCGTCGGGTCGGCGACTATTCGAAAGGCATGCGCCAGCGGCTCGGGCTTGCACAGGCTCTGATCGGCTCGCCCGATCTCCTCCTCCTCGACGAGCCCACAAGCGGGCTCGATCCCGTCTCGCGGCGCGAGTTCTACGAGATCATCGACCGGGCTGCAGCCTCGGGCACAGCCATCCTCTTCTCCTCCCATGCGCTGAGCGAAGTCGAGGGACACATGGACCGCATCGCAATCCTCTCCCGGGGACGATTGGTGGCGGAAGGCGATCTGAAGGCGCTCGCCGAGGCGGCAAGTCTGCCGGTGTCGATCCGGTTGATCGCGCATGAGGGCGAGGCCGATGCGCTCCATGCTCGCTACGGCGGCCAGCGCGTCAACGGTCGCTCCGTCGTTCTCTCCTGCGAGGCACGGGACAAGCTGGCGCTCCTCGGGCGTATCGCTGCCGACCAGGCCGGCGTCGATGACATCGACATTACGCTGCCCGGGCTCGACGACATCTACCGCTTCTATTCGATGGCCAGCGAGACAGGAGACACGCCATGACGATCATTGCAAACATAGCAGCTGTAGCGGGCACCGAGTTCCGCATCAGCCTGCGCAATTGGTGGGTCGTGCTGGCGACCGCCATCTTCACGCTCTTTGCGCTTGCCTTGACATTCTCGGGCACCGGTGGCGCGGAGACAAAGGCTGGCCAGCTGTCGCTTGCCGCCGCCAACATCGCAACACTTTCCGTCTATCTGATCCCGCTGATTGCGCTGCTGATCTCCTACGACAGCTTTGCTGGAGAGGTGGAGCGCGGGACGCTGGCGCTTGTGCTCGCCACGCCGGTTTCACGCGCAGCACTGCTCGCCGGCAAGCTGCTTGGCCTGATCGTAATCCTTGCCATCGCCATGGTGTCGGGGCTTGTGATTTCCTCGCTCGCCGCTGGTCTCGCTTATGGGTTCGATCCCGATGGTCTTGTCGCCATTGCGCGGCTTGCGGTCACCGGCCTGCTGCTCGGCTCGGTCTTCATTGCCATCGGCATGCTGGTGTCCATGGCCTCGCCCCGCACGGGGGCCGCAGCGGCCCTTGCCGTAGGTGTGTGGCTGCTGGCTGTCGTGCTCTACGACCTTGCCCTGCTGGCGGGGATCCTCTCGGACAGCGGCGGCTTCTTCACGCGCACACTCTTCCCCTATCTGGTGATCGCCAATCCGGGCGATGCCTTCCGCATCTTCAATCTTGCCCTGCTGAGCGACAAGGCACCAGTCAGTGGACTCGACGGGATTGCCAGCACGCTGCCCTTCGACACGTCCTACGCAATTGCCGCGCTCGTCTTCTGGCTGGCCGCCATTCTCGCCGCCAGCTACGCCCGCATCAGGAGGCTCGCTCCATGAGATTTCGTTCCATCCCGGTTGTCGCATCACTCGCTATCCTTCTGGCACTTGCCGGATGCGATGCCAGCAAGAGCAGCACGCCGCCGCCAGCACGCATGACGGCGGATGCTGTCGGCCATAATTGCCAGATGTACGTACTCGACCACGGCGGACCGAAGGCACAGGTGCATCTAAAGGGCGCGGACGCACCGCTGTGGTTTGCCGAGGTCGTCGATGCGCTCGCCTATCTGCGGGGCCCCGAACAGGAAGCCGATGTTACCGCCGTCTATGTGAGCGACATGGCAAAAGCCGCGTCATGGGGGGAACCGGGCGTCGACAACTGGATGCGCGCCAAGGATGCCTTCTATGTCGTTTCAAGTCGCCGCCTCGGCGGCATGGAAACCCCGGAAGCCATACCCTTTTCGACGCGCGAGGCAGCCAGCGCCTTCGTTGCAGAAAGCGGCGGACATGTGGTTCGCTTCGATGAAATCCCCAATGACTATCTGAAGCAGCAGGCCAGCATGGGCGATATGGACGTCCGGCCCGCGCCCATAAGCCATGGAGGTTGAAGCCATGAATGCGCTTATATCAACGCCGACAAGTCGGCGACGGTTTCTTTTCATCGGAGCGGTTCTGGGAACAGCGGCTGCAATGCCGCCCGCCTTTGCCGCGCGTCCGATCCGTTGGAGCGGGCAGGCGCTCGGCGCGCATGCCAGAATTGAGCTGATCGGCGCCAATGAGCGCGATGCGCCTGCCATGTTTCAAGACATGGAAAGCGAAATCGCACGGCTCGAGGCGATTTTCAGTCTCTACAAAGCAGACAGCGTTCTCACGAAACTCAACCGCGATGGCGTGCTTTTCGATCCACCGCCGGAACTGGTTGAATTGCTGAGCCTCTCGCAATCCGTCCACCGGTTGAGCGGCGGGCTCTTCGATCCGACCGTCCAGCCACTCTTTGCCTTCTACGCCAACTGGTTCGCACACGATCGCCGCCGGCATCTGCCGACTGCCGGTCAACTTCAGCCGGTTCTTGCAAATGTGGGCATGGACAAGGTTTCTTTCGACGACCGGCATGTCCGCTTCGAGCGACCGGGTATGGCGCTCACCTTCAACGGTATTGCGCAAGGGTACATCACCGACCGGATCGCGGCACGCCTCAGGGATCGCGGTTTCGGCAACACGCTTCTCGACATCGGTGAGATCCAGGCGATTGGCCGGGGGCTCGACGGAGAAGGCTGGCGGATCGGGATCCAGAAGGCGCCGCAGTCCAACGACATCGCCGAGCGCCTGACACTCAGCGACCGGGCAGTCGCCACCTCGATGATGCTGGGAACCACGCTCGATCGCGGCCAGACGGCCGGGCACATCCTGCATCCGGCGCTCGGACTTGTGCCGCGCTACAACAACCGCGCCAGTGTGATCCACCGGTCGGCAGCTCTGGCAGATGGACTTTCGACGGCCGCCATTCTGATGGCACCCGACCAGTTGGCTGCGCTGAGACACGAAGGGCTTGAAATCAGGACCTAGGGATCTGACTGACTTCAAACGAAAGAGGCCGGGTTCTCACCCGGCCTCTTTCGTTGTGGCTTCACCAGATTCAGTTGGCTGCCTGGAAGAGCGCGTCGAACTTTTCCTTGGCCTTCGGCGGCATCTTGGCGGCCTTCGCAGCATCTGCATTCGTGCCCTTGCCGACCTCGAGCAGCATGACCATGCCCATGCCGAAATGCGGCTTGCAGCGCACGCCGTAGAAGCCTTCCTTGTCGACCTTCACCGCCAGGTCCTTGCCGATTTCGCCCTTGAAGGGCTGTGCGCCGTCCGGGATCATGCCTTCGATGCTTTCCGCATCATGGCCCTTGTCCGTGGCGATGAAGTGGATCGTGTCACCGGGCGCTGCGTGGACGAAATCCGGTTCGAAAACCATCATGCCCTTGGCACCCTTGTTGAGCATCTTGACGTCGATGTCGGCGGCCTGCGCCGGTAGCGCGGCAATGGTGAACATGGCGCCCGCTGCCAGGGCCAGTGCGTTGAGAGTAATGCGCTTCATGATCTTGTCTCCGTTTTCAGCCGATCGGTTGTGACCGCTGACACGGGTTCTAGTCCCTGGCCGTCAAGAGGAGTTTGCGGTTCATCAAACAACGACGCGATGAGAGGGGCTGAGGACTATTTTGCCGCAGTTTGCGCCCGGACAACGAACGAAGCGGGGCGATGCTGCATGGTCGCTCCAAGTTACCGAGGGTGGACCAAGCATGAAATTCAGCCGAGACATCCCGCTGGACCGGATGATGAATGAGTGGCCGGGCACGATCGGCGTGCTGTTGCGTCACCGCATGCTGTGTGTTGGCTGTCCGATTTCCAGCTTTCACACGCCAATTGACGCGGCGCGCGAACATCACGCCGATATCGATACATTCGAACATGATCTCGTTGATATGATTGAAAAAGACCGGATCCGCTGACGCGACAGGATCAGGTTTCGGGTCTGCCCTGGCCGATGACCATCAGGCGATGCGGATCAACGACCGTAATCTTCTGCCGTCGGCTGGATACGATCCCGGCGCCTTCCCAAGCGCTCAAGAGGCGGCTCACCGTGTGCAGGGTCGTACCGGTCATTTCGGCAATATCCTGTCGCGACAGCGGAAACTCGATGGCGATGCCATCCTTGGTTTTCTTGCCAGTCTGACGAACCAGCCGGAGCACGGCGTTGGCGACCCGCTGTTCCACCTGCGCAATCGAAAGTTCAACGACGCGTTCCTGGGTTTCGGCCAGCCGCATACCCACCGTCTTGTAGGTATTGGCCGCAAATTGGGGGAAGCGGGCTGACAGTTCGGGCCAAAGCCCCATGGGCCAGCTCAGGGCCACGCAATCAATCGCAGCCTCGGCCGTTGCCGGGTAACGGGTGCGACCAATGGCCGGCGCGATGCCGATGAAGGAGCCCGCAGCAACGTAGCGCGCGATAACCTGATGACCATCCTTGGTATTCTGAACGACGCGAACGACACCATCGAGCAGAAGGAAAAAGCGCTCTGCCTCTTCGTCCTGGGCGAAGATCGCCTTGTCCTTCGCAACCCGCAAAGGCGTTGCACGATCGAGAAACTCGTCGATGTCTGCCGCGGCAAGGCCTGCAAACGCCTCCATCTCTTCCACGATTGATCGATCGATTTTGGCCATGTCGCCCCGTCTGCTCTCATTTCAGCAGGGGCTTATATCAGGGCCTCCGCTTGCGCGCATCCCTTCTTGTCGACATCGGGCACGAGACTGCGGGGCTGAAACGTGGCGCGATCGTGCGACGTGTAAGCGTCACTGTGAACAGATAACGTCTGGAAACGCGCCGGTTCTGACCAAGTCGACACGCAGAAAGCGGTTGGCCGATGCATTCACGCAAGCGGCCAACGCATCACATCCGGTCTCAGGCAGCGATATAGCGACGTTGCGCCTGACCCTGATCCCGGCTAGCGCCAATCCGGAACTGGCCCACGAGTTCCCGAAGCTTTTCAGCCTCGGCGGCCATGAAGGCGGCGGCGGCATTGGATTGCTCCACCATTGCCGCATTCTGCTGGGTACCCTTGTCCATGGAACTGACGGACGTGCTGACTTCGGAAATTCCGGCAGCCTGTTCGCGTGCAGACAGCGCGATCTCGCCCATCTTCGCGTTGATGTGGACGACGAATTCGCCAATATTCTTCAGGGCCTCGCCGGCATCGCGCACCATTTTGACGCCGTTGTCGACCTCTTTCGAGGAATTCGTGATGAGGCTCTTGATCTCCTTCGCGGCCGTCGCAGACCGCTGCGCAAGTTCGCGAACTTCCTGTGCCACGACCGCAAAACCTTTGCCGGCATCGCCTGCACGGGCAGCTTCGACACCCGCATTGAGAGCCAGCAGATTGGTCTGAAAGGCAATCGAGTCGATCACACCGATAATGTTGGAGATCTGTTGCGAAGACTCCTCGATCTTGGACATGGCAGTCTCGGCCTGAGAGACGACGCGCTCGGAGTCGATGGCCGCATGATTTGCCCGCGTCGCCATCGTCTGGGCTTCGTCGGTGCTGCGGGCTGACAGTTTGACGTTCGAGGAGATTTCCTCAACCGACGCTGCTGTTTCTTCAAGCGACGCGGCCTGCATCTCGGTGCGCTTCGACAGATCTTGAGCCCCGGCAGCGATCTCACGGATGCCCCGGTCAAGCGTTGAAATCGACGCGGAGATTTCGGTCAACGTCGATCCAAGCTGCTGAACAGACTGGTTGAAGTCATGTCTGAGGGCCTCGAAGTCGGCGGCGAACTCGTCGTCAAGCTGGACAGTCAAGTCACCAGAAGCCAGCTTGCGCAAACCCTGCGCAAGACCGGAGGTCGCAACACGCAGGCGCTCGGCAGCGGCGGCTTCGGCGCGCTGTTCTGCGTGAAGCCGGTCGCTCTCGGCCTGCCGCCGCGCGTCCTCAGCCTGCTGTTCCAACTTGCGATTTTCCAGTGCCGCGCGTCGGAATATCTCGACAGCGCTCGCCATCGCGCCAATTTCATCGCGACGTTGCTTGTAGGGGACATCAAGGCTGGTATTGCCCGATGCAAGTTCGCCCATGGTCTTCGTGATGTTCAAAATCGGTCGTGCAATGCGATTGGCGACAACCACGAGGCCACAGGCCAGCAAGATCGCAATCGCACCCGCGGCCATCAACTCCGCTTTGATGGAGCTGGAAAGCGCCAGTCCGGCATCATCGATGCTCGATGAGGCTTCCGTGCTTGCCAAAGAGCTGACGACATCGATTTCATTGGAGAAATTTGCACGGCTTCGCGCAAGCTTCTCTTCCGTCGGAACGGACTCGCTGGACGTGAGGCCAAGCACAATCGAAGTGTTCTTCAGCCATTCGTCGTGCAGGAGGCTCAATTGATTGGCCTTGTCCTTCATCTCCGGCGACAAGGCATTCTCCGACAGGCTCGCCAGTGATTTTTGCAAGCCTGCATCGGCCCCTTCGAAGGCCGTCTTCACGTCCGCAGCTGGAATGAACGTAGTCATAGCCAGCACGCGATCCACCACAGCCGTACTGTCACGGAAGGCGGATTGTATCGCGCTTGCGTCCGATTTCACGGCGAAGGCCTTGTTCACAACGGAACTGATCCTGCCCTGACCTTCGATTGCTTGAGACCCGATCAATCCGGCGGTTCCAAAACCCAGTTTAAGGCTGAGGATGATGGGGGTAATCATCTGATGGCGAATGGTAAAACGCATGGCTGGCCTCAATTCGGCAGGGTCGGCAACGGAATGTCCTGCTTCTCAGCAGTCAAGGTCTTCAGGAACGCGATCAAATCGTCCCGATCGGCATCTTCGAGGGCAAATGGTACCATTGCCGTGTCCAGGGATGCGCGCTGCCCCCCGCCACTCTCGTAGTGCGCGATCACATCTGCCATGGTCGGCAGACTTCCGTCATGCATGTAGGGTGCGCGATAGAGTGTATTGCGCAGCCCAGGCGTCTTGAATGCATGCTGCGCCTTCACGTTGTCGGGCTCAAGCTTACCACGCCCGATATCCTCGTCCGGAAGGCCGATGTCGTGGAACTTGTTGTCCGTGAAATTCCAGCCTGAATGGCATGCCGAACAGCCCGCCTTGCCAGTGAACAACTCAAATCCGTGTTTGGCTTTGTCGGAAATGGCCTTCTCGTCGCCGTCAACCCAGCGGTCGAAGGGAGACCATGCAGTCACAACCGTCCTTTCATAAGTCGCGATTGCAATGACCATGTTTTCCTTGGTCATGCCATCCTTTGGGAAGACCTGCTTGAACCAGGAATCATAGTCCCCGATCGCGGTCAGATTTTTCAGAATGTCGTCAAACTTGCCATTCATCTCACCGGCAGCCGTAATTGGCCCTTCGGCCTGCTTCTCGAGAGATGGGGCGCGGCCGTCCCAGAAATTGGGGGTCACCCAGGCTGCGTTAAGCACGGTCGGAGCCCGGCGCCCAAGTGGCTTGTTGGCGGCCCCCACAGGCGTTTTCACAGGGACTTCGAAACCGAACGAAGGATTGTGGCAACTCGCGCAATTCATGTTTTGAGCGCCCGAAAGCCGGGGGTCAAAGAAGAGCATTTTGCCCAGGGTCGCCAGCTGCGGTGAATATGGTGTCACGCCGGAAAATGGAATGTCCATCGGTCGCTTGAAATCGCGGCGGTCGGCTGCATGTGTGATCGTGGCTGCCCCCAAGGCAAACGCAGCCGTAGCATATAGTATGGATTTCATGACTTCCCCAAGCAATCTATCCCCGTCTTCATATATATGAATATTATTAAATGATTGACGATCACTTAATTGAAGTATGCCTTGGGCAGATCACCGGTCAACAAACAACAAATATACTCGAGTATAGATACACTCTGCAAAATATCCTTTTTTCGAAGCGCAATGAATTGCGCACAACAATCGCAGAAGTTGCTATCTGATGATTTCAGGCCGACCTCTCTTTCCTCGCCCTTAGATATGAAAATAAACATGAGAAGCAATAATTCATGTGGCTCAATTTATACAGAATTTCCCAATGTATCACCGCATTTCAGACGAAGGAATACGGTCCTCTGCATTAGCGAAAACATCAATTGCGCAATCTTTAGTTGAAACTCTGGATGTTTTCTTCCGTCCAATTTCAACACAATCGAATGCGACGACCGCTAGCGGTGGACGATGGCATGCGACGCAGATGCACACAGCACTGATACAAGATTTCTGCGACCAAGCCCCATGGGCGGCCGGCAATTGTTCACTGCGTATCGAAGTTCTCGCGCGCCTGCTCGACTTCTTCGAGATTTTCCTTCGCCCAAAGCCAAACGCCGCAAAACGCCTGGCCGAGCGTCGCCCCCATCGGCGTCACCATGTAGTCGACATGCGGGGGCACAACAGGGTAGACCGTTCGAACTACCAGCCCATCGCGCTCCATCTGCCTCAAGACGCTGGCGAGAACCTTCTGGCTGACCCCATTGACCGCCGCCTGCAGTTCGGTGAAGCGCATGCGGCCCCTGCTGCCCAGCGTCTCGAGCACGAGTATGGTCCATTTCGCCCCGATGCGTCCGATCAGATGGTTCATCAGCGCGGCAATGCGGACGTCTTTGTCTTCAGGCTGGCATCCCGGATAGAGCGAATGCGTCGAGACGACGTGCGAGGTCTCTTCGGTTGCGGGCTTCATCGTTTCCATTTGGTCAGTCGCTTACCTTTTGGTGCGTACTTCTCAACGCAAAACACGACACCTATGTTCGCTCATCATCAATGATGAGGGTAGGACAAATCCATGAAGCTGACCAGCAAATCCATCGCCGTGACCGGGGGCTCGAGCGGTCTCGGTCTGGAGCTTTCCCGACAGCTTGTTGAACGCGGCAATGTGGTCGTAGCAGTCGGGCGAGACCCCGAGAGGCTTGATCACGCCCGGCAGGCAATCAAGGGTCTGAAGACGTTCCGAGCCGATATAGCAGACCCCGCGCAACGTCTCGAATTGCTGGATTTCGTGCGCAAGGACCTGCCGTCGTGTGATATGCTCATCAACAATGCCGGGATCATGCGGGCAGTCGACTTCAACGACGCGCAGGAGCGTGAAGCGCTCGAAGCGGAAATCGCCATCAATCTCGAGGCACCGATCCAGCTGACATCGTTGTTCATCCCGGTCTTGCGGGCGCAGCCTGCGGCCTGCATCGTCAACGTATCTTCGGGACTGGCCTATGCTCCCTTTCCGGTGGCACCAGTCTACAGCGCCACGAAGGCAGCCATGCATTCGTATACCCAGTCATTGCGCATCCAGTTGAAGGCAAGCGGGATCGGGGTCGTTGAGGTCATCCCGCCCGGGCTCGACACACCAATGATCACGGGTGATATGCGCTCAGCCATGGCCGGTCAGCGCATGGCATCGGCCGAACAGATTGCAGCAACGATCATCCGACGTATCGAGGCCGGCGACAGCGAGATTGCACCCGGCACCAGTTCGATGCTTCGATTGATGAGCCGTGTGGCACCGGGTCTGCTCATGCGCCAGATGGCTGCCATGTACAAGCGTTCGCCGGTGTCCAGGTGACACGGAACACCGGCTGGCGGCAAGAGGCGATTCTGTTCACCAGCTGATTCCTCAAATCCCGCAATATGGTTCCATGTGTCAGGCGGTACCGCCGCTGCGCAGCCGGAACCGTTGGATCTTGCCGGTCTGCGTTTTGGGCAGTTGCTCGCAAAACCGGATGTTGCGCGGATACTTGTACGGCGCGATGACGGACTTCACATGGTCCTGCAGGACCTTCACCATCAGCTTGTCACCCTGCTGACCCGGCATCAGGACGACATGGGCCTCAACAATATGCCCGCGTTCTTCGTCCGGCACGCCGATGACAGCGCATTCGGCGACCGCTGCATGGCTTAACAGCGCTGCTTCGACCTCGGGGCCAGCAATGTTGTAGCCGGCCGAGACGATCATGTCATCCGAACGCGCGGCAAAATGGAAGCGGCCCTCCTCGTCCTGCCAGAAGCTGTCGCCCGTCAGGTTCCAGCCTTGCCGGACATAGTTCTTCTGGCGGTCATCAGCGAGATAGCGGCATCCTGTCGGACCGCGAACGGCAAGCCGCCCCACCGCTCCCGGCGGCAAAGTCTGCATCTCTTCATCGACAATCCGGGCCTCGTAGCCCCGCACCGGTTTTCCGGTGGAGGCGGGGCAATGATCATCCTGGCTATTGGTAATGAAGATATGCAGCATTTCGGTTGCGCCGATGCCGTCCAGCATCGGCTTGCCGGTCCGCGTTATCCATTCCTCGTAGACAGGGGCCGGCAGCGTCTCACCAGCACTGACGGCGATGCGGAGCGACGAAAGGTCTGAACCCGCATCCATGCCCTTCATCATGGCGCGATAGGCGGTCGGCGCGGTGAAGCAGATCGTTCCCCTGTTCTCCTCGATGATCCTGATCAGTTCGCCTGGTCCCGCCTGTTCGAGCAGCGCGGTGGCCGCTCCGAAACGGAGCGGGAAGATCACGAGCCCGCCGAGACCGAAGGTGAAGGCGATCGGCGGCGACCCGACAAAGACATCGTCGGGCACGACCTTCAGGACATCACGCGCATAGCCGTCTGCAATAATCAGCAGGTCGCGATGGAAATGCATCGTGGCCTTGGGCTCGCCCGTCGTGCCACTGGTGAACCCGAGCAGCGCCACGTCGTCGCGTCCGGTCCGGGCGGCGGCAAAGCGAACCGGCTTCTTGAGGGAAAGCCGGTCAAGCTCGCTGTCATGGTTCATGGTTCCGTCAAAGCCGATAACATGCGTCAGGAAACGGCTGTCCTTTGCGCATTCGACCAGTTCGTCCATGATCCGCGTATCGCACAGCGCATGCGTGATCTCGGCCTTCTCGACGATCTTCCGCAACTCGCCGGTGCGCAGCATCGGCATGGTGTTGACGACCACGGCGCCGACCTTCGTGGCGGCCAGCCAGCATGCAATCATGGCGGGATTGTTGGCCGAGCGGATAAGGACGCGATTGCCCGCGACCACCCCATAGTCGTCCTGCAGCGTATGGGCGATGCGGTTGGACCAGTCGGTCAGCTCCTTGTAGGTCCGCCTGCGGCCCTCGCCGATGAGAGCCACATGGTCGCCAAAGCCCTTCTCAACCATGGCGTCCGTCAGTTCGACGGCAGCATTCAGCCACTCCGGATATTCATAGCCGTCGAGACACATGTCCGGCCAGTCGGCAAAGGCCGGCAGCCTGTCTCGTGCAAAGCTGTCAACATGTCCCGTCGGTCCGAGGGAATGAACTGTCATGAATGCCTCCTGAAGGCTTTGGTGGCAGGAGCTCGAAAGCTGGTCCCGTCCCCGGGCAATCCCCTGGGACTTCGGTGCTTTGTCATGCAGGGCGACGCATCAGTCGCGATTTTCACCCATGCGGGCGAATGCCGCCGGATCCCGCTTTTTCAGGTTGTTCGCCAGCAAGGTGCCGATGATCGCCGCAAGCGGTATCAGCGAAGGCAGAATGATCCCGAGCACCCCGCCCTTCGTCGCAGTCAGGTCTCCGAAATTGACGAAGATGTAGACGAACAACACCAGCATCACGAGGCCGGTCAGGGCAGGAAGGATGACGATGTTGATCGGCGAGAGGCCGGGCTGCGGCGACTTGCGGAAGAAGAATATCACCGAAAGCGAGGTGACGGCCATCATTCCGAGAACGCCCAATGTTCCGATCTGGCTGATCCAGGTGAACATGTTGAGGATCGGATCAAGCTGGAGACCGGCAAATATGGCCAGAACCACCAGCGCCATGGCGCTCTGCACCACCGAGCCGATATGCGGGCTCTGGTGCTCCGCATGGGTCTGCCCGAACACCGCCGGCAGGATGCCCTCGCGACCTGCCACATAGCTGTAGCGGGCGATGTAGTTGTGAAATGCGCTGAGTGCCGCAAACAGGCTGGATATCAGCAGAAGGCCGGCCACGGTGGCGACGGGCGCACCGACATATTGGCCCGCGAGCACGAAAAAGAAGGTCGTGGGGTCGGCAAGGCCACCGATTGTCGGCAGAAGCTTGTCGGGGCCTGTCCCGGAGATCATCAGCCATGTGGTGAACATGAAGAAGATGCCGATCAGCAGGATCGACAGATATGTCGCCCGCGGGATCGTCTTTTCGGGGTCGCGCGCCTCTTCGGCGTAGATTGTCGTGGCCTCGATACCGATGAAGGACCCCAGGCAGAAGAGGATCGCCGCCGTCGGCGAACCGGACATCAGTGCGCTCGTATCGAAGAAGGAGAACGAAAGCCCCTGCGCGCCGCCCTTGCCGAGAATGACGAAGTCGACGAGGAGGACGATCAGGTATTCGAACACAACGAGGACGATGAGCACCTTTGCAGACAGGTCAACCTGCCTGTAGCCTAGGATGCCGACAAGCGCCACCGACAGGAAACTCCAGGCCCACCATGGCAGGTTGATGCCGAGACCGGAAAACACGCCCGCGGAAATGCCGCCGAGAAGGCCCACAAGTCCAAACTGCATGGCATTGTAGGACACGAGTGCGACGAGCGCCACGGCGCCGCCGACACGTCCGTCGATCCCGCGCGCAGCATAGGCATAGAAGGCACCCGCGTTTGCGACGTAACGCGCCATCGTTACATAGCCGGCTGCGAAGGCCAGCATGATCAGGGTCAGGATCAGAAAGGTCAGGGGAACGCCAGTGCCGTTACCCAGAAGAAAGGCGATCGGCACCGCCCCCGCAACGCCCGTCAGCGGCGCAGCGGCAGATATCACCATGAAGGTGACGGCGATCAGTCCCAGTGAGTTTTTCCGGAGCGTGTTCGCCCCTGAGGCAGATGAATCGGACATGCTTCTCTCCATTTTTGAGTTCCCCGGCAGTTATGTTTTTGTCCTGTCTACCGTACGGTCTGGTTGCCAGACCGATATGCGCTCCAGACGACGTCAGGTCGTCGACGGAATTTCGATTGCCCTCTTGTAGGCGCGGCTCCCGTAGAGCAGCGCGGCCGGATCGCTCGACAGGCGAACGTCCTTGACGCGCCCGATGATCACATGATGCGTTTCCCAGAGCACCGACGTGGCCACCTGGCATTCAAAATTGGCGGTTGCTCCTTCGAGCACCGGCTGGCTGAGAGATCCGGCATGCCATGGAATGAGATCGAATCGGGTGTGATGCTCCCCCGGCGTCTGCCGTCCCGCGAAAAGGTCCGAGATGGTGCGCTGGCCTTCCTGTAGCAGGTTGATGCAGAACATCCGGTTGGCCAGGATCGCGGCACCGACAGGGCTGGACTGATGCACGCAGGCCAGCAGCGAGGGATGATCACCATCGGCCGAGACCGAGGTGACCGAGCTGATTGTGACCCCAAACCGGCCCGCAGGCCCATCGGTCGTCGCCACGGCAACGAATGTGGCAGCGCGGCTCATGCCTTCAAGAAATGCAGATCGGAGTTGCTGGTCCATGGTCCTATCCCAGATCAAAGAAGCGTTGAAGTTCGACGTCGGGCACCTTCCTGCAGAACTCCGCGTGTTGGCTTGCGCGGCTGGCGGCGAACGCCTCGACAAAGGCAGGGCCGAACCAGTCGCGTGCGAACGCCGAACTGCGAAGCCGCTCGATTGCTTCCGGCATGGAACGCGCGAAATCCGGGCCTTCGCCTGCGCTTGCATAGCCGTTGCCAATCACTTCCGGCATTGGCTCGATCTGTTCCATGATCCCCGCGCAGCCTGCGGCAACCGTTGCGGCGACCGTCAGGTAAGGGTTGGTATCCGCACCGGGCAGGCGATTTTCGACCCTGAGCGACCCAGGGTCATGACCGACGATGCGGAAACAGGTGGTGCGGTTCTCATAGCCCCAGGTCAGGCCGGGTGGTGCAAACGTGCCCGGTGCAAAACGCCGGTAGGAGTTGACTGTCGGCTGGAAAATCAGCGTCATCTCGCCAATGTATTTTTGCAGCCCGCCAATGAAGTGACGGAAGGTTTTCGAGACGCTGTTGCGTTCCGCGGCGTCATGGAAAATCGACCGTCCCTCGCCGTCGGTTAGGCTGACATGGACATGGATCGACTGGCTGTCTGCGTCTTCGGTCCAGCGCGGCATGAAGGTGACGCACTTGCCCTGGCGTTGCGCAAGCGCGCGAATGAAATTCTTCAGCAGCACGAGCTGGTCGGCCGGTTCAAGACCGGTTCCGGCGGCAATGCATGCTTCCAGGAAGCCGCCACCGATTTCCTCATGCATTTTCGCAAGATCGATCCTGAGAGGCACGCACATGTCGGCCAGTGCCTCATACCATTCGGTGTGCTGGGCCTGGTAGATGATGAGATCGTGGCTCTTGTGGGGAGTGGCTGTGCTCAGGTTGCGATAGCCCTTTTCCCTCGCGCTCTGTGGCGTTTCGTCAAACAGAGTATATTCCAGCTCCATCCCGTAGCGCGGTGTCAATCCTGCCGCGCCGACCCTTTTCAGGACGTTGGACAGCAACGTTCGCGGGCAGAGTTGCGCGGTGGCACCGGTGTAGTTGGAGAGAACCAGCAGGTCATGCCCGGGCTTGGACCAGGGCAGACGCCTCATAGTCTGCTCGTCGATCATCAAGGGATCGTCATGGAAATCGGACGTCTCGTCCGATATGCCCGGGACGTTGAGCACGACATCCGTCGGATCGAGCGCGAGCGTCACTGGCGACATTCCCATCCCGCTTTTCGCGATCCCTGCGAGCGAGCGCACCGAAACCATCTGCCCGCGCAGGAGGCCGTTCGTGTCCGTCATGGCAACCGTGGCGAAACGGCTCGCGGAATCAGTGAGATAGTCGTTCAGGGTCATGTACGCTCCGTTCCGTTCGCAGGGGGTGTTGAGAGGGCCTCGAGCGCCGACAGATCGGGCTCAATATTGGTCGAGTACGCGCGGATATAAACGCGCAGGCCATTATTGATGTAGCGCGCAAGAATGTTGTCATCGACGGGCGTATCCGGCTCGTGCAGGGCGCGATTTCTGGGGGCGGAAAGCACAAGGCCCCATAGGTCTTCTGCTGCAAGCTCGGGATCGTCGAACACCAGCAGCCCCCGATCGCGCTGGACACTGAGATAGGCCATCATTCCCGCCAGCACCCTGTCGGGCCCTGAAGCCTGGAATGCGCTGCCGATCTCCGGACGGCGCTGCGCCTCCGCAATGATGAGCCGGGACAGGGACAGCATGTCCTTGCGCATGACAGTTCGCGCATAGTCCCACGCAAACGCATGAAGGTCTGCCACCAGACCCCTTTCGGACGGATGCTCGAATACCTCGAGCATATGATCCCGCTCTTGCTGCAGAACGGTGGTAAACAGATCTTCCTTCGAGGAGAAGTACTGGTACAGCGTCGGCTTGCTGATCCCGGCATCGGCGGCGATGACATCCATCGAAGCGCCCGCGAACCCGCTATCGGCAAACACCCGCATGGCGGCCGCCAGGATGGCACGTTCCCGTTCCTGTCTGTTCTGCTCTCGCTTCGCCAGCGGTCGGCTCATGGCGTCAGCCCCTCCAGAAATTCAATCAGCACGTTCGTGTAGGCATCGGGTTGCTCGATGTTGCAAACATGCCCGGCATCGGCAATGACCTCGAACCGCACCGATGGCGCCTGTGCCTGCTCGACGATCCGCTGGGCAACACCGCGGATTTCCGCAGGCGACGCGAGGCGGTCGTATTCTCCAGTCATCATCAGCACCGGCATGCCAAGGCGCGAAAAGTCGAATTTTTCCGGCGGGTGGGTGAAGCAGTTCAACGCATCGCGATAGGTTGCCGCCGGGATGGCCGCCATGGAGCGGCGCAATGCGGAGCGGGTTTCGTCAGAGGCATGCGGGCCGGCAAGTACGGAAACCACCGCGTCGGCAAAGTCGACCGGAGCCTTGCCGGCATCGAGTGGGGCCTGACGCGACTGGAGGAACCCTTCCCTCTCCGCGTCACTAGCCTCGGACATGCCGGTGCATCCACCCGACAGCACCAGACCCGCCAGCTTGCCGGGATGGCGCATCGCGAAGGAGGTGGCGAGCCACGATCCGTAGGAAAGCCCGCACAGGACAAGGCGCCGTGCGCCGAAGCGGTCCATGACGCGCAGGATATCGTTGCAATAATCGTCCACGGTTGTCTGGCTTTCGCCGAGACGGCTGTCACCATAGCCGCGCAAGTCGAGGGCGGCGGCAGTCCAGCGTCCGGTAAGGCGTTGCAACTGATCCGTCCAGTTGTCGCGCCCGCCGCCAATACCGTGCAGAAACAGGACGAGCGTGTTGCCAGCAGTTGTGTTTGCCGTTACGGCAAGTTCCGGCTGGCCGCCGATGCGCAATGTGTGAAGCTGATGTGGCGAAGGTTCGGCGACAGACTTGTCCGGGAAAGCCCCTGCGGGTTGCAAATGCGTGTTCGTTGGCTCCGCCAGAAAATCGATCCCGGCCTGGAAGATTGCCGCCGTGCCGTGAGCGATTTCCCGGGCCCGCTCGGTCTCTGCCTCGATCTCTGCAATCCACTCGATCCGGCTGCCGCCATCCGCGACGGGTATGATGGCGAGCCTTGCCCGGTAGGACACCACACCCGCGATGCCCTTGAGATGTTCATATTGGAGCGTTCGATCACTGTCGGACCGATAGATCAACCGTTCGCGATAAAAGCCGGCATCGTCGACAACCTTGAAGGCCCGAACGGTCGCCATGTGCTCGTCGCGCTGCAGTTCCATGGCAACGACCAGCGGATGCCAAGGACGGGCAAAATCTCCGCAGACAGTCCAAAGGACGTCAGGTGAGACTGGAGAGAACCCCGTGATTTCAACCCGTTCCTGTGCCATCGTCAGCGCAGCCCCTTGAGCGAGCCTGCCGCACCGCGCCACAGCGAGGAGCGCGCGCCGCCTTCATCGCCCGGGGCAGTGTCCAGCTCTTCCACGTCGTAGAGGGTCAGTACGGAGAGATAGTCTTCCATGATTTCCGAGGTATAGGGCAGCATAAGCGCCCCGCACCGGCTGTCGCGATACATGCGCTCGAGCGGCATGCTCTTGAGCATGGATTGGCCACCGCAGGTGCGGATGGCGAGTGCGGCGATCTCCTGAACGCCCTCCATCACGTTATACTGGGCGGCATACATGCGCAGGACCTGCGCTTTCGATGGGAAGCCCTGGGCCTCCATGAAAACCTGCCACCAGAGTGCGCGCATGTTTGCCAGCCGCGCATACATTTTCCCGACCGCAAGCCGCTTGGTGCCAAACATGCGCCGGTCGACCGGCGGCTGTCCCGGCACCTCGCCGCGCAGATAATCGACGGTGAAGTCAAAGGCCCCTTGTGCAACGCCCATATAGGTCGGCGACAGTGTGGCCATCATATGCGGCCAATGCGGCAGTGTCTTGATAAAGATACCGCGTGGCATCATCAGGTCGTCCTCTGACACGAAGACATCCTTCAGCACCAGGTCGCGGCTGTTCGTGCCGCGCATGCCAAGCGGATCCCAGGTCCCGGTGACGCTGAGGCCGGGGCTGTCCTTGTGGACCACGAAGATCATCGTGTCCTCGTGACGCGGCTCGATCCCTTCGAAATGCTCCGTGCACACGATCGAATAGTAGTCGCAATATCCGGCAAGCGACGCGAATTTCTTGAACCCGTTGATGACCCATCCGCCATCCACCTTGCGGCAATTGGTCTGCGGCGGCTTGGAAGTCCAGTTCTGGCCCGCCTCGGAAATCGGCTGCGAATAGATGCCCTGCTCTTTAACCGCACGACGAAACTGACGTTCGCGCATCGGCGCGAACGCAGCCCGATCCTCCTCCGTCAGCGTCGGCAGATCGTACATGTAGTTGGACCACATCATGGACGAGTTGTGCATGTTGAATGTCAACGCCGTCGCACCGCAGTATTTGCCGATCTCAGCACCCACCATGGCATATTCGCCGAGGGTGAAACCGTGGCCGCCGAATTCCTTCGGAACCGTGAGCGTCATGAAGCCTTCAGCGGCGAGATCCCGGTAGTTTTCCAGCGGAAAGCTGGCGTCATCGTCGATCCCCTTGGAACGCGGCGCAAAGCGCTCCTTTCCAAGTTCGTTGATCCGCTCCAGAACCTTCAGCACTTCGGGCCGGATTCGGACCAGGTCATAGTAGTCTGCAGGCGCACTCATTTAGAGGTCCTTTCAAGGGTTTGACATGAAATTCAAAGGGCGAGATCGCCAAGAAGGCGGCCTCGTTCGACGACAAGCCTGCCATCGAGAGCAATCGAGCAATTGCGCATCGGAAGATCGAAATGACCTTGCGTGAAGCGTCCCGCATATTGGTTGGCGCCGGTCGACCAGAGGAAGTTCCCGGCCCAGGCCCTGAACTCCACGGCCTGCATGTCGCGCTTGTCGTAGAGCGCGCCCGACACCCAGCGCGCGCCGGGGTTCATGCCCCAGCCGACATGGGAAAAGCCATAGGCGAGCGGATCTTCCCAGGCTTCCATGTAGTCGCGGAACAATTCGGCATCCAGGCCGTCACCCTTGATCTCGGTGACGAAATCGTTCTCGACGGTGAAGTCGATCCGGCTGGTGAGATAGGACTTGAACGTCAGGTTCATGTCGCCAACGTCCATGACGATGCGCCCGTTGACCGTGCCGGGACCCGGGAACGCCAGGCATAGACCGCCCGGCCAATGCGCAACATGTCCGGGAGTGGTGCCGAAGCCGGGTGTGCCGCCGCATGGCGCATCGCGCAGGTCGATCAAGAGGTCGGTACCCGCCGGTGATGTAACCCGCATTTCCCTGGCTTCGCGAAGCATCTGCACGCCGAGTTCGATTTTCGGGCCAAGTTCAGCCTTCGGTTCGCAGCGTTCGAGGATTTCGGGGTGTTCGTTGCAGATGACCAGGATGCGTGCGCCTGCCGCCTCCACCTCCGGCCACTCGGCGGCATGGATCATGCCCTCGACGGTGCAGTCAACAATAATCTCACATTGCTTCATGGCCTCGATCGCGGCCCGGTTGCCGTTGATCGCCAGGGATGTCCCCGTCGACTTGACCGGCACAGGCGCCGTTTGCGGCGGCGTCGGCATCGAAATCAGGCAATAGTCGGCGCCGAGGTCGTAGCAGGCAAGATCGGACAGCTGCACCAGCACAGGCCGGGACTGTGACTCGCTGACGATGGCGACGCGCGTCCCCTGACGAATTCCATTCAGCGCGAAGACGCGCCGGAAGCAGGCAAGCCACTTCCCTTCGATGCGCTCTTGAAGCATTGCTATGTTCCCCTTTCGAGTGACCTGCTACCTTCGTGGGTGCAAATTTCTTAACTCGTGAGTAAAGTTATTGTTTAGGCTTCAAGGATTGTCAAGCGGTTTTGACGAATGCCTAGTTTTTCAGGCGCAACAAACCCAAGGGCGCTTTGCATAGGCAAATAATATTGCATATTTTCAATGACATACTGGTTCATACCTCAGTTCGCGCTGGGGCGATGGGTTTACGCCAGTTGGCATAGCCGTCGGCGCGGCTCTCAAAATGCGGCGTCTGCACATCACGCTTTCGTCAACCCAGGATATCGCGGCTATGACCCGTCTTGCCATTGCATTTCCCATGTCGAACATAGCCGGCGTACAGGCTTGAACAATCTCGGTGAAATATATCGGGCTATGCTTCCGTTTATCTGGCAGTAGAGATCGCGTGTTTCAAATAATGAAACTCGAAAGACGTAGAACCGGCGCGGCTGAAACTATATCCGGCAAGATCTGTAACATAGCAATGTTTTGATGTGTTTGCAGCTAGCAGACCTTTAATGCTTCATAAACCAATCTGGCCCTATTTGTTTTTGGATAGATTAGTCTCTTCGGTCGGCGGCTCAGCTGCAATCGAACGGCACCCAACAATTTCCGGAGCGCTCAGATGGACAGCATTGAATCGCAGATTGCACCCTGGACGGCTTCCGAGCGCGCGACCGGACAGAAGGTCGTGACATTGCTGGAGCCGAAGCTTCGGGACATCCTGAAGAAGACCTATGAGGCCTCGATCCCCAACTTCGCGGGCGTGGACGACGAACTCTACAGGAATGAGCTCAGTGGCTTCAGGCGCGTGTTCAGCGGGGATCACTCGGCAGAATTCTTCAGGACTCAGGCCGAGATAGCCTCATCCATCGCAAAGGAAATTTCGTTCACACAGTTCCTCGTACCGGGTTATGCGACATATGCCACCGAGTTGATGATGGCACTGATCGAGGTCACAGCCTGGACACCGAAGAAGACCCGCCACGAACTGGTGAGCAGCACGATGCGCGCGATATTCGTCGAAGTGTCTGTGGCCATGCATCACTTCTTCCAGGAACTGGCATCAAAGGCGGAGGCCGACCGCGCCGAATTTGATCGCAGCATGGCAGCCGAGTCCGAGAACGACCAGATAGCGATGGGCGTGCTGGGTGAAGCGCTCAATCGGCTTGCGCAACGGGACTTGTCCGAGGGCATTACCCAACCCGTGCCGGCCAAGATCGAAGGCGCGAAGACCGATTTCAATGCCGCGGTGTCGGGACTTCGGGGTGCGCTTTCGCAAATCAATGCCGCGTCCGCAGAAATTCTTGAGGAAGTCGGGGATATCGCCCAGGCATCGCTGAACCTTTCGTCCCGCACCGAAGGCCAGGCATCAGCACTGGAGGAGGCATCCGCCGCCCTGGGCGAGGTGACTTCCAATGTCGGACGCGCAGCGACGCAGGCCGCAAAGGCAAAGGTCGTGGTTTCGAATGCGAGCACGAGCGCCAGGTCTTCGGAAGAGACCATGCTGCGGGCAGAGGCCGCCATGTCCGAGATTTCCCGGAATTCAGGCGAGATCAATGCCATCGTCGACGTGATCGACCAGATCGCATTCCAGACGAACCTGCTGGCGCTCAATGCTGGCGTGGAAGCCGCACGGGCGGGCGACGCAGGCAAGGGTTTTGCCGTTGTTGCAGCCGAAGTCCGCGCGTTGGCCCAACGTTCGGCGGAAGCCGCGAAGCAGATCCACAGCCTCATCACGCACAGCGCCGACAGCGTTGAAAAAGGCGTGACCCTGATTGGCGGTGTCGGGCGAAACCTTAGCGAAATTTCCGGGCATGTCACGCAGATGAGCCAGCTCATCGAGGAGATAGCCCATGTCAGCTCGGATCAGTCGCACAGTCTCGGCGAAGTGAATGCCGCGATCAACCAGCTGGACAAGGTGACCCAGCAGAACGCTGCAATGGCAGAAGAGACCTCGGCGGCGCTGGGACAACTCGGCAGCAAGGCGCAGGTCCTTCAATCCTTGATTGCCGAATTCAAGACTGGATCGGTCGTTACCCGACCGTCGTACCGGCGCGCTGGTTGACCCCGACCTCGAGCCTGTCTTTGCCACGGCTGCCCGGATGTCGGAAACCGGGCTGACATTTACAAAACCTCCATTGCCCTGTTTACTCTCTTCAGGGAGAGAGTTTGGACATGGTCGCGGATCACGCTATTCAGCCTAGTCCCTTGGGGGCTTTGACGAGGACGTCAGTCGATGTCCTTGAACATGCTGGGCAAATGCGAGGCTGGCATCTTGAATGCGTGCAGCTTTCCGCTGGTGTGTTCAACGGCGTCGTCCAGGAGATACAGCTCGACAATTTCCAGATCATCCGGGAAGAAACCAATCAGGTTCTGATAAAACGTGGTGCCAGCTGGCCGAATTCCATTGTCCTCAGCCTCCCGGTCGATGCCTCTGGTCAGGCCTGGGTTGGTGGTAGGGAACTGCCGTCCAAGGCAACTCTGCTGACTGATGGCAGCGATCTGCCGGAACTGCGCACACCCCTTCAACTGGATCTCATCTGCATCGCGATCAACCAGAGATGGTTCGCGCTTCGCGCAGTCGAGGCCGGTTATCCCGCGCTTGCAGACCATGTCTGGCGACTTGAACGTTTCGCCATTCCGGAGGATCAAAGGTCCCGGCTGGGCAGCTTGATCCTGGCGTTCTTCGAACAGGCGGAGCAACGCCCTTCCATCCTCACGCACACCGCAAGTCGCGACGCGATGGAAGACGCCCTTTTGATCATGCTTCTCGGGGCACTGGATCAATCGGTTCTGGTCACGCTACCTGATGATACACAACGCAAGCAGCTTGCCGACAGGGTACGGCACCTGATGATGAGGGACCCTTCCGAAGCGCCTAATTTGATCGAAGTTTGCCGAAGGCTCGCAATCAGCCGTGCGCATCTGCAGAACTGTTTTCAGCTCTCCTATGGCCTGACCGCCACGCAGATGATCCGGGCCGCACGACTGCATGGCTTTCGAAGAGAACTTATCGACGCGCATCGAGCAGGCCGGACCGTTTCCATCGGCGATATCGCCGCGCGCTGGGGCTTTTGGCACTGGAGCCGCTTCACCGGCGATTACAGGCGGCAGTTTGGCGAATTGCCATCGGCAACCGTAAGGCGCACCCGCCAAGTCAACCCGCACTGATTTTGCGGCAGTCGTAGCGATTTCGGATAACGCCTTTCGAATTTCCCTGCCTAGTCTTTCGAGACTGGTCCTGTAGAGACCATATCGGGGAACAAGAACATGACAAAACGCAGTTTTTACTGCGCCCGCGGGTCATCCGCCGGCGCAAGGAATAGTCGCGCCCATGCACTTCCGGCGCTCGCCTTTTCCGGGAAGATCGACCTTGTGGCCAGCAATGCAAGGTCCGCCGTGATGGTTGGCTCCGCCGATGCCTTTGCGATCAGGATGGCAAAGCCATGAGCCAGAATTCCATCACATCCCAAACCGCCGGCCCCCTGCAGGGCCTCATGATCCAGCTTGCGAGCAGCCTCACCGTCATGGGCGCGGTCATGGTCGCGCCGATCCTTCCAAAGCTCGGAGCCGAATTCGGGGCCACCTCTAACCAAGCCGCCGAGCTGGTGCCTCTCGTCGCGACTGGGCCGGCTTTGGCCATCGCGCTTTTCGCGCCGATTGCGGGCATTCTGGCAGACCGGCTTGGCCGCAAGCCCATGCTACTGATTGGTACGCTTCTCTATGGCATCCTCGGATTCTTGCCGGCGCTTCTGAACGATCTCAACGCAATCCTTCTGGTGCGACTGTTATTTGGCTGCTCGGAAGCCATTCTCATGACCTGCTGCACAACGCTGATTGCCGACTACTGGACGGGCGATGAACGATCGAAATATGTCAACCGACAGGTCGTGACCATCGGCATCATCGGTTCGATCTTCTTCGTCATCGGAGGTGCTGCGGGCGAGACGTCCTGGCGGGCTCCCTTCTATCTCTACCTGCTGCCATTGCTTCTGCTGCCATTCCTGATGCGCTACCTCTGGGAACCAGCTCGGCGTCAGGAAACCAACAACGCCAGCGCGAATGCGACAGGTGGGCGGGTGTGGCCTACGGTCGTCCTGTCCTACCTCATGGTGTTTATCGGAATGGTCGCAGCATTTGTCGTGCCTGTCATGGCGCCGGGCATCCTGGTGGGTCTCGGCATCACCTCGACCGCCATGATTGGCCTTTGCACGGGCGTCGGACTTCTTGCGACGTTGCTTGGCTCGATTGCCTGGCCAGTGACGCGCAACCGTTTCGGCATAGCGGGCACGAACGCCTGGCTGATGGCGCTGATTGCGGCAGGCCTGCTTTTGCTCACACGAGCGACAACGTTTCAGACAGTTCTCGTCGCTGTCGTCATTCACGGCTTCGGCGTTGGTTACATGGTCCCCAACCTCATGCTGCCGCTTCTGATGAAGCTGCCGCCGAAGTTCCGAGCACGCGGCGTAGGCGGCTTCACCTCCTGTCTCTACCTCGGCCAGTTCGCAAGCCCGCTGATCATCATGGGACTTGCCGGCCATTTCGGTGGAATGCCGATAGGCCTGGGCGACGCAATCAATACGTGGGCGATCGTCCTGATTGCGATTGCGGCAGGATGGTTGGTTACGCAGCGCCTCGCAGGCAGAGCGACCGGAACCGCGCCAATTCGCTGAGCACATCGAAGCGGGTCGGATGAAATCCCGTCCCGCATTCCCGCAAAATGAGGAACCCAACATGAATACGTTCGTCAACGACGCCAGCCATCCCGATGGGCTTGCGATAGCCGAACTCGTGCGCAAGGGCCACGTCACTGCCAAAGAGGTGGCAAGCCAGGCGCGCGACCGGATCCGCAAAGTCAATCCGCAACTCAACGCAATCGTGGATGATCTTGCCGATCAGGCGATTGCAAATCTCGGCAACGGCGCACCGCAGGGAGACTTTTGCGGCGTCCCGACCCTGATCAAGGACCTCTTCCTGCCGCTACAGGGCGCGCGAATGAGCAATGGTTCACTGGTGACAAAAGAGGTGATCTCGCCCTTCGATGCTGAAGTCGTGACGTGCCTCAAGGCGACCGGCATCAGCATCCTCGGCACAACGACGTCGCCGGAATTCGGCACGTCATACACGACGGAGTCGCGTGCATTCGGTCGAACCGCCAATCCGTGGTCGCTTGATCATGTTGCAGGGGGGTCGAGCGGCGGTTCAGCGGCCATGGTTGCGGCGCGCGCCGTTCCGCTGGCCCTTGGCAATGACGGCGGCGGTTCGATCCGCGTACCGGCTTCCTGTTGCGGCATCTTCGGCCTGAAGCCAAGCCGCGGTCGCGTACCCATGGGACCGGCAATCGGCGAGGGATGGGCCGGCATGGGTTGCACGAACGTGCTTTCCATCTCCGTCCGCGATTCTGCAGCCATGCTCGACCGTCTGAGCGGCATGGATCTCGGCGCGCCCTATGCCGCGCCACATGACGAGGTGAGCCTGCTTTCGGCCAGCAAACGGGATCCGAGCAAACTTCGCATCGGCCTGGTTCGCGTGTTGCCTCCCTTCGATACATCATCGGAATGCGTCGCGGCCGCAGAGGACGCAGCGGCGCTTTGCCAGGCACTCGGCCATGTCGTTGAAGACACGACGCTGCCCGTGGATGCGATGGAATATTACGACATCGTCTTCAACATCATCGGGGCACAGACGAGGAGTCTTCTTAATTTTCTCAGCCGGATGGCGGGTCATCCCGTTGATGAAGCTCTGCTCGAACCGCGCACCAGGATCATCCTGCGCGAAAAGGGCGGGATCGACGGAGCGACTTATGCCGCGTCGGTCGACTGGATCCATGCATTCGGAAGGACGATGGCGCGCCTTCTTTCGCAATTCGACGTTCTGCTGACACCAACATTGGCCAAGCCACCTCAACGGCTCGGGAGTTTCGACCTCGACGACTCCAACAGCTTCCCGGACCTCATTGAACGCTTCCACAGCTTCTCGCCATTTACCTCGCTCTTCAATGCCAGCGGGCAGCCCGCGATGTCAGTGCCGCTCTACTGGTCCGAGCACGGACTGCCGATCGGGACGCATTTCGCCGCCGGTTTCGGTCGCGAGGGACTGCTTCTATCTCTTGCCAGCCAGCTTGAGGTGGCGCGTCCTTGGGCGGGGCGCATTCCACCCGTCAACGCGCTGTAATCCCCTTCAACTCGCATTCAAACAACGAATTGGCGCTCTGCCGTGTTCGGTTAAGCCGGAACAGCGGCAGCGCGCCTTCCCTTTTGCCATCTCTCGTTCGCCTTAAGAAACATTCCCTCCCCGACCTGGCTCAAATGTTCCGGAGTGCCGGTTTGCGGCATATCGGTGATTTCCATTTTACTGATAAAACGACAGAAATCCTCACCTAATAAAAGTGATTGACAGCATTCAAAAATGAATCGATATAAATGCTCACCAATCGAAAATAATTGGTAGACTTCGCAAACATAGCGCAGGTCTTTTTGGGCGCTGATCTCTGCTGGAGGGCGGAACAGCGGTGGGACAAGTGTGCCAACTTCGCAAGTCAGGAGTTGGCCGCAGAGGAGGACTGAACATGAACCGTTTTCTGAAGACGATTGTGCTTGCGGCGGGGGTTGCCTTGTCGGCGGTGTCTGCGTATGCCGCGCAGCTCAAGGGCGCCATCGTCGTCATGGACCTGACGACCAACGCATTCCAGATTGAAATGGCCCAGCAGGCCGTGGCATATGGCAAGGAAATCGGGGCTGACATTCAGCCTTATGCGCCAGCCGGATCGTTTGGCGACTACGAAGGCCAGATCTCCATCATCGAAAACCTGATCACCAGCAAGGTCGACTTCATCATTCTCGTGGCGGGCCATACGACGGCACTCGTGCCGGTCGTAGACAAGGCGATGGCTGCCGGCGTTGCTGTTGTGAACATGGATAACCGGTTGAACACCAACAATGTCGTTTCCTATGTCGGCGTCGACAACGGTCAGGGCGGCAAGATGGCTGTTGACTACATCGCCAAGAAACTGGGTGGCCAGGGCGAGATTGCCCTCATTCAGGGCGAGACCGGCAATCCGGTTCAGATCCTTCGCACGAAGGGCTTCGAGCTCGGCGCCCTGGTTCACCCCGGCCTGAAGGTGGTTGCCCAGCAGGGTGCTCACTGGACCGAGGAAGAAGGTCTGAAGGTCATGGAAGACATCCTGCAGGCAAACCCCAACGTCAAGGCTGTTTTCGGTGAGTCCGATAACCTCGCCGTTGGAGCTGCACGCGCTGCCAAGTCGGCAGGCCGCAATGACATCGTCTTCGTGGGCTATGACGGTCAGCAGGGTGGGTACAAGGCCATCAAGGCCGGCGACGTTTCCGCCACCATCCGTATGGATGCCCGCAAGATGGTTCAGCTGAGCGTGGACGCCGCCATCAAGTACATCAAGAACGGCAAGAAGCGCGACGGCATCGATGCTGAAACCTACATCAGCCCCGAGCTGGTCACGGCAACCGAAGTCGACAAGTACATCAAGTAAGTCATCGAACGAGGTAACCCTTCGGGGTTTGAGAATGGTCAGGACCGACAGGTTTGTTGGTCCTGATCCCGGTTTGAGGAGGAGATGCTGCCGTGAACATGCGATTGACGGTATCGGACGTTTCGAAACAGTTTCCCGGAGTTCTGGCGCTCGACAACGTGAATTTCGACCTCCGTCCCGGTGAGGTTCATGCGCTGCTCGGGGAAAACGGCGCCGGGAAATCGACCCTGGTCAAGATCATCACCGGGGCCTATCGCATGGATTCCGGATCGATGGTGATTGACGGCACGCCGGTCAATTTCAGCACACCGGCAGATGCGCAGAAGGCAGGCGTAGGCATAATCTACCAGGAGTTTTCGCAAGTCGAGCAGCTCACCGTCGCCGAAAACATCTATCTCGGAGAATATCCGTCCAGCCGTGGCCGGATCGACTGGAAGGCGATGCACGCGGGTGCGCGCGAACTGATCGACCGCTTCGGTGTCAATGCGCGGCCGCAGGACAAGGTATCTTCGCTCGGGGTCGCGACCCGCCAGATGATTGAAATCCTCAAGGTGATGCGCCGGGCCAATCTCAAGATCCTCCTCATGGACGAACCGACCTCTGCATTGTCCGATGCAGAGGCGCGCGCACTCTTTGTCTTTGTCCGCAAGTTGAAGTCGCAAGGCGTATCCGTCATCTACATTTCGCACCGACTCGATGAGATCAAGGAGATCTGCGACCGGGTCACCGTCTTCAGGAACGGGCGCAACGTCCAGACATTTGACGCGGACACATGCTCGATCGAGGAAATCGTGACGGCGATGATCGGCTCGGATCTGGTCGATCATTACCCCCAAAAGGAAGCACAATCGGGCGAACCTTTCGTGTTTGTCGACGATCTCAGCGGCCCGGGGTTCGAACACATCACATTCGCGGCATCACGCGGCGAAGTCCTTGGCATCACCGGGCTTGTGGGCGCGGGCAAGACCGAAGTTCTCGAAACCCTGTTCGGCGCGCGCGCGTCGACGGCCGGCACGGTTCGGCTGGGGGAAAAGACGCTTGGCGCGACCTCGGCGCGGCAGGCTGTGCGCCATGGCATTGGCCTTCTGCCTGAAAGCCGCAAGAGCCAGGGATTGGTGCTTGGCATGCCATGCGCGCACAATGTCAGCCTGGCTGCACTCGACAAGCTCTCCGAGCCATGGCTCAACCTCGCCAAGGAGCAGAAGATTGCCGAGACCATGTTCTCCGATCTCGAAATCAGACCAGCGAATCCGCGCAATCGCGTGCTCCACCTCTCCGGTGGCAACCAGCAGAAGGTCGTGATTGCGAAATGGCTGATGCGCGATTGCGACGTGCTTCTGTTTGACGAGCCGACGCGGGGCATCGATGTCGGGGCGAAATTTCACATCTATTCCATCATCCGGAAGCTCGCGGCCAGCGGCAAGACCATCATCGTCGCGTCCGGTGAAATCGATGAAATCAGGGGCTTGTGCGATCGGGTCCTGGTCATGCGAAAGGGCCGGGTCGCCAGCATCCTGTCCGGTGAAAACATAACGCGAGAGCGGATCTTTAGTTCGATAGTGGGGGAAGAAGAATGAAATCGAGTGAAACCTTGCAGGAATATCGCCAGCCGATCCTTGCCGCCATCGCACTTCTCGTCCTGTTCGTGCTGCTGGGGATTTCCTCTCCCTACTTTCTGGAATTCAACAACATCTTCAATATCGGCAAGCAGGCTTCGATCAATCTGATGATTGCGCTTGGCATGACGGTGGTGATCATTTCAGGCGGGATCGACCTTTCGGTGGGCTCCATCATGGCGCTGACCATCTCCATCATGGCCGTCCTCAATGTCGTCTTCGGTCTCAATATCGTTTTTGCAGCCGTGGCTGGAATGCTCGCGGCACTTGCCTCCGGCGCCATCAATGGCGTGGTCATCCAGTTCGGGCGTGTCCCGGCATTCATTGCAACGCTCGGCATGATGGGCGTCGCGCGCGGTTTCGTGCTCCTGATTTCACGGGGCAATCCGTCCATGTCCTTCCCGGACGCGTTTCTGTGGATTGCTGACGGGTCCGTGCTCGGGATCCCCTTCCCCATCTTCCTGTCCACCGTGATGGTGATCCTCACGGGCGCATTTCTCAAATATACCCGCCTCGGCCGCGAAATTTACGCCATCGGCGGAAATGCAGAGGCCGCGCGCCTGTCGGGGATCAATATCCAGAAAGTCCGCATCCTGACCTATACGATCAGTGGCCTTTGCTGCGGCCTTGCAGGCATCGTGTTCGCGGCGCGTGTCGGTGCGGCACCACCTTCCGCAGGCGTCGGTTATGAACTCAATGCGATTGCTGCGGCCATTATTGGCGGAACGTCGCTGAGTGGCGGACGCGGCAGTGTCATCGGCACGGTTGTCGGCGCGCTACTGATGGCGGTGATCTCCAACGGGCTGAACATCATCCGGGTTGACCCCTACTGGCAGGGAATTGTCATCGGCATGGTCATCGTTCTGGCGGTAATGCTTTCGAACATGAAGTCCGAACAATCCTGAGACCGGTCAGGTATTCCTGATCCGGCCCATGAGGCGCCGGATACGATTGCGGTCGACATGCGCTCGCAGCGTCGGCCGAAAAGGTGATCGCGACGGGCCGCCTCCTCCGGGCCCGTCGCGACACCTTCAGCCTTTTTGCGATGCCACAGCACGCACCCCCGAAACTGAACTGGAATATGGGAACCAAACAGAATGAACATCATTGCCCGCGAACAACATAACCGGATGGCGAATGCGATCCGCTTTCTGTCCATGGATGCTGTTGAGAAGGCGAATTCGGGACATCCCGGTCTTCCGATGGGCGCGGCCGACATTGCGACGGTTCTTTTCACGCGCTTTCTGAAGTTCAACCCGAAGCAGCCGCACTGGGCAGACCGCGACCGCTTCGTGCTGTCGGCCGGCCACGGCTCGATGCTGCTCTATTCGCTCCTGTACCTGACCGGCTACGAAGACATGTCGATCGAGGACATCAGGAACTTCCGCCAGATCGGCTCGAAGACGGCCGGTCACCCGGAATACGGCCACGTCACGGGCATCGAAACGACCACCGGTCCGCTCGGCCAGGGCATTGCCAACGCTGTCGGCATGGCGATTGCCGAGCGCAAGCTGCGCGACGAGTTCGGCGCGGATCTGCAGGACCACTACACCTATGTGCTCTCGGGCGACGGCTGCCTCATGGAAGGCATCAGCCAGGAAGCCATTTCGCTGGCCGGTCACCTCAAGCTCAACAAGCTGATCCTCTTCTGGGACGACAACAACATCACCATCGACGGTCATGTCGACGTAGCTGACAGCACCGACCAGCATGCCCGCTTCCGCGCCTGCAACTGGAACACGCTCGCCGTGGACGGTCATAACCCGGACGAGATCGCCGCTGCGATCGAGACGGCCCAGAAGTCCGACAAGCCGACCATGATCGCCTGCAAGACGATCATCGGCTTCGGTGCGCCCAACAAGCAGGGCTCGCACAACGTTCACGGCTCGCCGCTGGGCGCTGCCGAAATCGCCGCCGCCCGCAAGGAACTCGGCTGGGAGTTCGAGCCCTTCGTCGTTCCCGCCGACATTCTCGATGCATGGCGCGCCGCCGGCACGCGCTCGGCCGCCGCACAGGCTGCATGGGACGCGCGTCTTGCCGCGACCGACACGGCCAAGAAGGCCGAGTTCATCCGCCGCTTCGAAGGCAAGCTGCCCGCAGGCTTTGACGCAGCGATCGTCGATTACAAGCGCAAGCTTGCCGAAACGAAGCCGACCGTCGCCACCCGCAAGGCCTCGGAGAATGCGCTGGAAGTCATCAACGGCGTCGTTCCGGAAACCATCGGCGGCTCGGCCGACCTGACCGGCTCCAACAACACCAAGACGAGCCAGACGAAGTCGATCACGCCTGCAGACTTCTCCGGTCGCTACATGCACTGGGGTGTGCGCGAACACGGCATGGCGGCTGCCATGAACGGCATGGCGCTGCATGGTGGCCTCATCCCCTATTCGGGCGGCTTCCTGATCTTCTCGGACTACTGCCGTCCGTCGATCCGCCTTGCCTCGCTGATGGGCATCCGCGTCATCCACGTGCTGACGCACGATTCCATCGGTCTTGGCGAAGATGGCCCGACGCACCAGCCGGTCGAGCAGATGGCGGCACTGCGCGCCATCCCGAACCTGATGATGTTCCGTCCGGCCGATGCGACCGAAACGGCCGAATGCTGGCAGCTTGCTCTCGAGCATACCGATCGTCCGTCGGGCATCGCGCTGACGCGCCAGAACCTGATGGCCGTTCGCACCGAACTGTCGGAGGCCAACCTCTGCGCAAAGGGCGCCTATGAACTGGTTGCCAATGCAGGCGCACGCGTCTCGCTGTTTGCCAGCGGCTCGGAAGTCGAGATCGCCGTCAACGCGGCCAAGGCGCTTGAGGAGAAGGGCATCGCGGCCCGCGTCGTCTCGGTTCCCTGCTTCGAACTCTTTGCCGACCAGCCGGAAGATTACCGCAAGTCGGTCATCGGTTCGTCCGAGGTCAACATCGCCATCGAGGCCGGCATCCGCCAGGGCTGGGACGCCATCGTCGGCTCCGACGCCATCTTCATCGGCATGAACAGCTTCGGCGCATCCGGCCCATACAAGGAACTCTACAAGCACTTCGGCATCACCGCAGAAGCCGCCGTCGCCGCAGCCGAAGCAAAACTCGGCTGAACCAGTTTATTCACGGTACTGTCCACGGATAGGGAGATATCCATATGACTGTAAAAGTAGCCATCAACGGCTTTGGTCGCATCGGTCGCAACGTGCTGCGCGCCATCGTCGAGTCTGGCCGCACCGACATCGAAGTCGTTGCCATCAACGACCTCGGACCGGTCGAAACCAACGCTCATCTGCTGCGCTATGACAGCGTTCACGGCCGCTTCCCCAGCGACGTGAAGGTTGATGGCGATGCGATCGTTGTCGACGGCAAGCGCATCAGGGTCACCGCGATCAAGGATCCGGCAACGCTCCCGCACAAGGAACTCGGCGTTGACGTCGCCATGGAATGCACCGGCATATTCACTTCGCGTGACAAGGCCGCTGCACACCTGACCGCCGGCGCAAAGCGCGTGGTCGTTTCGGCACCTGCCGACAATGCCGACCTGACGGTCGTCTACGGCGTGAACCACGACAAGCTGACCAAGGATCATCTGGTCATCTCCAACGCATCGTGCACGACGAACTGCCTCGTCCCGGTCGTCAAGGTCCTGAACGACCTCGTTGGCGTCGATCATGGCTTCATGACCACGATCCACTCCTACACCAACGACCAGCCGTCGCTCGACCAGATGCACAAGGATCTGTACCGCGCCCGCGCCGCTGCCCTCTCGATGATCCCGACCTCGACCGGCGCTGCAAAGGCCGTCGGCCTCGTTCTGCCGGAACTCAAGGGCAAGCTCGACGGTTCGTCGATCCGCGTACCGACACCGAACGTCTCCGTTGTCGACTTCAAGTTCGTTGCCAAGCGCAACACGACGAAGGAAGAAATCAACGAAGCCATCAAGGCTGCCGCCAACGGCCCGCTGAAGGGCGTTCTCGGCTACACCGAAGAGCCGCTGGTATCGCGTGACTTCAACCACGACCCGCATTCTTCGATCTTCGCGATCGACCAGACCAAGGTCATGGAAGGCAACTTCGTGCGCATCCTTACCTGGTACGACAACGAATGGGGCTTCTCCAACCGCATGTCGGATACGGCAGTGGCCTTCGCAAAGCTCATCTGAGCACAAATGATTGTTTGAAATGCAAAAGGCGCGCTGGAAACAGCGCGCCTTTGTTGTTTGAGGCGAAGGGTTACATCGTGTCCTTCATGACCTTTTCCAACGCCTTCATGCAGTCGTCCGTCTTGCCGTCTTTCATGGCCATCTTGGCGGCGTCGACATCCTTCATGGCCATGTCCATCTTGTCGCCCTTCGTCATCATGGCGGCATCTTCCGCCTTCTTGATGTGAGCGTCGTCACACATCATCATGTCGTCTGCAAATGCAGGCGCCACCATGCCTGCGGTGATCACGGCAGCGGCAAATATTGCTCGAAACATGGTTTGGTCTCCCAGTTGCTTGAGCGGGCAGAATTGCCTGCTCGTGCAAAAGGAGAAACCCGAGGCTGTTCACTTTCAAATCACGTTCGCGCGATTGTCGGCATCGTGACCGGCGATGACAAAAAGCTCACGAAAAAGAGAGCAGGATAGCAAGACGAGCAGGCGGTTTTCGGCTTGAATTCCTGTGCTCTACGAAAACAGACCCGGCAGCATGGGCGCGCCATCATCGAGATAGACGCCTTCCATGGCGAGCAACCTCGTCTTGGTCGCCAGGCCCCCGGGGGCGGAAAAGCCACCCGGCTTGTTTCCCGCTGCAAGCACTCTGTGACAGGGAACAACAACCGGCCAGGGGTTGCGCGCCATCGCCGTACCGACTGCCTGGGCCGCACCCGGTGAACCGGCCATGGCCGCAAGCTCGCCATAGGTCACGGTGCGACCACGCGGCACCTGCCGAAGATGGCGATAGACAAGACCTTCAAATGCCGGGATGAGACTGAAATCAAGCGGCAGGTCGAGGAAGTCGACAGTTTCACCGCGCGCATGGGAGACCATGCGCTCCGCGGCTTCGTTGACCATGGGCGGCAAAGTGCCCCCTGCCCTTCGGGCCCCAAGCCTTGCCAGCCGAGCGGAGGTTTCGCTGACATCCCGATACGGCAATTGCACCCTTACGAGCCCTGTCTCGGTCCACGCCAGCCCACAGACCCCGAGAGCGGTCTCGAAAAGCATATACTCGGCTGAAGTATGCGGGGTCTGCTTGCTCATGACCAGATTATGGGACCTGTCCGTTCACACCGCAATCGGGCACGGCTTGCCAAACCCGGCAAAATTTCTATTCTCGCGCCGCAACCCGCCGGAGACACACTTGATCCTGACAAAAGCCGACATCAGAACCGGACGCCTCGCACTTCGCGACGGAATTGCCCCCGACGACCGGATTGAAAAGGGGCTGGCAATGGCAGACCACGGTGAGGCGATCACGTTCGAACCGGGCACGATCATCTCTGGTTACATGCCGATCCGCTCCGAGGCCGACATACGCCCCCTGATGTGGCAGTTGCGCGCACGCGGCGCACGGCTCTGCCTGCCTGTCGTGCTGGACAAGGAGACGATCATCTTTCGTGAGCTGCTGCCGACATCGCAACTTGTCGAGACAGGTTTCGGGACGACAGGCCCGGGCCCTGATGCCAACGAGCTTGATCCTGACATCTTGCTCATGCCTCTCTCGGCCTTTGATGGAAAAGGCAACCGCATTGGCTATGGGGCGGGTCACTATGACCGCGCGATCGATCGTTTGTTGCGGAAAGGCCTGAAACCAAGGTTGATCGGCATTGCATTCGATGTCCAGAAGGTGGAAGAAGTTCCTTCAGAACCTCATGACATGCCGCTTCATGCCATCCTGACCGAAAGCGGCTACAAGCCCTTTGGGTAGAACTGGATCGTGAATGCGTCTGCTGTTTTTGGGAGACATGGTCGGCAAGACCGGGAGAACGGCCGTCTGGGAAAAGCTCCCCGGCCTCATTTCTGACTTCAAGCTCGATTTCGTGATTGTGAATGGCGAAAACGCCGCCGGCGGCTTTGGCATAACCGAACAGATCCACGAAGAAACCATCAATGCCGGGGCGGATGTGGTCACCACCGGCAATCACGTCTGGGACCAGAAGGAAGCCGTCGGCTTTGCCGGTCGCCATGACAATTTCCTGCGCCCGGCGAATTATCCCGCCGGAACACCCGGCAAGGGTTCGGGCCTGTTCTTTGCCCGCAATGGCGCACGCGTCCTCGTCGCCAACATCATGGGCCGCGTCTTCATGCATCCCGAACTGGATGACCCCTTCAAGACGGGCGAAGCGATTCTGGCTGCCTGCCCGCTTGGCGAGCAGGCAGATGCTATCATCTTCGACTTCCACGCAGAGGCGACATCGGAAAAGCAGTGCTTCGCGCATTTCGTTGACGGCCGCGCCTCGCTCGTCGTGGGTACGCACACCCACGTGCCGACCGCCGATCACCAGATCCTGAATGCCGGCACCGCCTATATGTCGGACGCCGGTATGTGCGGCGACTATGACAGTTCGCTCGGCATGGACAAGGAAGAACCGATCAACCGCTTCATTTCCAAGATGCCGAAGGGCCGCTTCGAGGCTGCCAACGGCCCGGCGACCATTTGCGGCGTGGCCGTGGAAATTTCGGACCGCACCGGACTTGCCGAAAAAATTGCCCCCTTGCGCATCGGGCCGCGCCTTGCGGAAACCACGCCCGACTTCTGGCGCTGAAAGCATATCCCCGAATACGAGAAAGCAGCGGCATGACCGCGGCTTTGTTGTTTCAAGCTATCAACGAGATCAGGCCTTCGGCACCGGGCGGTGCGTGACTTCCATCAGTGCCTTGTGGATGTATTCATTTGCCGCAACGAGCGAGCCGGTTTCGAGGATCGACGTGCCGCCGTTGAAGTCCGAGATCCAGCCGCCGGCTTCCTTGATGAGCAGAACGCCAGCTGCGATATCCCAGGCGGCAAGTCCCGTCTCCCAGAAGCCGTCGCAGCGACCTGCTGCGACATAGGCGAGATCGAGCGAGGCAGAACCGAAGCGACGGACGCCAGCAACCTCGCCCATGACGTGACGCAGTTCGACAAGGAATTTGCCGTGGTTGCCACGGCCAAGATGCGGCACGCCACAAACCACAACGCAATCGGAAAGCTCGCGACGCGCGGCAACACGCAGGCGGCGATCGTTGAGGAAGGCACCACCGCCCTTTTCGGCGGTGTAGAGTTCATCAGTCGCCGGATTGAAGATCACGCCCGCGACGATCTCGCCGTGGCGCTCAAGTGCAATCGACACGGCAAATTGCGGAATGCCATGGAGGAAGTTGGTCGTGCCATCCAGCGGATCAACGATCCAGCGATGCGCACCGTCCGTTCCCTTGATCTCTTCGCTCTCCTCACCCAGGAAGCCGTAGGTAGGACGCGCCTTGAGCAAGTCGTCGCGAATGATCTTTTCAGCCTTGCGGTCGGCCTGCGACACGTAATCGCTCGGTCCCTTGACCGACACCTGAAGGTTCTGCACTTCGCCGAAATCGCGCGCAAGTGACTTGCCGGCCTTGAGGGCGGCCTGGACCATGACATTGAGAAGGGCTGAACGAGCCATGAGAGATTTCCTTTGTCAAAAAACAGACAGGACGCCAGAAGGCATCCGTCGGCCGCGCGATCAATCGGCGCGGCGAAGATAGATCAGTTCGTTGGTATCGATAAGCACCCGCTCGCCGGCTGCTATGAACGGCGGGACGAGAATACGAACACCATTTTCGAGGATAGCCGGCTTGTAGGACGAGGCAGCCGTTTGACCTTTAAGGACCGGATCGGCTTCGACGATCTCAAGAACCAGCTGATCAGGCAAGGCAATGCCGATCGGCTTCTCGCCATAGAGCTGCACAGTGACCATCATGCCGTCCTTCAGGAAGCGGGCGCGATCACCGACAAAGTCCTGCGGCAGTTCCAGTTGTTCGTAGCTCTCCACATCCATGAAGACCAGCGCATCGCCCTGTTCGTAGAGAAACTGGAAATCCTTTTTCTCAAGCTGTACCTGCTCGACCGTATCGACGGTTCTGAAGCGCTCGTTGAGCTTGGTACCTTCGATCAGGTTCTTGAGTTCCACCTGGTTGAAAGCGCCGCCCTTGCCAGGCTTGACTGTGTTGCACTTTACCGCGACCCAAAGCCCGCCATTATGCTCGATAACGCTGCCTGGGCGGATGTCGCCACCGCTGATTTTCATGTCGGAATGTCCATGCTGACTTACTAGTGGTTTGATTCCAACATTTGCATCCCGGTTCTGCAAACTCCCGGGCAAATGTTGGAAGCGGTTAAACCACTAGCAACTTTATGATTCGAGTGGAATTTTCGAATTTGACATTTGATTTTTTCGCTCGCTGCTTGCGGGGATCAAATGTCAAATTCATTCCACTAGGCGAATGAGCATCGCCAAATTGCGGCCTCCAAGACCACAAAATGCCAAAAATTGCAAGCTGAAACCGTGAATGGCTAACTCAGGTCGATTTCCGCTCTAAGGACACAGGCTGGAAGGTGCCGCAGAATATTGCGGAAGCCGAACCTCGAAAACAATGTGTTCGCCTCACTTACCCCGAAATTGTGTCACCCCCGCACACAAGCTCCCCCATCGGCGGGTGTGTTTCAAGGCAAATGCTAAAACAGAGTTAAAGCTTAAAGTTTTACGGATTGCGCCGGGAAACGCGCTGTTGCTTGTTCGCTTCGACGATCGCCTGCTTCTGCTGTTGCTCCGTCAGACCCTGGTAGAAGTCCTCAAGCTCCGGATCTTCGCGCCCCGCACGGCGCGACAGGACATACCACTTGGCAGCGGCAATCAGGTCCTGCGGCGTTCCGATGCCCTGAATGTAAAGGTGTGCAAGCTTGTTCTGCGCGGCGACATTGCCGGCAACGGACGCGCGCAGCATCCAGTTGAACCCTTCATCGATATCACGCTTGAATTCGATCCCGTCGATCAGCCACACGGCCATGTCGAACTGGGCTGTGTCATATCCGGCCTTGGCGGCCCGCAGCAGCCAGTCCTTGGCCGTGGCGCGCTTGTCAGCCGGAATATCCGGCAAATTCAGGTAGATCTGGGAAACGGCATATTCCGCATCTGCAATGCCTTTGGACGCGGACATTTCGTAGTAGGGCAAGGCATTCTTCAAACCATCGGGACCCGGCTTCTCAGCGACAAGCAACTGGGCCCAGTTGAAGGCAGCCAGCGAGTTTCCGGCATCGGCGGCCTTCTTCATAAGCTCGTCCGCCTTGGCCTTGTCCTTCTTGACGAAGCGCCCCTCCATCAAAAGCAGGGCATATTTGAACATGGCATTGGGGTCGCCACCATCGGCCGCCTTTGAATACCAGAAGACCGCCTTGTCCACGTCCTGACGAACACCAAGACCACGCGCAAGCAGTTCTGCAATCAGCGTCTGTGCCGCAGCATCGCCGAGCTGCGCGCGGGGCAGCGCCTTGTCGAGCGCGGTCAGGTAAAAGCCGCGCTGGAAGGCGCCATAGGCTTCATCAACCTTGCCCGTATAGGGCTTTTCCGGCGGCAGATCAGGAAGGTTCATTCCCATGCGGTCAAAGAGACCGGTGCCTCCGGAGGGCAACGCGGCACCAGGGTCGGAAAGTTGGTCGACCGGCTTTCCATCCGGACCGAGCACCGAACCGCGCAAGGGCTGATCATCCGGGATAACCGGCGGCACGCGTGACGTCTTCGTGCTCTGGTTAGCAGCATCGGGGTTGGCAGCATCCGGTTTGGCCGTGTCTGTCTGGCCGCCGCCATCGTCGTCGCTGATCGGCTGATCGAGATTGACACCCGGGAGATCGTCAGTCGCGCGCGCCCAAACAGGCATCAATGCAACCGTCGCCGCGAACGTCGCGACAAGAACAGACCCGGCGATGGAGCGGTGTTTTGGCATCACGGCTAGGAAGCTTGAAATCTTGGCGCTTTTTCGTCAAGCATCGCGTTCACCTGGGCCACGACCATGGCGGCCTGGCCGGGTTCGGCAAAAACCGCCTTGCCCAGTGCCGCGAACTCCGCGCCCGTTTCCGCAACGGCCAGCGCAGACGCCGGATCGGTTCCACCCATAACGATGCAGGGAATTTCAACCATCGCGGCCCACCATTCGCCGAGCGCAAGATTCTTGGGATGCGCCTCCGGCTTGATGTCGCCATCAAGCTTGCCGAAGAAAACGTAATCAGGTCCGGTATCGCCTATCTCCAGTGCCCGGTGGCGTTCAGCGATCTTGCCAGCCCCAACAATCATGCGGGGCGTGTGCTTGGAAACGGCATCGGCGACATCTTCCGGCATGCCCTCTACGTGAAGGCCATCAGCCTTTGCGCGACCGGCAACGCGGCTGTCGCCCGCGATAATTGCAGCAGCACCGGCAGCCTGAATAATGGGAACCAGCATCTCTGCATGCCGCTGGAATTCATCATCCGACAGGCCATGCTGCGGAATAATGACGGAAGCAACGTCGCCACCCTTCAGCGCATCGCCAACGATCTGCGTGCGCAGCGCAGGATCAGAGACTTCAGGCGCGATCAACACGAGCCGACAACGATTTTCGATATCTGACATTCAAGGTCCGTTGTGAAATTTCAATGCAGTGCCGAGGCATGGGTCGAGTCCCCGCCCCTGCTGAGCTTGCTTCGTCATATACGAGCTTTGATCCACGGGCAAAGCCAGATTTGCGGACGCTCGGGGTATTGGTCAACGGATGCGCGAACCCAACGGGCAAATTAGGCAAGGTTTTCCCGATCCCCGCCCAACGCCACATGATCCAACACGTTTGTCTTGCACATTCCGATGTTTGCACCGCACAATTTACTTGCCGCGGCGCACACTTTGACTTAGCTTCGCACCATGCTGAAGATTGATCCATTTTCTGCCATAGCTGACCCAAACCGGCGCTATCTGCTGGAAGAGTTGCGGCGCACGCCGCGCACGGTGAACGAACTTGCCGAAGGACTGCCCATCAGCCGTCCTGCGGTCTCTCAGCATTTGAAGGCACTGCTGGACAGCGATCTCGTCACAGTGACCGCCAAGGGCACCAAGCGCATCTATTCGATCAATGCGCAGGGTTTTACGCGCCTCAATCTCTGGCTCGACCAGTTCTGGTCATAAGCCAACTCCACTAGTGGTTTGATTCCAACATTTGCATCCCGGTTCTGCAAACTCCCGAGCAAATG
>ERZ1034389.9-NODE-9-length-131091-cov-59.322583_pt1 | contig 131091 bp, 155 predicted proteins | sample MGYA00520611_ERZ1034389 | MGnify/ENA primary metagenome ERZ1034389 (study PRJEB33736, sample SAMEA104288470) | Azolla filiculoides | biome: Urban; feature: water surface; material: ditch water | place: Netherlands | collected 2014 ... | reverse complement strand
TCATTCGTCGATGGGAATCAAAAGGTACTTCCCGAATTCTTGGTGCTTGATGTTGTAACTCCTCCAATTTTAAGCCGGCCTTAATTGCTGCTACTAGTAGTGCTATCTCCGTAGGATCACCTGATCCTAGCCATTGATTGGAATTGCGCGGATGGTTTAATTGTGCATTTGAACAAAGTGCTGCACCAGCTAATAGTAACTGCACGTGAGATTTATATTTAGGAGATATAATTTCTACTTTTCCCTTGGGTTCATAACCTACCCCAGTTACATTAATATGAGTATTCGGAATCCATAATTGGCAGACGGTTATTTCATTTTTAGTTAAAGTTCCAGTTTTGTCGGTGCAAATAATAGTTGTTGCACTCAGAGTTTCTACTGCAGATAGACGACGTACTAAGGCATTTTGGGTAGCCATGCGCTTGACACTAATGGCTAGCGCTAAACTCACAGTAGGTAGTAATCCTTCTGGGACAAATGCTACAATAATCCCAGTTGCAAAAATAAAACTTTCTTTCAGTTCCATTCCTCCCAAGAACTTAGTAAGTAAAAATATTATTACACCCATACTCAAAGCAATAATCGTAATAATGTTAACTACTCTGGAAATCTCTACTTCTAAAGTGCTAGTTTCCCGTTTTACATTGGTTGTAAGATGAGCTACATGACCGAACTCTGTATGTCTACCTGTTGCATATACTACTGCTCGCCCCTGACCAGCTGCAATTGTAGAACCTGCAAAAACTAAGTTGTTAGCTTCAGAAATATGGATATTTTCTGTAGTGATAGCTTCACAGAACCGTGGAACTGCTACAGATTCTCCTGTCAGGACTGACATATCCACATATAAAGATTGACTCTTAATAATTCTCACATCAGCGGAAATCCTATCACCTTCTTCTAACTGAACTAGATCACCGCTAACTAACTCACGGCTAGGAATTACACATAATTTCCTATCCCGATAAACTTTTGCTTGCAAAGGTAACACCTTTCTTAAAGCTGCTAAAGCTTTTTCTGCCTGGAACTCTTGCCAAAAACTAAAAACAGCATTGATCCAAATAACTGCCCAAATTGCCCAACCCAATTCTGGTGTTTGAGAAACAAAAGCTAGAATCCCTGCTATCCATAGCAACAACGCCATGAAGTGTGTTAGTTGGTCAGTAAAACGTAGAATTAAAGGTCGTCTTTCCGGTTCAGGGAGTTCATTATAACCGGACTCCTTTAATCTTAAATTTGCTTCTATCTCACTGATACCTTGGTCGGTTGTTCTTAGATTCTGGTAGACATCTCTAGGTGTCAAGGTCCAAATGTGAAAATTGGAGTTCATTGTAAACGGAAGTTCCCCACTTATTCTTTAATACTCTCCTATGTAGGCGATATTTCACTTTATATATCCTCTACCAATAGTATGAGGATACTATTGGTAGAGGATATAGTATCTGTTTATTGCAAAGTTGCTTCTAGAGTAAAATTTATGATTTTAAGGCTTATGTGTTATTTTTTCATGTTATTTATGATGGTTTATAATTCATATATAACGTTTAAGTCTAACTTTTAGCTCGAATGTTTACAAACTTTCCTTATAATGTAAAGCTAATCTTATAAAGATTTTTGTTATCAGTTGTAATTTCCTGGTAAAGACAATATAGCTGATATTACTAATTTCTAACCACTACTGATTAGTATTCCTCCTCATTTTGCCCAAGATTAATAGTTCTCTAACTGTAAGATTTGCAGAACCTCATATTCTAAAAGATAATGACTATTTATTGGTTGTGAGAACTTAGTCTTTATGTGTTCCTGTACTCTATATAAGAACGCTACTAGACGAGTATTAGTCTAGTACTTCTTTCATGATTTTTATAAGATAAACCTATTTTAATAAGATATTTAAAGATAATCTGATTGAATACTATTGATATAGTATTTCTTCAACTAGAGCAAGTTAATTAGTCTATTATAGATATAGAAAAAATTCTCTTTACTTTACTAGTGCCTCAGAAAGACTCATGAAGAATAGGATAATACAATACTTAAAAGGAATTTTTGGAGCTTTAGGTAAATAGGTAGAGTACTAATTAATTAGCTCTAATGTAGCTGTGAATAAACTCCTAAAGGAGCAATTAGTTAGAATGGGATACATCCAATCAACAATAATAACTACCAAACTTAATGAGGTAAGACCACCTAAACAAATTATAGGATAGTTTTGATATAGTAACAGAGTAGAAGGTCTGATCAACAGCTGAAATAAAATTAAGTTAACTTATTATAACTAGAACCAAATAGGTAACGTAAGAAATCACCCATCCTATTCACTAGTATTTCTGATAGTTCTAATTATATTGTATAAATGCTCAGTCTCTGATTATAGTAATTATTATCGATAATAACTACTGTTAACAATTATCCCAATAGAAGTAACTGATTAGAAATACAAATTAGTGCTCAAAACTGCGTATGGATTTGCTAAGGAATCCTGAATTCCTTACTTTATGTGCATTATACAGAAAGGATATAATTAATTATGAATTACTAATTCATTTCTCTGGATAAATATCAAGCCGTAAAAAATGTGGTTGAGTAATGACTTCGTTTATCAATGACTCTTAACTACGTTAATAAAAATAGAGTTGGACTCAGTGTCTTTAAAATAAGTATATATAAACAGGTTATTTATGGTAGTATGAGTAAGAGGTTTTCAGAAATACCTAAAATTGTAGGAGAGCTATTTCAGGGAACTGATTTCTCCAGTTTGTAAACAACTACCCTTCGTATTTTTTTGTTTGAATTTTTGCCTGAGTCTCGGTAAAGCTTCCAAGATTATAGGCCAAAATATATTTTATATTTTCGAGCGCTACTTTATGCTACTCTAGCGAAAGTAATTCTATGAGCAGGACTGTATAATTAGTCTTTCTAGTAGTTCTTAAAAACTTATATTAGCTAAATTAGATATTTGGATATTGTCATTATTATAGAATGTAACTTAAGAACTATGTTCCCTAGATTTATCACAGAGATTTTTAAATTAATCGGTTTTATTCAAGAATTAATAATATTGTGTACCCGTCAGAATTCTTAATTGGACAAGCGTTCTAGCAAGAAAATAGATTATCTGCAAATTATACAATTCCTGGTAATATGGATTGTATTTAGTCACTGGGTAATATATAGACTAATAAATCAAGATTATTCACAAGAGGCTGAATTTCTACATTCCTAATACCATATCTTTTGTAGTCAATTAGTATAAAATATAAAATTTACCCATGTGAATATAATCTAGAAATTAAATTCCTACACTAGTACGGAATAATGGTAGTGCATTGATTTTGAGTTTATGATTGGTAAATTATATATATAGCCTTGATCCCAACGCCAGTTGAAGCCCTATAAATTTAATTATTCACAATTTAAGTCTTATTAAAACGCACATTTACACTGCGTAAGTACTAGGTAAGATATAAATTTACATAAGTAAATAAATAGGAGTTAATAGAATACCATCTTGAATTTTTTAGTCCTTGCTATCGAACTGAGAATTTTTATGTTTACCAGAGATAGAGAAGGGAGAATAAAAAGACCCAAACTATATCAACAAAATGCCAAAATAGGGTAGTTGCACTTACACCAAAATGACCTTTGTCGTAATTCCCTGGAATGAAAGAACGACTCAACATAATGACCTGGAGAATTACACCAATAAGAACGTGCAAACCGTGGAATCCAGTTAATAAATAGAATGTAGAACCAACTAGTCCTGTACTTAACCTAAAATCCAACTTATTCCACTCTGTTCCTTGACCGATTAAGAAAAAAATCCCCATACTGATTGTCATGAATAACAGCAACCGAAATTTCTTCAATTCACCATGCCGAAGAGAATTTTCAGCTGATTGAATGACAAAACTACTAGAGAGTAACACCACCGTATTAATAACTACAAGGGTATATAATTGCGGACCTGAAATCCCACGTGGTAGCCAATTTCCTGAGTGTATTAACCGCAGCCCAAGGTATGTAAAAATAAGACTTAAAAAGACAATGCTTTCCGATAAAAGGAACACAGTAAATCCAAAAATTGCCTTTCCATGGTGGTCTTGAGAAAGTCCACCACGAATTGGTAAGTAACGCTTTAACCAAAGTGGTAAGTATTTTCGGTACTTTTCTAAAGCAATGGGACTTTCATCTATATGAATTACACCACGATTTATTGATTGATAGTTTTTATTCTTTGTCATTATTTTTACTTTCCCTACTGAAGATATTTATAATGTTCTACTTAGTTAAGTATTCAGGATAAGCATAATCATTTTAAAGTTCATCATTCTATAGGAAAAATAGCTTCTCCTATATCAAATTAGAGAGCTATAATGAATAACCCTAGTGTCCAAAAGTACTGATTTTGGATAGATTGGGATCTTATATAATAGACTGTTAGCCCCTATCCTGAATTTTAAAGAGTCAACCTATTACAAATTCTAGTAAAATGGCCCACTTCATAGCTTCAACTAAAGGTTCAATATATAAACCGTATACATAAAACAGTTGAGTGTCTTAATAAACTCATAACAATACTAGGTAAGTTGAAAAATCAGGAATAGCAAGATCAATAGACTTCCTAGGAAATATAGTGAGAAAAATGGCGATCACAACATAACCATATTCAGAAAAGAGACTTTAAATGAACGTATATTATGTGTAAAATAATCAATAACCTTGGAATAGAGTGAGAGAAGAACTATTGCAATCATAAAGTTTATAACTATCAGGTAGATGCTGTCAGAATATAGGTAGATTTTAAATTGTTAACTCTAAGAGTTAGGATATCTTCAGCCATATCAAGAGTGGTAGCCTTTATTTCTTCTTGGTAAATATCTTCAAACATACCTTGCAAATAATGTCCCATTTACAATGGAGTCGTTAATCATTCTACTAAAAATATAATTACCTCATTGATAATTAAAACTTTAGGGAAATATTCATCATTAATATACTTACCTAACAGCTATTTTACCTACTTAACCTAATGTTTTCTAATACCTCCTAAACTAGGAATATTAATTCTAGTACCAATCTCTTGCAAAGATACTCAGGGTAGATCATTTATTAATTTATCATGTATCAGCAAAACTACAACTTAAATGTAATAATGCTCATAGACGAATTCCATTAAACGCTTAATCTTAACTAAGATATTAGGATAAATGCCATAAACCTCATTAACAAAATGTACTACAGCCTTACACTATTCTCAAGTGAGAGCTAAGAACTTTCATTCCATAACTTCTCTTTGAGTCAGTACGTTAACATCCATTTTCGTAAAAATATCATAAAATAAAGTACCTATCAAAAGTGTGATAATAAACTTATCCTTGTCAATTGCAACCTAACGATAAATAATCATATCTTCTTCAGATAGCGATTTTTTTGCAGTGGTCGTAAGGTCATTTTTTACCACAACAAACAATACTAATAAGAGTAATAGATTAACGTTACCTAATTTAGAATTTCAGTTTCTTGAACAGATTTGTCTGCTCTTATATCTCAAAATACCCGACATGCTCTAAGGTAAGTTTGAGACTAAAATAGGTCATAATGTCATATAAGATAGTTTCTACGTACTAATAAGTTAGTACTTAATAATGACTCGAGTAAATTTCCACTCTAAATCATTACTTCATATTAATTTAGACTGAAAGCTAGAACCATATAAATATAAACAACCTATTTAGAGGAAAGTTTATTTAACAAATATACCAAATAATTAACGATTATTAATTATTTGGTATATTTGTAGTTAGTATAAATTCTTGGAATGAGTTAGGGTTAATGAAAAGCCACATCCTTAATCGTATTATGTTACTGATAAAGTCCTCCATATGGGAATGAGGTTCACTGCAATAGGATTAACTATTGTAGTGAAGTAAGAATTCTACCAACCAGGTATTAGTCTCAGCTTCGGTCTCAGGTTTATGTAAGTAGTAGAGAGTTCTAATGATTTCTCCGACAGTACGAAAAGGAGATATCACCCATCATCTATACTTCCCTGAAGGTAAATGGGTACATATTTCAACCCCAAAATAAAATATAATCTCTTGGAACATTAAGCTCTTAGTAATAAATTCATTGTCCATATACAGCATTTAATGAACGCCTTGAAAGAGAAAGTTTGTCTGTAAATTACGGGACATAGAGGCAAACATAAACTGTAGTAATACCTACATATCCTCAACATAGAAATAGTAGGAATTTTACTATACAACACTACTATCCTTATGAACAAAACTCTAAAGTATTAAAAGAGGATACCCTCACCTCAGATGTATGAAGATTTGTACTTTAATATGTTTAAAGTCTAACGGAATCATATCAAAATGACAAAGTTGATTGCTATATTATGAATATAAGTAAACAGTAAAAAAGTGTCGCGTTCGTAAACCCCTCTGTCAAGATAAAGGTTGACAGCAGTGGTTGACTTGAAAGAACGTACTAGAATAATGACGTGACATAACCATCTAAAATGTCTATGACATCTTCTCTGAATAGACTAATTGCCTATACGGTAGATAAATACCAAGATTGGAGCAGCAAAAGCTTTCTACCTTGCTTAACTGTTCAAATATTTTTTGGTGATATAATAAAGCCTAACCATTCTGACATATTAATAAGATCTTCTTATACTTACTTGATACTTTTATGAAGGCTCTTACGCAGTATCAAATCAAGCAATAGCTTTCCACATCACTGAAAAAATTCTTATCTTGGAATATCCGCATTTGAAAGTATAGGATTTCATTGCAAAGCAATGAAAAATTAGCTGATATTTTTCATCGTCATATCTACGTCAATTTATAATCTTTACTATTATAAATAGTAACAAAATTATATTAGTAATTTTTGGGCTTTTATAGGGATTCCTTATAGTATATATACACTCATAATTCACCTCGCAAATTTGATAATTAGAGTAGTTCTTGAGTGGTAATAGAAATTCTCAAACTTGAAGATTTTACTCTAAAATAGCTATTAATTAAACTTTTGTAATTCAGTTTAAATGCAGTTTTTCTTGGTATGATCCCAGTGGATAAAAAGTATGTTCTAGTACTAAAATGATCCGTGTTTTGTAGAGGTATAACTGTGCTTTTACCTCAAAAATAGCCAAATTTTGAACCATAAGCTGACCAAAAATTCACCGAGCTTCACACCTTGCAGCAAAAAGTTAGATAAAATTTTGTACCAATAAATGGCCGCGTGTTAAAAAGGTAAATCATAATAGAGCCTAGAGTTGTCTAAACCCCAAACAGTCAAAATTGCCCAAATCCAACAGCAATGTCATCAACTTGGCTGCCAAGTTATGGTTCAAACAAGCTGTGAGGGACAGTATTTGTTGATTGTAGTCAAGGTAAAAACTCTTTTTATCAGCACCCTCGATGTTGCAAATCAATGAACTCAGAAGAATTTGAGTATTGGTGTAGACAGCAATAACTAACAGCACAAACAATAGATTTGATTCCCAAAATTCGTGCTACTCCACCCTCACGTCGTATACAGGAACGAGCCAAAAACGTGAGTGGAGTATACCCTAGTCGGAAAATGGGTCAAACCATCCAATTTGAAAGCCACACCGTAGAATTGTGGGCAATTTACCAGATGGAAAACGACCCAGAAGTCTTAGAATATTACTACCAGCTCCCACCCTTCAAAATTCAGTACAAAAATGCAGTCGGACGTAACATAAGTCATTACCATACCCCTAACTTCTTTGTATTACGCTCCACAGGAGCAATCTGGGAAGAATGGAAAACAGTCAAAGCATTAGAGCGACTAGTCCTAAAATACCCAGGACGCTACCAAAAAACAGAAACCAGACATTGGCACAGCCTCCCAGAAGAAGCTTACGCCGCCACCTATGGACTAATATACAACATCTGCACCAATGCTTAAGTACATCAAGTTTTCACCCAAAACCTGATGTTTATGTCAGATTACTTCGGGTTCAACACGAACATCCCCACCAGCGTCACCGAAAAAATACAGCAATGGGTAAAAAGCACCCTATGAACAACAATTACCGCAATGCTGGCATCGGTTCCCGGAGTCAGAGCCAAAGATGTATACGCTATAATTGTAACCCAACAGCTGTATGTAGACTTGTATGTTGTCCCATTAGTAGAACATTGGCGATTAAAACTGTGGGCAAATCAACAAAATACCGATGCTCATACCCTGCTAACACAAGAAACTATATTCCCTAACTTAGAATTCATCTCCCCCACAACACTCTTATCTAACACAACATTTTTGTGGGACTCAAGACCGTGGACTTTAATCAATCACGGTGAAACCACCACCACACTACTACCGAAAGTTGGGCAACCAATATAGTTACCAACAGCATTTCTTCTCCAATTGCTCTTTGCAGGTGATATTAGCATCTAATCAAAAGAGGAACTCAAAAGCACCAACGAAACCGTGCGCTCATTAATAGATGCCACCTCCCCCAGCGACCTCAGATAAGCAAACCACAGATTTCATCTAGTACAAGCATATTTCCAGCGTCACACAGAAATCCACAAAGATATTAAATCCCGCACCCTGCGTCGTTGGGTACAATAGTACCCAACGACGCAGAAACCAGCTTAGGTTGTGGTTATATTAGTCTACTGCCACGGACAAAGAGTAAAGGAAATCGTCAATCCAAAGTACCAACTCAAGAGAGCGAACTACACGATAAATTTATTACAGACTATTTTGAAACCCCTAAACAAGCACCAGCAGCTTCAGTCTATCGAGCATATATTCAGAGCTTGCCTATCCTTAAACATTCAAACACTCAATCAGCGCACATTCTATTCTCGATTAAAGAAGCGACAAATCCACGAACACACCACGGCAATAATTTGCTGTAGAAACAGCTGCTTATTCCCCGATTATAATTCTTACAGGAGGTCCAGAAGTAGGTGAAACTTTTACTAACCACACGATAGTCAGCTTGTGAAAGGCGATGGGAAAATCAATCGCTTTGGCTTCACCAACTGGACGAGCTGCCCAACGTTTGAGTGAAATGACTGGGTTGGAAGCAAAAACAATACACCGCTTATTAGAATCTGACCCCAAGACGATGGGGTTTAAATGCGGTAGCGAAAATCCTTTACCGCAGGCAGCAGTTATTATTGATGAAGCGAGTATGTTAGATTTTTTTTAAATACTCCTTAGTTAAAGCAGTTTCTGCAGTTAAAGCAGTTTCTGCGGGCACACAATTTTTATTAATGGGAGATATTGACCAGTTACCGTCAGTTGGACCGGTTAATGTACTTGCTCACTGGATAAATTCTGGTAAAGTGCCTGTAGTGGGAATAACTCAGGTATTTCGCCAAGCGCAACAAAGTGCAATTATTACAGCAGCCAACGAAATTAACCGGGGACAGTATCCGACAATTGAACACATCAAGAATAACCCTATTTCTCATTGTTTGTAGCATGGTGGAGGATTTGAACTAGAACACGGTTTACAAAAAATTTGTACATTAATTACAGATTTGATTCCCCGATTAGGATTTAACTCAGCTAGAGATGTACAAGTGCTTTGTCCGATGACATGGGATTAGTGGGTACTCATACTCTTAATAATATCTTGCAGAAACTAATTAACCATAAAAGTCCCGAAAAAGTGGAAATTACTAGGGTTGGGATGACGTTGCGGGTAGGTAACAGGCTAATTCAGCAGACTAATGATTATTAACGGGAAGTGTTTAATAGTGATTTAGGAAATCTTACTGCAATTAACACAGTTAAACAAGAGGTAAATGTACAGTATGGTGATCACGCAAGCGATGACTTATCAGTCCAATCGGTAGTTTATAATTATGCTGACTTGAATGAAATTACACTCGCTTAGAGTGTTTCTATACATAAGTCCCAAGGTTCTGAATATGCGGTGGTGATTTTACCTTTGTATATGCAATATTATATGATACTGAGTCGTAATTTGCTTTATACAGGTCTAACTCGTGCGAAAAAGTTAGCAATTGTAATTGGTTCAAAAAAGACGATTTCTTTAGCTGTATGCTCTACTAATAATATGCGCCGATATACAGAGATAAAGCAAAGGTTGGTCTTGTTGGGTAAACATTTATGAACTACTGAAACTAATATGAAGATATATAGAATAAATAAAATACCGAAAATAATTGAATGCGGATGCACGCAGATAAATGCAGATAGATCAATAAATTTTAGAGTTATGTACAACCTCACATAAAATGAGGACGTTGCTGAATCATGGGATAATTTCACCGAAATTAGAACAAATTTTAAGGGTTTCAACTACTAATTCATCCCGCATTTATACAATGCTAAAACTGGTATAAACATCTACTTTCATGGACAACTAAAAATATTGATTGGCTGCATAATTACATTGGTAGTACAGAAAATATTGTTTAAGATAATATGAGAGAATATTTTAATAAATTGATTAGTACTTTAGCTTGATCATTCATATTTTACGAGAACCTGCAACACCTACCTAAATCAACGAGATGCTTCAAGCCAATCATTTCTATATTAAAATAGTCATAGATATACGTCATCAAATTTTGGCAGGTGAAGGTAAAATGCACTCTGGCTATGAAAGTATTTTACTTGAAAATGGGAGTCAACAGCAAGATATTTAGGGCGCAAGTTAGAATCCTATTTCCCAAGGAAATTTCTATAAATGAATGGTAAATCTCCGTCCATGTCAAAATAGAACAGTGGGAATTCTAGATCCAGCAATTTGGGAAAAGGTCGAACAAATTATCCACAATTTATTAGGAAGTGTATGAATAACTGGACTGTAGAAAAAATTATATTTCGATGCGAGCATCTTTCTTTACATCTTGAAAGATTGGCACAGAACTTTCTACAAATGGCATCTCTCAGTTAGGATGAGGCTAATAGAGAAATGCTACTTCAAATTGTTAGAGAAAGTAAAGTATTTTTAGAACTGACAGCGATTGATTTAGATGTGGGCAGTACCTTTAAACTGGCTCAAATGAAACGTCAATTGTCTCGGTGGCATATTTATTGGTTGGAAACTTAGGCAAGTGATTTTAGTCGTCTGGAAATTTCAACCTTGTCTCAAACCTAGGCAAATCGAATTAGGGAGATGGCAGAAGTTCTGGTTTAAATTAACTAAAGCAAAAATTCATCTCATTACCTGCCCAAAAGGCAGGTAATGAGATGAATTTTCGGTAAGTTTATGACAGTCTCCCCGGATTTTTAACAAAGATTATGAAAGTCTTATTAAATCTAGATTCTCGATTTTCACACTGTTGAAAAAATACTCTCTTAAAAAATCGAGGAAACATATTTTGTGTAAGCTTTTGGAAGATAATGATTACATTATTTGTGAGAAATCTAAGATCTGCTTCTAGCACAATACGCTATTTCATGCGGCTTTCTTCTTTGGAGTAGTTATTGACTTAATTTATAAGATAGTGATCGCTTTACTAAAGCCCTTTGAATGATACTCACAGCCATAGTTTGTCCCAAGTAGAGGTAAATACGTCAAAATAGTTAAGATAGAACAGAGATAATTATTAAGCTAAATTTTATGTCTGATATTAACTGGGGATTAATTAGAAGCGGTTCAACATTTGGAAATCTAATTTGCTCCTTGACTCTTCTTAAGGATCATAAGGCTTGTCTTTAGGTCCGTCCTGAAAAAGATTTTGCCCAGGATGCACGATCAGGAGATGGATTGACTATTTACCAAATGAAATTTCATCAAAACAAGTCTACATCTTTGACTATTGCAGATGCCAAAAAAGAAGCTAAGAGAATTTCTGAATACTTCAAAACGCCTAGTAAATCACAAGAAAGATGGCAGGGAGTAAAAAAATGGATATTGGTAAGTAATATTGCGTTTGCTTCAAATGACGATAAACTGAAATGGAATAAAGATATTAAGACATTATTTACCAAGTTGGCATTAGAAATATCCTAATTGGCAGAAGATAGACATTGAAACACGACTGTACCAGTATCCTGATCTGAAGCAAGCTTATTTTGGTGGAGAAACGCAAGTTTCTTGGGAATTGCTGAAGCATGTGAGCAGATAAAAAATTTCAAGTATTTAACCATCCTCATACTATAAATGCCACTTATCAGGGAAGAACAAGAGAAGTAGAGCAATTTCGGAATCTTATTAATGATGCAGATGAAAAGATTCTTGTTATTCATGGGGCTAGACGTATTGGCAAGACTTGATTTCTTCTGCAAGGTGCAGAAACTCAGGCTTTACCAGAAGGATGCCAGGTAATTTAGGCAAATGTGGCAAATATGGGAACTATGACAACAAGTAGCTCATGGTTCATGGGATTAATTCCCGAACGTCGTACTTTAGTTTTGATTGATGAACCTGATGATAAAACTATTTTGAAGACGCTAATAGAACAAATTTCCAGTAGTCGTATTAAAACTTGGAAAATTGCTATTGCTATTCGTTCTTACAACGATTGAGTTTTGAAGTATCTAAAGGGAACTCGAATATGCCCAATGGTTAAAGAATTGCAGTTACCAGCTTTAGAAAACAATGAAGCAGTTGCTTCTTGTGAAGAACTTCTGAAATCAGGTTATCTGGAAATATGGACAGCTGATCGAAAAACACAAGCTGATACTCGGATTGCTAATAGATATTATAATTATCTAATCTGGACGGCGATAGCTGTCAAGCTTCTAGAGAAAAGACAAGAAGAAAACAGTATAGGCAATTTTGAAACAACGCCTGAAGAAATAGAGGAGTTACTATCTGGATACTTGAAAAGTATTATTACATGACAGTATACTATTAATCCTACTACACGAGTCGAAAATATTCTACAGTGGACAGCGTTATCTAATACCGCAAATCGAGAAGATACTGCTGTAATAAGCTGAATTACAACAAAGGTTGGATGTAGAAATTCCACAGAACTAAAGAGATATTCAGATCAGCTAATTGCCTGCAATATGCTTATTAACCAAGGAGGTTATGACCGTTTATTAAAAAAAAATCAGATATTTTAGCAGATTATCTTTTGCAAGATTGGCTAATTCATAATAACGAACTATCTGACGATGCCTTAAAATTGTTGAAGAAATCAATAGAATTTTAGAAAAGCCTACAAAAGTTTTAAATATTCTAAAACTACTCTTAAAAAGTATTACTAAATTTGAATTAAATCAACAGTTATGGTGCAATAACTATATGAATATTTTAAAGGAATTTCTAGACGAATAGTATGAGACAATTCCGAAAAGGAATGCTCGTCAGAAATTAGCATACCTTAATCTTTTACATGAATTTTTTTACTCATGTATCTAAGGTTTTGAAGATTTCAAGGACAATCGTAAATTCCAACTTATAATCAGAAGTTATTTCAACTATTTTCGGACAAGAAACTATTGACAATAATGATGTAATATTGGCACTACCATAGATTATTGACCATACGGCTATTACCAGTCAAAGTCTAAATGATCAGAAAACTATTTCCTTATTACTATATGATTTACTAATCCAAGAACATAATATTGTAAATCGTAGACCACAAGGCTTCCCCAATGATGGTAAAAGAGCAGTAACTATTCTGCCTAAAATCATTACAGGTGGTTTAGACTTTATTAGTAATTTTTAAGAATCTGCTTTGAAGATAGCAAATACTATATTAGAACACATCTGCCCAATGGGGAATATTAATCAATATTATAAGTTACAACTTAATATTTTATGCAAGGCACTTTTATCTGTTGAAAACTATGATACACGCTTTAATGGAAGAAACCTAATTGATCAAGGATAAATAATTACACAAGATCAATCCGGGTGGAGAATTAGAGATTCACTTCGTAGCAAAATCAAAGAGATTCTATCCGAGCGCAAAATTTCATCAAATCAGGCATTACTTTTCTGGGATTTATTAGTTGAATTACATCGAGAAATTAATAATGTGATTTCCTATTCTGAAAAATTTCGTAATGTTTTAATTCAGGATTGACAGTGGGTATTAAACTCGCTAAATAGTTATGAAACTCTAGATACTTAACAACTTACTACTGCTCGTAACACTTGGGATTGGCATTACTGATTTGATCGAGATCCTGAACTCAAAAAAATAGTAACTAACTCTAAAGATTTTTTTCAGAAAAACTAACTATTCCCAGAATATGCTCCTCTTCTTGAGAGAGATACTTTCCAATAGAGAGTTTTAGAAAAGTGGGGAGAGGGTATAAACTAAGAACTAGTTAATCCAAATAACTTACAGAGTATTCATGAATGTATTCAGACTAGACTTCCATTTTTGGGAAATCCTAATCAAATATCTATACCATTCATTGTAGCTGCTAAATTAGGTGAAAAAGCAGCACAATGTGAAGTCATAAATAAGTTTCTTGAACAAGTATTAACACTATCTTTTGAAAACCCCGAGTCTCAGTTTGCTACAATAGTTTGTAAAAACTGGGTTTGGATAACTAGAAAAAATAATTACTCAGAACTAACATAGGTATTTCAGAAGATTCTACAATGAACTAATAATAATAATAAAGAAAAAATTGTAAATCTGATTCAAGGAATTTATGAAACTACCTGGGATAGTATCTCAGATACAGAAGTAAATATTTTATTAGAGCAGAAAAATAATTTCTTACAGACTAATTCATCTATCCCCTTTCTCAGTTTAATGGGTGGAATTTTCTTTCCCAATTTAGACAGAATCAAAAATACACTACAAAATGTATTTAATGAGCTTGATAATCAATAATTGCTTAATCAGTTAACTACATTTTTAGCATTATTAGACTATGCAATACATTCACTGAATATTAGGACTAATAATGTAAATAATCCTTCCTTGAGTTATGGGATTTTAGATCAAGTTTTACATCCACCTGACATGTATAATCTTAATGGTAGAAGTATTGACCATTTACAAGAAATATTGCAAATATTTGCTAAACTAGATTTGGAGTGGCTCTTGAATGCTGTATAAACACGCTTAGAAATGTCTTTAGAATCCGATAGTTCCACTAGAATACGAAATATTACCCAGTTTACAAAGATTATCTGAATTGGTTATTCCTATTTGTTTAGAACAAGTAAATGATAATAAAGTAAGAAACATACTCACAACTATACTATAATATATTGATACTTCTCCAATGTTAGTGTATAGTTTACCTCAGCATTTATTTGAGGTTACTCTTAATAGAGTATTTACCAGTGATTTAGTTATAGAAAAGCTGCGAGATTCTAAAGTAAAGGAAAATCCACAAGAAATTTATCAGTGGTCAAATTTTGCTGGTTATTACCCAGAAGAGTCTCCTAACCGGCGTAAAATTGCCCATGAGACTTACTCTCTAGCAATTCAATTTAATGATAGTAATAAATATTCAATTCTACAAGCTCTGACTAATCCTAAATAAAAAACATGGATGTCAAGTATAGGAACAGTTGCTGCAATTTTTGAAGCAGAGGTAGAAACAGCAGAACAAAAACTAGAGACTGAAAATGATTCAGTTCTTAAACCATACTGGGAATGGAGATTGCAATTAGCATAAGTAGAAATAGAACGTCAAACTGAACTAGTTAAAGAGGAGATAGAAGAATAAATGCAGAAAGATTAAAAGATTATATAAATAACAGCACTAATAAGTTATGATAAATAGTTGATACATTAAATGTATATAGTTTTTCATTATTTTTGCATGATACATCTATCAATAAAATTAAAGAATTTGAACAAATAGGAGGTGATTTATCTTGTATAAATACTCTTGTGAATGGTAGAGAGGATCCCCATAAACTACTAGAAAAACTACTCTGTGATACTAATACCTGTAATGATATTTTTAGATATTCTGGAACAGAAATTACTTTTGAAAATGCCCGACTACTTTAGTTTCAAGCGTATCTTGCAACAACTTAGGCTATATATGACTCAATTACAAGTAAGATTTCTCTATTTTTTGTCTTGAATCAGCCTGTAAAAATCTGACTAGTCCATCACAATTAATTAGCCACTTTATCAAAGAAAATAAATCTTCTTATATTAGTTACTTTATAAAAGTAAATTATGGTTAGTTTATGGGTACTTGTTATGCTATAAGAAATTATTTTGTTCATCATAGTGCTGTCAATTATGGAAATTTTTTCCAGGGTACAAACCTAGTAGATAAATCTAAGATATCTCAAGATGCCTGGAATTTTATCAATGATAAAATAAGAGGATATAACGTAACAAATGATCAACATCGTTTAGGCTTAGAATTTGAATAGAACTCTTATTTAGATGGAGTTAAGATGCCTGTTCTCATGAAGTACAAAAAGCATTCCATAGCCTAGTTCATAAACACAAAATTGGTGAATACCATCTTCCCAAAGATTCAATTGTCATTGGTGCGGGTAATCGCGCTCAAGATAGTGCAATCGTTAAACCCATGTCTTCACCTTTACTCAACCGCATAGTTCATGTCCATTTAAAGGTTTCCCATTGAGACTAGTTAGATTGGACAAAAATCATGATATTCATCCCTGGGTAATTGAATATATTAAAACTCGTCCAGATCATCTCTGGAGTCAACCTCCTAAATATGAAGGACCTTTTTCCTTGATCGGGCGACAAGGAATATAAAACTAATATAGATAAAGGGTTAAAGGTAATAGATGCACTCAAAAAATCTGGTGCTTATTAACAATTTTATGGGGTTATTAAACAGCTATTTATAAGGTGCAGTTTGATGGTAAAAAAGAATGGTCTCATCAAAATAACAAAACAATAAAAATAAATACTACCATCATTTTATCAAGAAATCCTCGAATAATACCTGAGTAATAGACAGTTAATCATCCTGAAAATGGTGGTGTGGGTACTTCAAACACAGAAAAGAGTCAGAATAGGAAGATTAGCAGCTAACCTGCCATTACCAATAGAAGAAAGTAGCCATCGTCGTCATATACAAAGATTTTTGAACTCTAATCAATTGAGTGTAGTGCTGCTATAGTTTCCAACTATTGCACCAATTTTAGCACGATTACTTAAACCACTCTCCCAATTGGTAATTGCTATAGACAGAACACAATGGAGAAGCAATACCATTTTGGTGGTAAGTGCAATTTATCAGAAAAGAGCATTACCACTATATTAGTGTCTGCTAGATAAAGAGGGTTGCAGTAATTTGCAAGAACAAAAAAGTATTACGTTTAATAATTAGGTTATTGAAAAATAATCAATTAGTCATTATTGGGGATAGAGAATTTCATGGTACTGACTTAAGGAAATGGTTACATACTCAGGGTTTGAAGTATATCTTCAGACAAAAAGGACACCACTTGAGGGGGCGACAAGCAAAGTGAAACAAAAATACTGAACTTTAGACTAAATCGGTGATCTTCAATAAAAGAAGGGAGTCTGATTGAATACAGTTCCCCTTTTGGCAAAAGCTAAGAGAAGAATCACCTACTCTTACTCACCAATATGGAACGTACCTCCTTAAAAGGATTCCGTCAAACCACATATAAGTACTTAGGCAGAGTGAAAGACGCTAACTTTGAATTAACAGATGCGATATTACTAACGAGAAATGTTTATTGTCTAGCAGAGTTGTCCCTATCACGCCTTGTTTAGACGAAAATGCACAAGCCTCTAGGAGGCACTACAAGACCGCAGACCACAGCGACAGAAATTCATGCACCTAGATTATAGAACAGATACCAACCATGGAGAAACCTCTATTGGGAGGAGATCATACAAACTGGTCACAACCAGATACAGTCAAATTGAAAGAGAGAACCTATGAAGATAAGTGGTACATCCATAGCTGGAAATAAACCAATAACCATAGGACAGGGGTATAACACAATTGCTTGGATACCAGAAAAAGAAGGGAGTTGGGCATTACCTCTAAGACATGAACGAATCACAAGTGCCGAAAGTCCCATCTCAAAAACAATTTGGTAACTCAAACAAGTGTGTAAATATTTGGCTACCAGACCAATTTCCGTTTGGGATAGTGAATACGTTGTGGGCCTTTTGTCTTAGAAACTGGTAATATTCCCACAGATATTCTCGTTTAGTTGCGTTCAAATTTGTGGTTATAGGGTGAACCGGGAGATTATTCTGGGAAAGGCCGTCCGAAGAAACATGGTGATAAATTTAAACTGAATGAGCCAACAACATGAGGTGAGACAACATCTGTATTAAAAATAAATGACCCAAAATTGGGACATGTCCGGGTGAGATTATGGAAAAATTTACACTTCCGTCAGGCTGCTACACACCCACTGTTACTAATTAGGGTTAAATATCCCAACGCGCAAGGTAACATGAGAGTATCTAAACGTTTATGGTTGACTTGGGTAGGAGAAGAAATACCACCCCTAGAAGAAGTTTGGTCTCTTTACTTGCGTCGCTTTAACATTGACCATTGGTATCGCTTTTTAAAGCAACGTTTGCATTGGAATATACCGAATTTAAGCACTCGTAAGTAGTGTGAACAGTGGAGTGATATCATGCCTCTGATAACTTGGGAATTATGATTAGCCCATGATATCGTTACTGATCATCCTCTACCTTGGCAGAAGTCTCAGGATAGTTTGACCCCTGGAAGGGTTACTCAATCCATGAGTGGAGTTTTTGCAGCCATTGGTACTCCTGGTTCTGCACCCAAACCTCGCGGAAAGTCTCTTGGTTGATAACCCGGACAAAAGCTTCACCGTAAAAATCCTTACCCCCTCGTCAAAAAAAGTATCACAGTCACCTAAAGAACCATCTGTTGCTGTTTAATACTCAAGGTTATTCATACTTTTTCTAAGTCTCTGATTAACTCAGCCCTACTGGATCATTTTCCATACCTTAGTCTAAACTCCAGTTAATAAGTTTGAAGTAGATATTTTAGCTTAAATCAATTCGTAATTCGTAGTTAAAGAGCAGAAGCCTAGTATATTAATTTTGTCTTCTCTAACATCGTGAATTTTTGAAAATCTCACTCCTGTCACGTTTTTAATTAATTCGGAAATGATGTTTATATCTAACAAGTATAAATACGTCATCTTTAAAATTTAATACCGTCTAAAGGTAATAATCCTGCGTCCACCTCAGCAAAGTCTTCGTCCAGTACTTCAAGAGTGGAAAGGATTTGCAAGACCGATTTTCTCTTGATGAAGGAAATCATGGCAAAGAGAATACCATTTTGTATAATGGTAAGGGTTTCGGCCGTTTTTTTGGCTAGTTTAAGTAGGATTTGAAGGTTTTTTGGGAGTTCTACAAGGGTAATTTATGTCATGGTGGGTTCTGGTGTTAGGGAATAATAACTTTGGCGTACAAAAAAGGAAACAGGGAACATCTAAGAAACCTTAGTTCTGAATCTAGAGCTCAGTTGAAAAAAAACAGTGTCATTATTTCAATCTCATGTTTAAAAACATGAGTTTTTTCTGTTCCCTTTTCCCTGTGAAATCTATTTTACCTATGAGGGCATTGGTAATTAGAGAAGTAAAATATTTATTTTTTTAACAAAGGAGATTCCTGAGACTGGCAGGGCAAATGCACGCCTAATAGAATCAGCCGTAAATCGTTGTGTGTTCCCAAATTCTAATTTGACAATATCTCCTCTATTCGGAAAATAAGAATTAACTACCAATCCTCACTCCCCACAGCATTTCCCGTTTCCAATTTAGGATGAAATCAGGAGTTATACCAGGAGAGCAAATCATCAAGCGTATATTTTTTTCTTTTTTGTGGTGTAATCACAATACTGTTAGCGTCCACACTCAAATTTATCGCTATCCCTTCTGTTAAATTATACAACTGCATAATCCACATATCGCCGCATTTCCGGAGCTTGAAACCCTAACACAATATCTTCCTTTACTATCCCTCTTTACACAAGTTCTTGAGCTACTCTCATTTCCATCATATTTTGCTCAATCCAAATCTTTCCCTGCTTAATATCCAAATATAAAACACAACCATATACCTGCCGATGTTCATCCTATACCATATTCATGATCTAGTAATGGTCTTGTTCAAGCTCAAAAACGGTGTAGCAATTTATTAACCCATTGGCGATGAGAATAGCTGCATAATCTGTCAACAAAGACTGAATTATATGGGGATAAGAATCTATGGTATCCATTATACAATTACCTCTTAGATCGGGTCATAAATAATTTGTTTAATTTGATATGTTTACTAATAAAATTTCTGCAAATTCCCGTTTTAAAAAAGTTTCATAAGTAACCACAAGCATAGCTAAATAGAGAATACGAATTAGATCACTGATTTCTAAAGCCAGGTGATAGTTCAAAAACTGTCCTAACGCAGCATGGTAATTGGTCAGTGGCGAATCACTCGAGAGGGTCTTAATTTCAACTGCAATTTTTTCTTGGTCTCGCGCTGCTGCTAATAGTTGCTGGGTAACTAAATCAATTTCTTTCCTCTGTTCCGCCTACTTCTAGTCGCAGGAAATGATCGCTTATCTACCACTGCTCATTTTCCAAAGAAATTCTAACCACAGGATGAATCTATCTTTAGCTGCCATCGCTATCTTTCTCTGATTTACTTGCAATTTATAGAACAGTTGAAATAAAGAATGCACTTCGCCCCATCACACAGCGGAGCTATTCTCCTATTGCGTGGAGATCCGCGGAATATAAATACATTCGCGGAGCGTCTCCTAGAGAAACCCCTCCAGGACAATTGAACTGGGGCGGAGTACAAGCCAAGCTCCCCCTGCCATCTACCTCTTCTGACCGTAATTACACGCACCAAAAGCCATCTGGTGTGTTAACCAAATATTCCCAATGAGCGAACGCCAAGTTAGACATGAAATTCCCTGTACATTCACGGGAGGGTAGAATATAAAAAAAGCTTCCTGAAACCACGCTTCCAGGAAGCTAGATGTTAATTGTCATGTGATGGTTATTTCCCAGATGGATATTACTAATGTTGAGGTAAGCAACGTAGAAAGTCTCCCTCCCTCCGCCAGTAGAGTTGTATGTCATGATACTTCTGCATCTGTTACCGCTGAATTAGTAGAGGAGGTGATTCGCCAATATTATTACCTTACACCTGCTGTAGCAAATGATGAGGAGTTGATTTTGGCTTGGGCAGGGTCACAGAACCGTGAGCAAACTAAGCGAAAATACTATCGCTTTGGTCAAAAATTACTCACTTGGTTGAAAAATCAAGGTGTACGAGATTTACGGCTGGTTCAGGCACCAAAGTTACTGGAATTTATTGCTAGTTGGGGTGAGGTTTCTCCTTATACCAAATCTAACCAGGTGCTAATATTGCGATCACTATGGAGCTATGGTCATGGGGAGAATGTTGGCTATTTCTTACGGAATATTACTAGTAGTATAGATTACGATAATTTCAGTGACTTACCAAAGGCAGAGCGTTATTTAGAAGATTGGGAGATGGCACAGTTGGCTGATGTTGCCCAACGATTGAGGGAGCAGTACTGGCTAGTTTTTTCTTTGCTTTTTTATAGTGGGATGCGGGTGGGTGAGGTTGGTCGGGTGACGGTTCCTGGTGATAAACCGGGTCAGCCGAAGGAAGATTATCCGGGTTTATATTGGCACAATTTTAAATGGCAGCCCGACCCGATACCAGAAGATAGTTCCAGGGGATATTACACAATTAAGTTTCGGGGCAAGGGGGGAAAGTACCGGGAAATTGGTTTGGATCACGAAACTTCACGGATCTTTAAGAAGTACCGGGGGATGGCAGGTGAAAAGATGCCAGTGTTTCCGAATATGTCACCTAACCCGAAAAAGCGGGGTTTACCGTTGAGTGACCGGGCAATTAAAAGGTTGATTCAGGATATATCTGAGGTGGCGAAGGTAAAGTTTTCTTGCCACTGGTTACGGCATTCTCACGCATCGCGGGCGGTGGATAGTAAATCACTGTTTGAGGTGCAAGACCAGTTAGGGCATAGTAAGAGCGATACTACTAAGACCTATGTTCGTTCTAAAAAGGATGCGGGAACGGGGACTGTATTACCGAGGTTTTGAGGAGAAATATCAAAGTTAAAACAAATCCTTCGTTCTGTTAAAAGTCGCACCTTGGATTAAATCTTGAAATTATTGTTACTTAATTTTTTAGGAATGAATAGAAATCATTTTAATACTTAGAGTGTGATAAATGGATCTTTCTGGTTTTTAATTAGTAATAAATTCTGTTGCCTCTACAGATAAAGTTAGCCCAATATATAAAGCGTCCATTGCCCCTACTCCAAATTTACTTGATTGTTCATAAGCTGTGGCAATAATTGTATTTATACCCTTTGCCCAGTGAGAAACTTCCTCAAAAAATGCTTCATAAAACTTAACTTCAGTTTTTTAGTGATTATAAATTGCTTTTGGTAATACCTCTAATTTAAGAAAAATACTAGAAGCAAATTCTCGGTTTTCGTCCTCCAGAATTTGTAAGGCCTGTTCAGCGATCTCTCCTTGAGAAAGAGCAGTATAAATTAAAATACTAGCCTCAATAAAATTACGATTCATATCAGGTCTTCTCCATATCTACCTCGACATTCTGCTTTCTCTTTGTCTACTTCTTCAGCCGTTAATAAAGGCATACCAGAATCAATTATCTCTTGGCGGATTTTTCCTAACTTTTGGCCCAACTTAGAAGCAGATTGTTTTTGGTATTTTAGAGAATCAATAAAAGCTAAAATTTTTGATTATTCATCTGTATTTAAATCTTACTATTTGTACATGAACAAATGACAAAATAGTCGAAAAGGACTATCAGATAAAGATTATACCGCTTTATAGTAAGAAAAGATAGAAGCAGTCTTTTCAATAAAGACTATCTATTAATGGAGTTACAAGAATTCTATAAGACAGACCTAAAAAATCAGTTGAATCTAGCAGAGTATATATTGCTCAGAATGATGATCATTCTGCTGCGATCATTAGAAAAAGTAAGTTTAGAAGCTTTGCTTACTGACATAACAATTCCGATTAAATCTGAAAGTAGAAAAAGAAAAATACAGAGACTTATATCTTTACCAAACCTAACAATTGATAAAATCTGGTTCTCGATTATGAAAACATTTTTAGAAACATATTTCAGAAATGAAAAATTAATTTATATACTGATGAATAGGATAGCTTGGGGACATATCAATTTATTCATGATTAATATAGTTTGGGATCAAAGAGCATTTCCTATATATTTTGAATTATTACCAAAGTTAGGTAGGAGTAGCTTTGAGAGATAATCACGGATAGTGAAGAAAAGTTTACCCATTTTAAATAACCACAAAATCTGCTGCCACTCGTAATCCATGACTTTAGATCAACAAAATTAAATTAGGGTCGAGTCTCAATAAGCGTAGCGACCCTTGGATTTTTGGATAGCTGACCGCATCGCCTCAACTTCTTCCAGTAACGAATGTTCTCTAGTCCTGACCTCGCAATATTTGCGAGAGTTAGGCGATTGACGCTCAAGTTTTTCTGTTTTACCAATTTTCGGTAATTGGACAAGTTCTTTACTCATGACCCAAACTCCTAAAAAGCTTGGGGTATACCAACTAATTTTACCAACTTAAGCACAAAAGTTAGTTTTGCACAGTTTCTTAGAAAAGAAATCAACCTTCCACAGAAATTTGTGTTGATCCGGTAAATTGAATTACATGAATATTGAGTATCTAAGCAGCATAAGATATTAGCTGATTCTGTTAGTTATCGACTCTAAATCCGGGATACCATTACTGGAATTTACTGGTTAATTCTTCATTTAAAACTTGTGTCCGTACCTGAATCAAAAGATGGCTACCTTTGGGTATCCAACATATTTATTGCTTTTTCAAAAACCGCTTGCTGACAATCTAGTTTACTGCTGATTCTGTAAAACTAGTGGAAATAGTTTCACCACAGCAACAACGTTCTCAATAATTGGGAATATAGCTTTCATTATTAGAGATATAACTCTCCAACTCCCTCACTATTTTTAGCAGTTTATTGAACTCTTTTGATGCTTTATCATCTAGTTGAACTATTTCTAAAATATCAATCACTAGGTCAATTAACTCTAATACCATGAATACATTACCATGCCAAAGATAGCACTTAATACGTTTAATTTGTTTGAGGCTATCTTCTTGAATCTGCTGATATTTCCGACCCAAACCCCTGACCATTTGCTTGATTAATATTATTCTTATTCGCATTGTGATATAAAACCAATCCAGTAAATACTGTGTATCGGGGTTTAAGTAAGATATTAGCTTGGGAAGTTTATCATCACCATCTGATAGAAAAGTTATTTGTTGGTTCATTTGCATTCCTTAAAACTTTAACACCTTAAAGATACGGCGTTGAAGTTTATTATCGTAGCAATAAGTCATGCAAAAACGTTTTGATGTGCCGTCTGCTTTTATACTTTTACCAACAAAAACTTCAAAGTTACTCGCTTTTTTCAACTTCTTACCATAGGAACGAACATACTCGCCATCCAAACCAACTAGAAGTGGAAAATCAGGTCTAGGTAACTAGTTCCAGTCTTATGGGCATCCTTCAATATATCCCCCCCCTTTTCTTCGTACCGGAAACATTTAACCAGTTCCTTGTACGCTATCAAGGCATATTTACAAGATGGTTTAGAGTGTTTATTAACTAAACAAGGAAGTTTCATCACTGAAGATTAATATACAGATATTGATAAAGCTAATGATGCAGTAATTTTGCGGACGGAATCCTACTTTGAAGAGGTAGATCCCCAGAAAAATCAATATTTAAAGGATTTACTGCGCCAACTTGACATACCGGAGAAGACACCAAGCTTTTCCATTTTATTCAGACTTTACGCCAAGAATTAACCCAAGGAGAAAGTGCCATTGTCTTTACCCAGTACACAGACAGAATGGACTATCTGCAAGATGCTTTAAAACAATTGTATGGTAGTCAATTAGCTTGTTACTCTGGACAAGGTGGGTAAGTATTAACTATTAACAATTCACCGTTGACTGAACAAAATAGTCAGGATTCAACAGTCAATAATCAAACTACTTGGCGTATAGTTCCCAAAGAAGAGATCAAACATAAATTTCGCCAAGATGAAATCAAAATTCTGCTTTGTACGAAATCTGCATCAGAAGGATTAAACTTGCAAAATTGTGGAGTGTTAATCAATTATGAGATCCTCTGGAATCCAATGCGCATAGAACAACCTATAAGCGGAATTGAAAGAATTGGACAAAGATATCAAACTGTCCGCATCCAGAATTTTTATTGTGATGGCACTCTAGAAACAAAAGTTTATAGAAAATTACGCGATCGCATCAATGCCTTTGCTACTGTTGTGGGTAATCTCCAACCCATTTTAGCCAAAGTTCCCACTTTCATTGAATAGGTAGCTATGAGCGTAGATCCAAAAGAAGAGGATGTATCGATGTATGAGTTTGACTCGGTATTAGACACACCTCTTCGTCCAGGAATTGAAGCAATGGTGACAATGGATTTGGATGCTGATTTGGCAGAAATTGAAAAAGCTATTCCACCCACTCCTTTTACACCAGAAAGCATTGAGCATTTATTTACGACATCGGCAATTTTAAAATCTACTGGGGTGATTTTTGAGCCAAACGGGAAAGGACTTAGTTACTGACTTATAAAGGCAAGGAACACCAGGTTACTTTTTACACAGCTGTATTTGATAAAATGTCTTCTCTGAGATTGATGAATTTTAGAGAAACTTTGTTTGCAGGATTGTTACAGTCTTTCCTATCTAACTGACAAACTCAAGAGATAATGTAAAGTGGTTAAGCCATTAAGGAGGTTCTTTATAGTGATCTAGCTGTAATGAACAACGAAGATAAAGTTTGGAAATACTACTTTATTCGCTATTGCCACTCTTTGGGAATCACATTAAACAATTCACCCATTCCACAGCCGAAAAAATCACACACAACTGCTAAAATATCAACATCATAACAATTTTCAGAGTTATGATACAATCCCCTAACAACAGTAAAAGTTAGCCCATTCGCCTGAGCCAGCACCAACCTGGTCAAATATTGGTCATCAATTAAATCCTGTAAGCGACAACGAAGTTAGACTTTCAACTGCTGCACAACTTTTCTGTCACTTCATTTAGTAAATTTTGGTGAAACGTTACGATTCATTAAGGATACTGTTATTTAAAAGTCTTTCTTTTCTATTGTGTTTATACTTAACGCTATTATGGCGATTAGATAATTAAATAGTTAATCGCTATAATTGAAAAAGCAAAAAGGCGATCGCCCCATTCCAGCAAGAATATGCGATCACCCTTTAAAAACTAGACGTAACATTTGAGGTCAAAACTATGATGACACAAGATCAGGGTTTTAAGGTAGCTCTAGGCGATATCCAAGTAAGCAACTGCACAGCTAGAGTTAAAGAAATACATTAATAAACAAGCCGATACCATTACGCTATTTGCAGTCAATTACAGCTTTGATTACAACCGATTTACAGAACGCGCACTGCAAAACAAAGCCAAAACCACGCTAGCTAACTTTATCGGCTTTCTCCGTCAGACCTTTGATAGATTATTAGCTAGTGGTAAAGCATTACAGAATTTGTACTACGATTGCCTTACTTTTTGCCCAAATGGTAAACAAGTTTTTCACACTTGGCTTGAAAGTGAAGATTTTGGCATATCTTGCCATATTGCCTCCTCAGCCATGAAAATTTTCACTTAGTTTGACTAACTACCAAAGCAAATCCAAAGCTTAGTACGAAAAAAAGTCCATAAATGGAGCGTTGGAGCCCTGAGCCAATTGAGTAAAGTAGCTCATCACCTCATCAAAGAACGGGTAGATTCTGGCAAGAAAACAGCGGCACAAGTCAAGGGAACAGCAGAGAAAACTGCAACCAGCGCCAAAAAACTAATTCCACCATTGTTGCTACTACGAGTAACGAAAGAATAGATGCACCAGAGTTGGCTCCTGGGATACAGATTGTCGTTATTGCTGATGGAGACTGAAAAAGTTACAAAGGCATTATTACCGCCAAATGAGAGATAAATGGCCATGAATCCTGGTGGGTACTATTAGAAAATGTGGTTTCTCAAGAGTCATTCACCAAAATATTGTTTGAACCAGAACAAATTCAATTAGGAGTACTAACAAATCAGGGCGGAAGGAAGACTAGTCCAAAAGAGACTTTCACTGCACAACAAGTAGAACAAAAGATTGCTGAGGCTTTAGCAGAACGAGAAAGAGAACAAATAAAAGCCGAACTGAGGAAATTTATTGAAATTCATGATACTGCTATTCAAGCGGCCACAGTTGAGTTAAAAGCTACTCAGGAACACTCACAAAAAATGGCGTAAGAGAAGGAGAAATTAATTGGGCAGTTAATTGAAAAAGAGAGACAGTTAGACAGAATGCAGGATCTCTCTATAAAAAACCAACAATTAGAACAACGGGTAGCCTAGTTAGAGAAAGCATTAGAACAAGCAGGTCAAAACAGTTGGCAGAATACATTTTCCAGACAAACAGCGGCGCTAGTTAATTCACAATTAGAAGAAGCAACAATTACACCATTGATATCAGAAGTTGAGCGATTCAATAAAGTAGTTTCCAGTAGGGAACAAGAAGTTGCACAAGTCAAAGCTGTTAACCACAGGCAATAAGCTAAATTAACGAATATTGTCAATTTGATCACCAATACGAACGAGATAAATTCAGACCAAACAGAAGTTTTCGAACAATTTTTACAAATAAAAATTTTGCTTCAGGAGATTAGGATCAATAATACCTCTATAGATCCAAAAGTATAATTTAAAGAAGATTAAAACTCCTCCCAATCGCAAGCGCCATATAAATAGCAGGGTTTTTAAGCCTTGTTACCACAGTCAGGGAGCAACGCGATTTTATAAAATCCGGCAAAAATGTAATTTTAGCTACTCGCACTAGAAGTATAGCTAAAATATTTTTCTAGTATCCAAGTAAATTCAATCATATTAAAGAATAAAATTGCACAACAAAGTATCCTCTCAAAATATCGTAGGAAGACTTTTATCCAATGCTTTAATAAGCAAGTACTGATTAATACAAATACCTATTAAACAGCAGTTAGAAGTCTAAAATATTAGATAGTTTGAGGACAAATAAAAAAGGTGAAAATCGAATTACAGAAATTATTCCAGTTTCCAGCTATCCATTGATAACGCAGATGTAACATAATTTCCGCATTTTCCCTTAACCAAGATTTACTGTTTCCTTTCATTCTTGAAATAAACTTAACTTGCTCGTAATTCCCTGTCAAATCAATGCGAGTTTATTGCTGTTATTTCTATTAACCTAACTGCTTTCCAGTATATATTCGTGGTTAGACTTCTGTTCCAAGTATCAAATTTTTAATGGTGGTTTTTCATCCCTTTAATCCAGTAAATATAACAGAAGAAGAACATAATAATAAAATTATACTTTTATTTGCACTTTTGCATGAGTAAGCTTGGATAAAAAGTACTGGCATAAGAACTATTTCAGTCAAAGAAATTAACACAAAATTTATACCAATTCATCTGGCTCCAACTTGAACACAGGATTCAACTTAATCACTAATTGTGGTGGGAACTGAATTTAGGAATAATTAAACAAAATATATCAAAAAGCATAGTATTTTACATCAAATAATATCCTTTAAATAGGGAAATAATCTGTAGCAATATAACTAACACATTTCATAAACTTGAGAATTATGTGGAGTAAATCATAACTAACAAGAGGAAGAAAATGACTATGAATGGAAATGTACAGATACCAGCAAGTGAAGAAACTACAAAAAATAAACAATTAGAGACAACTAAATAAACAAGAAGAATAGTAATTATGACTGGTAATAAAGGAGGTGTAAGTAAATCCACATTTGCAAGAGGATTACTGCATTTATATCTCAACAAACAGCTAAAGTATTGAGCGTATAACTCACATCATCGCAATGCCAGATTGTATAGACATTACAACTCAGCATAACCTAGAGTCAAGCTACTTGATATTTTTACAAGAGGAGGTACAGATGACTTACCAATGGACTTAGAAAAAGAACTTCCCCCATTGGTATTAGTAGATTTACCCACTCAATCAGGTCTGCTTTTTAAGAATTCTGAGAAAAATTTGGGTGTATTTGATGCTATCAAAGGCTTAGGATACAGAGTCATAAGGGTGAGTGTACCATCTAGGGCAAAAGACTCAGTGAGTCTATTACAAATCCCTCAGAAATACTGTGAAGATCACGTTAATTATGTAGTTATAAAAATATATTCCATAGTGAAGCTGATAAGTTTAAACGCTATGACAGTTCTGATACTCGCACTACACTTTTAGATGCTAGCACGGTAAAAATTAAAATACCCAATTTGTATTTCAAGCCCTATAAATATATTGATAAAAAACTTGACTTTTAGTGAAGTTTTACAAGATAAACAAGCCAATATTGTCATTAAATCTTGTGTTTAATTTTGGTTGGAAAAATCAGAGGAAAGCGTATTGAATGCTAATGAACTATTAGGGATAAAAGAAAATATAGTCATCACAGATCAAGCCGCATAGCCAAAATAATCCAGGAATTATCCCCACTACTAAACAACTAGTAATGACAGTTGGCAATCCTAGCGTAGGTAAGTCAAAAACAGCAAGGTTATTACTAGAGTTTTATCTAGAATCAAAACTGGACTCAGAGTTTATTACAGTGGTAATCGCAATAAGTTATATGCTTATCAGCTATTATTAGCTATTGCTCAATTACCATTAACCCAAGGTGGTGCAGACCAATTATTAATTGATTTAGAAAGTTTTTATGATGTACAATTAGCTTTGAGTGATTTACCCAGACCAAGTTTTGAAGGATCCAGACAATTTGCAGAAGAAGTTATGCTGTGGGATGCAATTGCACAATTAGGTTATCGTATCACCTTTATACATCCAATTTCTTATCGGAGAGATTATATAGATTATCTACAAAAGCTTTTTAATTGTTATCACAATAAAGCAGACCAGATCATTACTAAGAATGTGCATTTTAGTGATGATTTTCCCTAGTATAATGGTTCTAATATTCAACAGCGTATTCAAGCAAGTGGAAGAGATAAATTATATTTAGGAAAAGTATGGAGAGATACTTATGAATTAGTAGAATCTCTGGATTCACCTTATAACTATGCCATCCAAAATTCTGAAATAGATTTTATGAACCGTTCTTATGTCTTTAACTAGATAGAATAATTTAGTTAGTAAATCCAGAATAATCAACATACTGGGAAACTATTAGCTTTATTAAACATTACATCAGTACTGAACTTCCACAATCAATTAAATAGCGGTTTTTAAGCTTTGTTCTAAATATGCAGAATCAGGAATAACTAGGAATAGAATTATGCAGAGAAAAGCCATAATTCAGAACACTTCTAAGATTTGCAGTAAATTAATATAAAGCTGAATAGAATAAAATTTCAAGAATAATTGACCACCCATAAACACAGATAAAGATGGATAAAATAATAGATTTTCCAGTCCGTGCAACCTCATATAAAATTGGTCTTAGAGTTATCTTTTATTTGTCTTGAAAAGACCAATTCCTCTATATTACTGAACCTTTACTTTTTAAAATTCTAGTTTCTAACTCCTGAATTGTTACTTTTTAGCTACTACCTAAAATAGAATTATGTTAGAAAATTTCAGCACAATCAAAAACTGACATATAGGACTCCTATATCATCTCTATCAAGAAACTTAAAAAAGGCACACAAACTTATAAACACCTCTGTAAAAGCTTCTTTAGATACAACATTAGCAGGATAATCAGATCATTTTAAGCAGAAACCTCTCGATGTGGTGAGACGTTCTGGTATCAATCCTAAAGACCCATTTTTCTTGATATTGAGTTCCTTCAGTAAATTTGAAGTATTAATAGAAGACATTGTCGGTAAAACCAATACTGTAGTCGAGGGTTGGACAACAAAAATAGATGACAAACTTAATCAAGTATCAAGCATAGCTATTGTTCAAAAAAAAAGTGCTATTGCTAAAGTAGCATCAACCTTGTTAAGCAAAGCAGAACAAAAAAATCTAAATCCGTCTTTAGTCCCTTAATAGCCACTGCCCTAGTATTATCTGGTGTAGTTGGTGTTGTTATGCCGGCTGGTAATATATTTTTTATTTGAAGAGCTAGAGGATCAACAGAAGCAATTCGCTTAACTTGAGAAGAACAAGAAACTTTGAATTGGACTAGGTCAAAAGACGGAGAATTTGCCCATCAGATTATAAGGTGGAACGATTTTGACCTGAGTATTTGTCGAGCAAAAAAAGCTCAACTGAAAGGCAGATGTATGATTTGGGTTGTAAATAATGACGAACGACAACATTATCTAGACCAATTAGATCAAAAATCAAGATCAAGCCATTAAACTGATTTGATTTGTTTCTGAACTATCTATCAGTTCCTCTACAATTACTTCTGTAGCAGCTTGAGCACGATTTTGACAATCGAGTTTAGTTAGGACACGATGGACATGAGACCTCACAGTACCTACATTCAAAAAAAGTTTGTCGGCAATTTCATTGTTTCTATCACGAATAGCAATGAACTGTCATCTGCAAAATGCAGATTAACAAAAGCTATGTGTGGAGTATGAATATTAATGGTTTCTAGTTCTTCTACTACTGTTTGAGCCTCTGCAAAAATCTCGATATTTTTGTCAGCAGATAGTAGCATTTTGATACTATATCGAGTGAAATCATAGTCATCAATAATTACTATTTTGATCATCTGATTTACATATAATGTGCAGTTTATTCTGATTTACTCGTATTAATGATGATATTTAGAAATGGTTAAGTATCTCTTAACTTAGATAGATAGATGACAAATATCTTAATTTAATATTTTCTTAGAATTTGTCTATTAAATTTAATGTCTGCATTATAAAATAATGAGTTCTGTTCGCTGTATCGCTGCATAGGAAAGAAAACGTAGTGTGTCACAGAGACGATCAAGGGAGTCGTTAGTTTATTTATACTGTGTTGTGATACGGAAAAACTTCAACCGATAATATGCAAATTACTTCTCTTGAGCTAAAAATTGTCACATGATAGTCTAAAGACAGATTTTTACAAGATTTTCAGTGCGTAAACTAGGAGATATAAGAATTTTTTCTTGTGTTGCTTACTGCTAAATATAAAGATAGATTTTTATGAGGAAAATAAAAAATCATTTTTTTATACCTTTAGATAGGAGTGCAATTAAGAGAGCTATGTATAGTAGGCAAATAATTTATGCTCTGTTTGCTGTTAAGAAGTCACTTTTTTCTGCTAAAAAGTCAGCAGTTTTAGATCTAATATCTAAAACTGCTGGTTTGACTAAAGTGATTTATACTAAATCATCTTGTTTAATCTCCTCAACAGGACGATTTTTAAAGTTTCTAGTATGATTGAATGAACTATCATTCAAAATGTGACAGTAGCCAGATAAAGATATATAACTATCCTAGTACTATTGTAGAAGTTCACTATCACCTCCACTCAGTTTTGATAAACGCAAGAAATTTTTAGAGTCATTCTCACGAACAAATTTCACTTTTAAGCATGTGTATACAGTTGTAGAATCAACACCAATTTTCTCAGCTAACTTTTTTTTGAGTCCAGACTTCTTGTAATAACTGTTCAATTAACTGAACTAATTGTTTTTGGTATTCTTGCATAGCAGAAAAACTAGTTCTACTATTTATAAGATTTAGTTTTTATTCCACTTTATACTTATCGGATTATGTTAGCGAATTCAAATAATATCTAAATTATTGAATTTGGTTGAGAATAACGGCTACATCAGGCTTTTAGAATTTTGTATTTTATTCGCCAATAATATGCTTGTTTTAATATAAGAGTTTAGCAAAGCTAAATTGGATAAAACCTGCGTACTTATTTTATTCTCTAATTGTAAGACTAAACATCTTTTCTTTACAAGAGGTTCAGCAAAATAATAAAGCCGAAATTTCTGACAAGCCAATCAAGCATTTTAGATCACATCTTGACATACTTTCCAGAATTCTCTTAGAAATCACGGCTCCTAATGAAATTTTTAAGAAATTATAAGTAAAAATAGAACCTACCCTGCATTGTACAACCATAATTAGTGCAGGGCGAAAAAGTTACAGAATGGACTTTAAAAAGCATCCGTCAACAAAAAAGGTGTCATCACTCCCAAAGCAAAGTTATACGTATATGAGGGAATTGACTCAAACTTCTACTAATAGAGGAGAGAAGCAAACTAACTCATCCTCTAAATTCTACTATCTTTTTGGATACACAAAATCTTACTGTTGCCGAAGATATTGATCCAATAGAGTTGGAGACAAACTCTGAACAAAATCAGGCAGCTAATCAATACCTATCAAACAGAGCGGATCATCTAAATGAAGTTGATAGCCTGCATGGCAAAGCCATAAATGTGGAACTAGGTAGATTAGAGGACAGAATTGAAAAGGGTTTAAGAGCTTTTTGGGAAATTGGAAACTCCTTGGATCAAATTCGAGATAAACAGCTTTATCAGCAAAGTTAAACAACCTTTGATGAATATTGCCTTAACCATTGGGAAATGTCGCAACGGTCTGCTTATCACTTGATACAAGCTGCAGTGGTTTATAAAAATGTGACCCGTAGACACAAAGTTTTGTAAATGTGATCCATGGATCACAAAATCAAATTCTGCATACCAATGAATGCCAAATCAGACCCTTAGCAACACTACCCCCAGAAAAACAACGCGAAGCCTGGGCTACAGCAGTTTCTACAGCCCCCAATAGTAAAGTCACAGGTGCTCATATTACCGAAGTAGCAAGAGAGTATCACCGAGAGAACTCAGCAGATAAATCTAGGCAAAAGCATTCTTTTAAACAACAACACCAATCAACTGATAATTCTGAGCAATCATTAAACCATAGTTACTGGAATTGCCGTTATTCTAGTTAAGAGTTGGTAAAAGATGATCACCAAAGTTTTTATTGCGATCGCTTGGATAAGTTAAATTCTGTGGAAAAAAACAGCAACCAACGGGGTGCAGAATGTGAACACTGGACTTATCCCTTTGGAGAATCATCTCAAGTCAGAAATAATTTAGTCTCCTTACGAGAAACTTTTAACCTCACTTCATAACTAGCAACATACTTGCAAGCATTAATACAAGATGCTGCTAAAAAATCAGACTTAGCATTGATGGAATAAGTAGCAAAACTTGTGGAAGAGGCAATTTTCAAAAAGAAAACTCCTCCAAATAGAGATATTCACCAAAATTTTATAGATATTATAGTTTGAGAAGTTACCTGACATTCAAAAAAAATACCCTTATGCAGGGAGAGGGAGAACAGGGGGACATGAAAAAAGAACGCACGGTGGAAGTCTTCGTTATACCCCGCGCCTCTAATTCTTCTGTTTAAAATGCCGTCTCAGGCATTAGGATTTATAAAGGAAGTGCTGTTTCCACACCACTAATTTTTAAAGTTGTAATGTTGACTGTGAAAGACCGACCAACCAATTTTCAACTTCCGCCGCACAACGAAGCGGCTTTAGAAGGACTTAGGGAAGCAAAAAACGTCGACTCCACTGTGGCTCTAGCAACTAGTCGTTCAGCAATTGCTACAAGTACAATTGCCCCCGCTGGCTGGTTGCTTTTTGGCTTAGCTTACAAACCATTGGTGAGGGTGGAGAAGATTACGCGACTGGAAAAGCTAACAACTGTATTGTTAGATGAATTTAAAGACCAAGGAATACAAGTCTTTCCAGTCCTTCAAATTGAAGATAAGAACCCTATTGACTTTTTTATCAGGTTTCCACGCAAAACTCACCTGTTTATCTCCATCAGATCATTAGGAGACAGGGAAGTAGTCTACAACGAAACTAGGGAAATTATCCAAGTTCGCAAGAAAAATAAGGGTGGTTTAACAAGCTGGAAACCTTGTCCATTGCTTGAGCTAGCAGATTACGAAAAGTGGCTCAACAAGAAGAGAGACTTATTTGGAATGTCTTCAAGGGAGGCCACAAAAATACGTACTGCAAAAGTTCTAGTCTTATGGCATCCTACTAAGAAAGCTTCAAATCTCAAAGAACATCTTTATACTGAAGTGGGAAGTATGAAAACTCTAGCTCTCAGGAGAAAAGGTACTATGTTTGTTATTCAAGAGGAGGAAGTAACTGAGTTCGTCAAATCTTGGTTAGCTACGTGCGAATAAATTAAATAGATTGAAAAGGCGAAAACCCCACGTCCAGTTAGGACAGCGAGGTTTTCCACATACATTCCATCATCGGAATTGGAGCGGGGTATTGGGTTTGCAGCCTAATATTTATATCCCTGTTAGTGATCTTATCTCAAAAAGTTGAGATGTAAAACCAGAAGAACACTGATTTTACAAGAAAATTAGGATTTACGCAATTACGATGCCTTCGGTGTAACCCTTTGGGGAAACAAGGTCAAGCTACGAGCAGCGTCTCTTAACGCTAAATCGTTAGCATGGTATGATGCAAATATTAGCTCTGCTAAAGCGCACCGTCTCCAGCAGGAGAAGCAAAGAAAACGTAGATATCACGGGAAAACAATTTGAAACCCATATTGTTTGTACCCCTTGCGTAAGTCCTAGTAAAAAAGCAATTCAGGAATTATATCTTCTTATCTTCCTGAGTGTGTGTCTCAAAGATTACTAATATGGGATAGCTCCAATTCCTCCAAAACACTTACTGGAGGATTGGCTATGATCTCACAACAACAATTTCATAACGAATTAGAACCACAGCAGCCTGAAGAAAAGAAACAGGGGGCAAGGGAGCAAGGAGCAGGGAGCAGGGAGGACACTATCCTGCGGGAAGCTGGCGCAACAGGTGGAGATTCGACACTTCGACCAAGCTCAGTGACCACCCTACCTGGACAAGAACTTTGTAGAAATGGGAGACTCAAACATGAGTTCTGCTCCGCTTTACCGCAGGAGGAAGGAGTCATTTCTCCCTGCCCTAGTTCGGCTTACGCTCACGGCAAAAGCCTGCCCACTTCCCCCTACCTCTTCATTAAACAAGATCAATTTACACCACAGTTAGAACTAGAGCCTATTCAGAACGACAAAATTAAATTCGCATTTAACGCCACGGGTAAAGATAAAAACTGGGATTTTCGGAAACTAGCAGCCAACTTCCAAGACAAAAAAGGAACTATTTGGGATGTAGCTAGACATGTAGAAGCAGGACACGCCTTATGTGCTGGGTTACTTGATGGGCAATGGCGAAGTAAATCTCATATTATTGGTTCTCAGTGGTTGTTACTAGATATTGACAACTCACAAACTTGGTTAGATAAAAATGGTAATCCATTAGATAAAAATGGTAGACCAATCAAAATTAATAGAGCCTGGGTAGATATTGACGGTAATGTCATTGAAAAATCAGATGGTAGACAAGCCAAGAAAATCTACCAACATCAGCTAAAATTAGACGAAGCGATAAAACACCCATTCATCAAACAACATTGCGCTTTAATCTACACCACAGCCAGCCATCAACCAAACTGGGACAAATTCCGGTTAGTATTCGTACTACCTGAATACGTTCAGGGTGCAGATACAGTAGAAGTATTAACACGCTACTTAATGAAGCATCTACCACATGACCCAGCCTGTAAAGATGCTTCACGGGTATTTTATGGCAATACTAAAGCCACATTCCCCTTAATTCAACCTCATGTCAGACTACCCCAATCTTGGATAGATAAAGCTGTAAACACTGCTTATCAAGAAAAAATTGAGTACGAGAAACGGATAGCAGAAATTACAACACGTCGTCTACAATTTAAAGAACGGGCAAAAGCTAACAACTGGGATATTGATCAGCTAATTCAACAAGCATTAACTTATATTCCCTCACGTAGTCCTGGTAGTAACAACTATAAAGAGTGTATAGATGTATTAATAGCGCTAAATTCTCATTATGATGCTGTAGATGCAGAAATTATTGGTGAACAGTGGAGTCCATCAATTAAGGGAACAACTTGGAATATTCGAGACAAAATTAGGAGTTTTCGCGGTCGTTCTGGTATATCAATTGGTACGCTATTTCATATTGCTAAACAGTATGGATTCAGGTTTCCAAAAGTTGAAAATACAACTTTTAATAGTAATCACCAAAATAACAAGTATAACCACTACCAAATAAAGACATTCAGGGATTACCGACAAGAAGAATTAAACAATTATCAAAAGGAGATATTTAAAGATTACCGCAGAAGAAACTTTGGTAATAATTTACACATTACCTTAACAAATGCCAAAATCAGCAAACAAGAATGGCTTGCTAAATATGGTATAAAGAGAGACTTTCAAGAGTTACTGCAAACTTTAGTCACTGTTACTCATAAAGCCCAACAATTGATAGGTAATATTGTTTACCAACCACAACCAACCATACTTTTACCAACTAATAACCTAGATGTTGATATCTGGTTTGAACCGAAAACCCGCACCCAGACTTACCTAGATGCCACTCAATCAGGTAAGAAATTTATCTTAGATTTATCACACACTGGTGCTGGAAAATCTCACACCGTGGGGGAATTTATGCCAGAACAATTTGGAGTCAATACACTTTTCTACGTCAGCAATGAACACCGTAATCCCAGTGTAGCAACTATTGAACAGTGGACAGACTTACCAGTACGCCACAACGGATTAGTAGCAGATAATAAGAGACTCACACCATTGGGAAACCCACAAATACACTGGCCGCAACGGGGGGAAGAACCAAACGTTGAGGGAACTTGTCCTCTTACAGATTTTTTTAATGCCCTTGCAACCAAAGGATACAAAAAAGAAACATCCGTAGAAGCCAGCCTTAACCCCATCTGCAATGGCTGTAAACACAGAGCTAATTGTGCGGGTAGAGATGCTGCTGGTAATGTCCTCCCGAAAGTCAATGGTGCTACCTTCCGACGTGATAGAAGGGATGCTCTAGCATCTAAGCGAATTCGTGCTAATATCAACTCTTTACCCCAAGCTACAGATATCACTGGCATGAAGGGAGGTGCTTTTATTGACGAAGCTTCTAGACAACTACAACCAGTTGATTTTATTAAAGTTAGTTTACGAGATTTTAACTCCTCGATGATGGAGGTGCAAAGTAAATTACCGACAGTATATGACAAAATCAGAGGTTTAGTTCTACCTCTACGGGTACTACTAACTGGTGAAATTCCCCCTGTTGAGGAAACATATCATGGGTATAACGATGAGTTAATCAGAGCCTTATTAGGGAAAATCCCTACAGATTTACCAGAAATTATCGCTGAACTGGAAACTATTGCTCCAAATATTGAAAAATTGGTACAAGAGGCTGATAGTATTACATTGGATGGGGTTGATAAATGCGATCGCAATTCTTTCAGCAGAAAAACATTGAAGTTTATCCGTAGCCACCTCAGTAAACAAGCTGCTCAAGAGACTTACAGGAATATTGACAGTTTACCCGTTAGATGGTTGATTCCCCTTCTAGAAGTGATTGGAGACATTCAACCAGGGGCTTTACGAGTTAAGAACAAACATCTAATTATTGCTACTAAAAATAGCCGTCAAGTTGATATTCTCAAAGCTTTTGACTTTGTTTTCTTGATGGACGCTACTGCTAACCGTGAAAATGTCGCTATGCAGTTAGGCATTAATCCAGAGGAAATACTGGTGATTTCGGAAATCCCACCAGATTACAGTAACCTGATTATTCACCAAATCACAGGCTTTGGATTACTGAATAAAGACCGAGGTAATAAATTAAAAGAACGAATTGCGGCATTGCGCGAAGAATTAAATCAACGTCATGATGGTAATATTGCTTACATAGACCACTTAGTACATAAAAATAAGGGTGATGGACATTGGTTTGCTGATAATCGTGGCAGTAATGCCTATCAAGATAGGCAAGCCATTTGCAGTTTTGGCACTCCATATCAGGATATTGGCGCATCAGGGCAAGTTTATATAACTTTAACAGGAGACAAAAATGTGAGTAAAAAAAATAAGGCTTTTCAAGATGTAATTAACCATTTGGTTCACACTGAAGTTGTTCAGTGTGCAGGTAGAACTAGAGCGAGTCGTAGGACGGAGGAGGTTACTTTTTATGTAGTTAGTGACAAGAATTTATCCTATTTAGCAGATTACTACCCTAATGCTAGGTTTATTAAATCTGATGCTTTTAATATTTGTCCAAGAGCAGGTAATGAGATACAACAGACACATAAGGGTATATTAACAGGTTTTAAGTTGCTGGTAGCAGAAGGGGTGACGGATTGGCAGAAAGTTAGTCAGGGGGCTTTAGCTAAAGCTGCTGGTATTTCTCAATCATGGTTAAGTCAGGTTGCTAAGAGGTATTTGGGGGGGTGGAATAGCTTTAGAAAATTATTACTACTCCTATATAATTCTCTATATAGGGTTAGTAATAATTCTCTAGAAGTTTTGACTAAAGAACAGAAGTGGTTTATTGATGAGTATTTACCTTTGTTGCAGCAGGATCGAGAAGCTGGTTATGAATCTGTGGATTTGGTGATTGAACATTTGATTATCTTTAGTGAACATCTTGGCTGGCAAGGGTTTTCTAGGGCTGTAAATGCCGCTACGATGGGAATTAAAGCTTTTTTAATAGATTGTTTGATAGCTGTGTTGCCGAAGGAGGTTCATGATCATGTTAAACACAACTGGGCTTTCTATTTAGCTAAACTAGAACCTGAATACTGAGTTTATACTTAGACTTGCTGATTTTTTATAGTTGGATTAAACCAATACAATATTGCGGTGTAGCTTGCTACTTTTTTCATGAGTAGGAGTAATTTCCTCTTGTCAAGAAAAACTACATTGCCGCATAATATACTATTTTGATTTATTGGAATAGCAACTAAATGCGGTAGAATTGAAAATGATAAGGTAGTACAAATGGCTTATATTGATTTTAAATTAAGTAAATTTAAAAAGAATTTCCAGATTCACATTGATGAAGAAATGGATTTATTTGCTAACATTAGATCTACCCAAATAAGTGAACAACTTCAAAATACTTTAGAAGAAACTACTGAATTTGTATTAGCAATCAATACTGGAAAAGCCGCTCTGAAATGATTATTACACCTATTTTATTAGAGGTAAGACGAAGGGCTAATTCTCAGATTAGTTTATTGTCAGGAACTGATTTTAATGTTGATGTTGAAAAAGGTTTAAATAGTTATTGTGATTTTGTAATCAGTCGTTCTAAGGAACAGTTAACAATTAACGCACCTGTGATGATTATTGTAGAAGTAAAAAATGAAAAAATTAAAGGTAGCTTAGGATAATGTAGGGCAGCAATGTTAGCAGTACAGTTGTTTAATGATCAGGAAGATAATAAAACTAAAACTATTTATGGGGCTGTTATTATCGGAGATATTTGGAAGTTTTTGAAGTTGGAAGGAACTGGTGTATTTATTGACTTAAATAATTATTATATTAAGGAGTTAAACAAGATTTTGGGCATTTTGTGTCAAGGAGTTCAATGGTGAAAATTATTTCAATATATTCAATATGATATTTTTACTTTCAATAACAATATCATTTCTGATGGTAAAAATATCAAAACTCATTTTTGTAAAATTATTGGTTCTACCGCTCTTCTTATAGAAAAGAATATTAATTTAGTTTTTCTAGCGACTATCTTGATTGTCAAGTGATAATTTAGGCAGTCGCTGCAATAAATTCTGTTTTACATAAAGGCAAAGGTAGAGTCATTATTATTAATTTCTTCTAAAAACCTTTGTTCATTAATTTAAAAATCTATATCTGCATAACTTTCCGTCAAGGTCAATAATCTTAAAGAATGAACTGGAAGATTTGCATATAAGGAAGTCTTAAAAGCTGTATCATCCTGAGAACCTACCATCTGTCTCAATTCATTAACATTAACATATCCTTCTAAAAAAGCTTCTCTAGCTAATGTATTGAGAACTCCTTGACATATATCCCCTAATTTATCCTGGATTTTATGTGTTAAATTATCTGCTAAGTTAATTATGATTTGTATAAATTGAGAATCTCCCAACTCTACATTTTTATTTTACTTCTTAAAAGACTTTAAAAGTTCCTGCCATAAAAAAAGATGTTTAACAATTAAATAGGAGTTCTATGTAACGTCTCTCTATCCAGGAATCAACCATATTTTTATAAAAAAGTCTATTACTCTGCTAACTCTTTGTCCTCCTTAACCAATTCATTAATTTGATTATACTCCATTAACGCTATCAGTTTAAAGTATATAAGTATTATTTTATTTTCAGAATTAAAATTTGCTCGTCTTCCACTGTAATTTGTAGTGAAGTGGTAAGTTCATCTGATTGATAGACTATAATCTCTCCATCTTCACTATTTTCTATTAAACTTTCTTCGCTTATTAACCTTGCTATCATCAAAGGAATAGTGTACAATATAATGTCTTCCTCATATATTTCTGTTTAGTTTTCTTCCTATTTATTCACCGCAGCTATAATTGAATTATTATTAATTTGGTTGAAATTATCTTGCTGATTTTTTATTGTACTCACCTTTAACTCATCTGATAATATAACTGGTAATTTACGAATAAACTCTGGATTTTCTACCTGGACTTTACTTGGCTCAAATGTTATTACAACAGGTTCTTACACAGTCCTTCCAGAGTCGAGATTAGCAATAATAGATGCCAGTGTTTTAATAGCATTATTTGTTGTTCAATGCTTACAGTTTCTATGAATTGAATTGATTCTAATTCATTAAAATCAACATATTTGAGAAGTTTGCTTAATATTCTATATATAAATAAGCAGTTTTAGCAGGGGAAATATTAGGGGATATTCTACTTAATTCTTCAGTGAGTATAGTTAAAGGACTACTTATCATGAATTTATGCCAACCAATTGAACAAAAACTAAATTGATTAAATATTAAACTTGAAGATACTGATTTTTGACTGATCTTAAGGATTGATTAATATCATTGTTGATTTCTTCAGATATATCAATAAGTTCACCCGATATTTGACTCTGCTTAATTTGTCCTAATTTAATATCCAGTCACACAGTTCTATGTTTTTCTATATTTATTAAATCTTTATCGGAGTTCGTGATTAAGATTAAGTATTCTTTACCTTGTACTATAACTTCTCCATTATCTTCAGAAATACCGAATACATCCCCATTTTTTGAGTAATTTCTGTGATTTGATTGATAGAATGTAATCCTTTAAAATTATTATTTATTGCTAAGACTACTTTTTCTGTTAATTCTGTGCCTGATTTAAATTCACTACCAATCTTTGCAATTCGCTGAATATATTCTGCTGACTTATCTAACTTTTGTGCAGTCAAATACCATGTTCTTAATTTTTTCAATGGTGTTTCTTTATTCTTAATAGTTTTATCAGCAACTACTTCCTTTTGAATATTTTTAGATGAGGAAATGCCTGTAGAGTTAGGCAACTTTATCTCATGAGATGACACACAGATGATTGCTATCTAGGTACTTAGAAAGATACTTCTGGAGCTGTTGGTGTAATAGGTTGTGGTTCTTGGTTACTAAGCGTAGTATTTTGTTCTAGCTTGGCTGTGTGTGTATATCCATTACTCACAAATTCTAACTTATATCCCTGTGTCTCTAAATATTGTTTTACCAGTTGGTCAATACCAGCAGTATTACCTACTATAAAAGAACTTTTGGAAGCGATCACTCTATCAATTAGTAGTACATAATGTTTATCAAAAGTTTCCAAAATTTCTTCTTGAGTAACACCCCTCCAAGGACCAGAACCTGAAACCATAATTAATTGTGTCATTAGCTGAGTACACCCCTGTATTTCCCCCCTCTAAACTTCCTGATAGTTACGGGTGCTAGAGGGTGTTTTAGGTGGTGCAGATCACATACCAATGAATTCAGTAGCTACTTTAGCCATTGCTATATCTTTTTGCATATGTGTTGCTACAGTATCGTTCAGGGGTTGCAGATTAGTAAGTGGGTTAGAAGTTTTAGGAGAATTAATAAGTACCTGTCCAGGATTTTTGGCTTGAGGTGTGGATAAAGTAGTAGTTCTTGCTACAGATTACTTTGTTGGTAACTTTGAGGATACTTGGGTAATAGTCTGCGAATTTTCTAATACTTTAGAATATCCTTTAATCAAAGCGGGAATAAACGGAGATTCTTTACCCTTGCCTTCTCAGTAGTTATCTTTGGTAGAAGTGACATAGTGAGTACAGTTTTCCAACTATTTCACTCCTCCCCTTTGGGTGATAGCTGTAAACAACTTGGAGTGCTGTTCTAACTTGGCTTGAATGATTTCTGCCATTAACTGTATTCGTGGTTCTCCCAAAGGTACTGTAGTTTTGTAGTGTTGGTAAGCTTGTTCAGCAGAGACAAAAGGCACTCCAGCAGGTTTATCTTGGGCATAAGTTTCTGGTCCATATTTATCGGCGGGTACTGCGATGTTATCATGGAAAGATACAGGATACTCCCCTTGAATTGTGCCTAATTCCTTGGCTTTAATAGTAGGATTAGTTATAGCTACATCTAGAGGCTGAGAACTTCTCGAACCGATATTCACCGGAGAAGTAATAACAGATGTCAGCCGTATGGCTGTAGATAAAGGTGGTGGTATAGCAGGTGTAACCGATGACTGTTCAAGTTTTGCGCTGGCGAAAGGTATTATTTTTCTGTTCATATAATCTCCCAGTGCTTCTATATTCAGTCCCCACACTTCCGGTTTATCCCTAAAGGTAGTAAGTTCTCGACTACTATGTTTTTCCATTACTGCCCACTGTTACTGATATGCTTGATCTGCAATCATTTCTGGGCTGATGCGGTATTGTTTGCCTACTCGAAAGGCAACTTGTTGAGAACCTCCAGTAGGAATATTGGAATCCCTACTGGAGGCGATGGTATAAATTCTACTTTAGGCGATTGCGCGGAGTGCACTGCCGGAGGTAATCACACTATTAGACGTACTGGAAGCGATAGTGAAGCGCTCCGTAGGAATCCCAGAATGGCCGGCCACCTATAGCGTTTGTCAAAGACGTGCTGGAGGTAATCGCAATATCCCCCTCTTTAAATCCATAAGCTTTGTACGGTTCATAAGTTCTAGTTGTATGATATCTACCATATCCCTGCATAGCACCAATAGTAGTGCTGATGGGTAAAGGGTTGGGTTCATTGTGTATTTCCAGAGGAAACATCATTTGCACACGTTTACCCGAAATTACAACATCCTTTTGTTCAGGTTTTAAGACAATGGTGCTATTAGCAGGTAATACTTGATATACTGCGGATATAGTTTGCAGATTTTTAGGAACTACAATTGTTCGCTGTAGTGGATTGTCATTTGATAAATTGGGTGTAACTATAACAGGTATTGTAGGTGTAGCTAATTCCTGAACTTCATCGAGTCTTTCCTCTATTATATGTGGTCTATTGGGAAGGGCATTAAGATATTGATTGTAAGCACTATTTTTTCTGTCAGCACTTAATGCTTCTTCGAGCTTTGCCTTGAAAGCATCAAAGTCATTAGATGAAATTGTACTACTAACCAAGTAAATTATATAAATACCTTTTCGTTCTTAGTGATACATCTTGTGGAGATAAAACATTAAATTGAATACTTTTAGATTTAAAGCAATTCTGAACTAATTCTATTTTGTGGTTGTCTAGTACTATTCCTATTAATCCCAGTACCTTATCTTCTTGACTAGTAAACAATCTTGTTGGAAGTTCTTGGATTTTCTCTAGTAATAGTCCACTTTTTTCAACTATCACCTCTTGCTTTGTTACCGTAGTTGGTTGGGAATTATCTTTAAAAGCTTGATTCCTTTGTCCAAATTTGGGGATGTTTTATTGTGCTGGGTTCAATGTTAAGCAAACTGTGAGAAAAACTACTTTCTAATGTAAAGTGTACGGAACTTTATTGACCATGTTTAAGTATTTCTAAATTTTGTAGTACTTCCTTATATTTTTTATAGTGAAGAACTTCTAATAATTCTCTATTGAGAAAAATGGCATTCCTATTTTTACTGCTTGGTACTTCTAAACTAATACCTTTATATTCTCCTCCCGTAAGAACTTGATCTTTCAACTGATAAACATTAATTGTGTTAGCTTTTAATAAATTGCTATGAGGTGATTCAGCAATAATAGAACTACCTTCATTTGGACTATCACTAATACATTTTAATTTAAATTAAAGCAGATTACCATTAGCTAAATAATTTATTTTTCTTAATTCTTGAATCGAATCATTATCCAATTCTCCTAATGTTTGACCAGCCAATTTAATTTTAGCTGTGTCAATAGGAACTGCTATGCTACCAATAGCGACTGTAACTTGTTCATTATTGAAAGTCTTACCTGTATGAGAAAATTTGCTAATTTCTCTAAAATTAATGTTGATTAGTGGTTGCGATGGTAAATTAATAGTTGCCGTAGCTGTATAAGATTCACCTGGTTTAATATATGCTTGTGCCTGAGTATCAATTGGTAATTGGCCTGTTCTTTGTTCCAAAGCAGCAAATTCTTTGTATTGTTTATTATTGTCTTTGATAAATACCAATCTAGAATTATGTCTTTCATGTCCTGGAGGATAGCAACTGACTTGTATTTTTATCGAATAATTATCTTGGGGATTCCATTTCCTACCAACAACATTATCTCCTTTCCTACCAATTCTTAATGCCTTGATTCGTGAAGATTTTAACTTCTCTAATCGCTTAATTATTCCCTTGCCAAAGGTTGCAAATACAAAATTAGATTCCTTCTTACGGGAGCTTAAACCTCAATTATTTCCTTGTTTTAATTCATCTTATTGAGAAATTGATATACTCCATGTTACGGCTACAATTTCTAATTTTTGGTCTTCAGTAATTAAATTATATGAATTTTTAGAAATAGCATAAGCTTCTTGGAATAGTAATTTGATTTGACTTTCTCTCAATTTATTTTTAAGTTCAACTAATCTTGCTCTCTGAGTTATTATTCCTGGTTTAAGGAATATAGGCAATTACACGTTGTTGACTAAGTATTCCCAGTTTTGAATATTTAGGTCCTCCATTTTCCGTTTCTCTATCAATTTGTTATACTTTTAATAAAGTATGGGGATTCTGCAAAGACTAATATTTTTTCTGGAATTTCTTCTAAATAAACGTTAAGTGTAGAACCTTTCTAAATTCCTGGATGTTCCTAGCGAGTAAGATTAGTGATGGTAATTTCTGTACCATTGTTTGTTTTGACAATAGCATAAGGTCCTTGTTCAGTTCCTAGACATTTATTTAATCTAGTAGGTACATTGAATTTATCATCAAATTCCTGTTTGGCTAATATATCTTGAAAGTTTTGTTGGGGAGTAAATTCTACACCTTTAAATAAATTTTGAAATTGGATAATAGGATGTAATTCTAAATGAGATATTTCGGAATATTTATTAACTTGCTTAATAAGTAACTTGACTGGTGAATAGCCAGTAGTTATAATACTTTCACTCACGTAGGCAGATGAAGATTTTTTATCTTTTATATGATTAACATCTCGATAAAGATAACGTTTATTTTCAGCTATTACCTCCATATCAATCAGGTTTTTTGGCACTTTTGAATAAATCCACCGCAATTTGATGGTGGAAATAAGCTGCTTTAATTACTTGTCGGTACATATTGCGATCAATTACTAGTGTTTATAGTATCACTTGAGAATTTACATTTTGAACAGATACAAGTTTGAGAAATTCCTGCATTTCTTTTCTGTATTCTTTCCTTATGACTTGAGGATGGTTTTGATTATTTTCTAAATTGACTAATTTTTATAATGACTACCAATTTGGTCTAAATTTTTTATTGTTGAGAATCCTATAACTTATTAAAGTTTTAATTTCTGACTCTAAAGCCTTTAGTCCTGTCACATGATTACTGATAATAATAACGCTAATACCACCACTCATATGAATAGCAATCTTTTTACATAGAAGGTGGTACACAACCTTCTATGTAAAAAGATTGCTATTTCAGTTTGACTGTGGGACCATAAGCATTTTAAGGTAGGTTTCTGTATTCAGCTTCGGCGGTAAAATTATGATACTTACTGGCTAATTCTATACCAATATATTTACCATTAAAATTCCGATCTTGACGTTCTGCTTCGGTTTCTATGGAGTCTAATTCTTTGGTTTTAATACCTTGTAATTTAGGAATTCAAGCTAAGAGGCTACCATCTGGCCCTAAGTAATCTTTAATGTCTTTGTTGATGGAAACATATAAACTATTAGTATTGAGGAAGTGGGAGCAAAGGTTAAGAATTTTTTCGCCCTCAGCTATTCAAGGCACAGAAATTTCATCATTTTTAAGTTCTCTAGAGGTAATAATCATTCCCCAGTCCAAGGTTAGGAAACGACCAAGGGTAATATCCCGCTATTCATTTTGTACAAAGCAGCTAAGTTCTTGTTTAACTTTCTCAGTTTCTAGAAGTTAGTTATGGATAAGTAAGTCTGCGTTGATAATTTTGTACATTAACAAGTCATCTTGTTCAGATTTACTATTTTCCTCCGATAAATTATTTGTATATGAATTTCTATCTATTTTAGGGTCATCAGTAGATAATTCCGCTGCTTCATTTAGTAATTATTCAGTTTTTTGTTGTTTAATAAAAGCTTTGCGTTCTTCGTATTTCTCACAATATAACTGTGCTACTTTCCTTGGGTCTTTCTAGATTTCTGCGAGTTCTTGTGCTTACTTTTCTAATTCTTTGGCAAAGTCTTTGATACCTTGTGGGAAAGAAGCCAGTAGTTGAGAAATGGCAGTCTTACCTTTTTGAGACTGTGATTTTCCAGCTAACCAAATATTTTGATTATATAAACCCGGTTTGATTTCGGTTTTAATTGGTGTAGATGGGTTATTTTTATTCGTTCCATTGAAGCTAGATATGGGGGTAGTGAGGTCGATTTTACGTAAATCTTTTTGCCAAGAAGGCTCCTCTAAATTCTGCGGATGCAATGTTCTTTTGCCAAATCTCTCTTTGGTATCTTCTCTATCACTTACTTTTCAACCAAAGCGGTGCTGTATTAGATGATAACTTTTATCTTTTTGTTCCTTTGTATTACTTAATTTGTCGTATAGCTCAGTTGAAATCTTTCCGTAGCAATCACCTAGTAACTTCCAGGCATCTTCATTTTTAAGAAATTCTCCACTTCCTCCAGTAGCATAATATACTAGTAAAATGTTTAGCTTTCCGTGGATAGTATTTGTAAGAATCTAGAACAATAGAAACGTAAGCACTATGATCTTTACGATCTGGACAGAGTTTTCAATTACTTCCAGACATTCTGGTGAAACGTATAGTAGCTTAGTTCTAAATAACAATAGTAATATCTCACCATTTGGGTGGTTATTTGATTCTTCTGCTGATGTATATTCATCTATTGGACCGAAGGAAAAATCTCTTTCTGGTCAAAAGAACTCCAAAAGTGTATTATCTGATTTTTTAGTTCAAAGTGAATTGTTATTCTGGAGATTACCATCTGTGTAAATCCACTTTTTTAGTCGAGTATGAAAGTGTTTAAATTCTAGAGTTATGAGTTTATAATTGATTTTTAATTGATAGTTAATTTGTAGGATTTTTCAATATATCCAGGATTAAAATCTCAGCTAAATATCACTAAGAATAAGGTCAATGAAGACAGTTTCTTGCAAGAAGAGTATTATCAGCAATTAACTGATAATTGTATGGTTTCCCATCTTATTCAGCAACAGGCTATAACATTGAGGAAAAATTATGATCAGTTCAAAAATTTGGTTAAACTAAGCCTGAACATTGGATAAATTTCACTGCTTATGACTTTTTCACAGAAGAAGAGAAGCAGCATTTTGATAGTGATGCTTTACTGAAACCGGAGTATGTGAAATATGCTTATGGTATTGATGTTAGCATTCAATCACTGGAAGAAATGGAACGTTGTAAAGAAATTGGAGTTGACAATTAAAATAATTTGTCTGCTCGATATGCTGGACAGGGTATCAATTTTAGTGAATAGCAGATGCAAGCAAGAATTATTGATAACAGAACCTATTTACAATGCAGGGAGTAGATGGAAATAGATTTGCGTAATTTTGAGGATGTTGATACTTTACTATTTGATTAAGACACACGATATTGAAACAAAGCGAAATTAGTAACTTAGATATCATAGATAACTACTAATAGTTCCCTCAAATTAGATTCTAAAAGTTACTTCAGTGATGGTGCTAGTGAAAGAAGTAGAATTGGAGGTAGGTTTTATTTTGTGTTTTATATCATTTGATATAAATGTGAAGCATTGTTGATAGAAACGTAAATTTACGCCAATTCTCCTTGATTTTCTGGTTCTTGATGCTGGTTGTGATTTAGTAGTAACTCTTTGAATCTTTCCAGTATTATTAAATCTTGGGGCGTCAAATCTTTATCTTTGCTCTCAGGACTATTACGGAGGGTAATTTCTGCAATTTCTTCTCCACTTTTTTTGCGTCGCAATTTGAGAATGTCTCTTTCTAGTTCAAGGTCGTAGTATTTTCCTGAATATGTTTCAGGTTGTCCTGCCTGTTACCAGAATAGATGGATAATATGGCTGATGCTGTTATGCTAGTGTAGTTTTTTGGTTTAGTACCCTGCTACTTTGTGATTAGGGACGGTATTATATCACTTACCAAACTGGAAGTTTGTCCATCTCCGTCTACAGAAATTGCACTTCTAGCTTCACTGTCAAGAGCATTTTTTGAAGACTTTCCTGAAGCGATTGCGCTTCGTGTAATTCCTGCGGGGTGCTTTACCATGGTTTGATTAGTGTCGTTGATATTTGTATTAACTAATGTTATTTCGTCTTCTGGGGATAATCCTGCTATCATTGTTTCGATAGTAGTTTCTGGCATTTCAACCTGTTTTGTACCCCGATAGGAATGTATTACAGGTAAGTCTCGTTCCGGCTTATAAGATACACCTCGTTTTCTCTGAGTCCCTGGAAAGCTATATGTTGAACCTAATTTATAGCCACTAACTTTGACATCATTTAACTCGAAAGCGATCGCTTCTTTAAACAACCCCACAGTATTAAATTGAGGATAAACTACAACACATTTTTGCCGAAGTCTTTGTATCAATTGGGTAACAGTTGGTTGATCTCTCGTAGCTGCATCAATGATGTCTGCTAATAGTTGGGTAATAGGTGGTTGATTGGAAGAGTGACTTTTCTGTTTTTCGGTTTGGGCGTGACGGTTACTAACAGTTGTTTCAAGCCCATTCTCCTTTTGGACTGTTTGAGTTATTCTGTCACTCCTACAAGATACAGCTACCAAGCCGTACTTTTTTTCCAATTGTCGTAATATTATCTCACTGCGGCGATAATCCCAGGAATCTGGTACAACCGAGCTATTTATACGAATACGAGAAGTAATAATTATGAATATGTGTGTGTTTGGTGTTATGGTGACGGGAAATAACGTACTGTTTTTGATTTAATTCCTCTCCTAAGAATTTCGTGGACTTGAGCTAATGCTGGGCAATTTCTCTGTATTGCTCATCCTCTAAATGTTCATGATATTCCCCTTTGTTATGGCATACATCATGGTGACGAATACAAAGAATGGCATGAGCGCCAGCATGTTGGAGATTAGGTCAAAATCTTCTGGCTGCACCAAATTCTTTAGTTAGTTGTATGGGTGTAGTTCCACTCATATTGCTGTTGATCATGGTTGTTTTCTTCTTACCCAGCAGATATTCTAAGGTGGAGCGAAAGCTGTGATTTTTTAACTGCTTGCCAATCAATGGGACTTCTTTCAGCGATGTCTACTAAAGGTTCTCTAGGTGGGGACTGAATACTTGATTGTATTAGAGATTTTAGAAAATGTGGTAAGTTTTAGAGCGATAGCGTTCGCGGAGTGTCCCGGAGGGAAATAGCACTACTGCAAGCAGTTCGCCTACTGTATTTTGATCCGTGCAATTCCCTTCGTGGCTCATCAAATATTTTCTTCTAGTTCATTACCTGTCACTCCACACTCCAGCAGTTGCATTTGTATTTCCTTAATGGATGTACGCAGGGATTCTACTAAGTTTTGTAGCTGCTCCGGATCAATATTTACGGCTTGTCCTATTTTCGCTGTGTTAGTTGCTGCTGTAGCTATTTGGTTAAGATTTATCCCAATAGTATTTAGTTCTGTGTACAACTTCTAATTTAACTGAGGGAGAGGGGCCATTCTACAACACGCCGTCGAAATCTAGCACGTCGAATAAATTTTGTGATACTCACTCTACCTTATTTTGCTTTTTGTTTAAGTTGCTCGTATTCATCAGTAGCAAAACGAACTGAAAGCTTAATTTTTCTGATAACTCCAGGTGAAGTAGTTCTGAAGATTTTGCTTTTACTAATTTTACCCTGTTCAAGTATACTTTTACCATAATGCTTAGATCAGGTCTTACCAAAATAAAAATATATCAAAAATTATATCTCGCTTATATTATCTGTTACTTTTCCATTTAGTGTTAGTTATTGCAATCTAGTTATTATCCTCTATAAATTGGTGTCCTAATCAGTAACAAACCCTTTGTGGCTTGTACTGGTGATTATGTAGCTATTAATTCTTTATCCACAAACAGAAGTAATATATGGCAAGCCAGAAAATTTTAGACAAGAGACTGAGATTTCAATTTTGAGAAAATACCCTAGATGGAATGTTGTTGAATTATTTGGTCAACCATTCTCATGAAAATATTGATGAATTAATATGATAAGCAATACGAATATATTTTATGCTATTAGCATATATCAATGTAGATGGAGTTAATAATAACTTCTTAGGTTAAGTAAGTTTATCATTATTGATGGATTGTTTAAATTATTGGGATTATATTCAAATAAAGTTAAATTTTAATTTAACCTTAGCTAAAATAGTTTTTTAAGGGATGGACAGTTTTAGTACTATTTTTATTACACACGATTCTGTAATAAAATAGAATTTTGATATTTATCAAAACTGAGTGGAATAATTAGTTACTAATAATATCACAGTTACTCAATCTCCAGAAGCTACGCAATATGATGACTTTTGGGACGAAGATGTAGAGGTACAGATGGAATTAACCAATGAACAAAAGGCTGTTAGACAGGATATTCGTTTTTTATTTGGATAAACAAACACTATAACTAAATGATTTAGTTACTTCCTGAATTTATACTTAATAAAATTAAATCACGAAGAATATATTTTACTTAATTGGTGGAAAAGTGAGTAATAAAATGACTAAAATTACATACAGTGTAACCCCGGATTTAATGCTGGCTATAAATTTAGGTGGTTCTCAAACTAAAGCAATTGGAAGTGTATCTTAAAAAGTGACTTTTCTACTTTGCCGTGTATGGAACCAGAAATAGCAGATGTATGAGTTGCGTCACTAGAAAAGTAGGAAAAAACTAAATCACTTGAAACAGATCCAGATAATACCTGCTGGGTGAGTATTAGTGAGGAATATTATACTATTGGTCTCCTAGCGAGAAATAAATATAGTGGTAATTCCTTACTCAAGCATTTGAAAAAAGAAAATGCATTACAGAAAATCTGTGGTGTTTTGTGGGTGGTTAGTCAAAAATTGAAACTGATGAATAAATTCACAGTTTTATTGGCTGTTTTATTACCACCTTCCGAATATCAAGATAAGGAGCATTTTGAATCTAAATTAAAACAGGTACTAAAATATTTTAATACACCTACTAGTGAAATTAGAATCAAATTGATAGACTTAAATGTTGTTCCTGAAGGAGTTGGTATTTATCTCCATAGACGTACTATTTGGGAACAAATATTTAGATGTCATAGATGTTGGATCATTTTGTTAGACGTTGTAGTGGTTTATTGAAAGACGATCCACATCTGATAGCTGCGATGGTAGCAGCAGGATCTGAATGTAAGTCGGAAGTTTTAGCTACTTTATCATGACGTAAAAGTGAAGCTGAGGTTTTAGCACAAGGCCAAGATATCTCTTTTACCCTCAAACTTAGTCGGGATGAATATTTTTGGGCATTAGTACGTTAGTTATTACAACAAATACCCTATAATATTAATGAACTGGTTTTATGTAGTCGTACTGTCGAGTATCGTAGGTCAGAATTAGAGGCATATTACAGTAACGTGAAATTGATTTGGAATGGTAGTGGAGAAATTCCCCCAGTACTTGATAAAGTAGGAATCGGTATGTGATTAGCAGATGTATGGACTTTGTATCACGTATTGTTTATTAGTACAGATTTAAGTACTAAAAATAGTAATACTACGACTAATAATTCTGGTTCTACTGGTTCAGAGAACAAGGTTGTTAACCTGCCTTCACCAAAGCCAAATGGCTTTTTGGAAATGCCAGATAGACTTTAAATTTTTTAATAAAGTCGAATTTCTGTAGCTGGTAGTTTATTGTGATGATTAAACCTTTAAGAATTAGGATAGGCGATTTCCTTTGGCAGTGTGCTACGTACAATCGCCTGAGACAACTCCTCCTTTTTTTCTGTTATTTCTCTACTGAATTTGGTCTATTTTATAACCATTATTCTAGATCAGTTATTCCTGAGAAATCTAAAAGTGCTTCCCTAGTAGTCCTAACTGTTTAACAGTTAGTTGATGAATGTACTCAATTAAGGTGGATGTAATTACACCAAATCGCTGATTAAGTTGTTGTATAATTAACTGTTCTTCACCTATTAGTTCACCATGTTCCATGGCCAGTTTTTCTGTTGGGCCAACTAGGGGCATTTTCTTTCCTCCTCCAAACGTTTAATTTTAGTGATTAATCCTTCTTGTAAAAGCTGAGGTAAACTCATCATTTTATCAATGATTTTGAATAGCTTAACTATTTGTTCTTTTGTTAATCCTCATTCGTAAAGTCCTCTAATTAACTTCCATTTCCACATCTCCCATTCAGTAAGATTAGTGGTTATACTTTTAGTCTTCAAGTGCACTATCGTAGTGATACTAAAGGGATTGTTACTAGATTCTAATTCATTTCAACACAATTCGTAATCAAGGAGTTTAGTAGTAAAAATCTAACGTGATCTTCACTATTTCCAATAGAACAATGATAGAATTAGCTCGCCAATTTGGTCTATAATCACCTGAAATTGCTAGACTAAGTACCTTGTTGTAGTAAAGATCGAAAGCGCGGTAGCGGTAGATAAACATTCGTTCTGTAAAATTAACCTTATAATGACTTTGGACTTCAAGGTGAATCAAAATCCATACCTGTTGTTTATCTAATAACCAAACTTGATAAAGTTTATTTGCAATCCGTTTTTCTGTTTCTGATGAAGCTGTAATCTCTTGTAGTTCTTGTCTAGAGGTTGAGGGGATTTCTTCCAATCAATTAATTCATAGATTTGACGAAAGAAAAAGAATAATAAGCGTTTAAAACATTCATTTAATGCTTCTTTCTATGATTCATCATAGTTAGCTGTTAATTCAGTCTTTTTTTAGTAGATCAGCATGATTAGAAAAAATATTATATACAGATTCTGCTACGAGTATATTTTCCTTTTACAATGGATATGATTTGTAAAATGCCTGAACTTTCAAGATTATTGAAGATAATTTCACAGCATTAGCAAATAAAACAATTATCCCAGTTTTTATAAAGTCTAGGGTATCTATATGAGTATAGGAGTATAGAATACTTTTTCTTACTGCCCAGGATAGATAGATTAGAAAAACTACAAATATTAATAATTCAAGTAGAGTTAAGGCTTTAAAAACTGTGAATACTATAATACCTATCCAGGTAATAAAAATAATTTTAATAATGAGTATAATATTTAATTTTGGTTTTTCTGGTGGTGCTCCTATCTTGCCAAGTGATGTAGTATTACTTTTATTTTTATAAGTAGCAGCAGACTTTGAACCAATAGAATCTCTGACTTTGCTAGTGCTATGAGTGATAAATCTTGTAAATTATTCTTAATTTAGGAGAGTTATGAGTTTGGCATTTAGGGCAAATGATTAGCATAGTTATCTAGATGATATTTACAGCAGTTTATATTTTGATGAATTGCATTTCTAGGTTGGTTTTCAATCATTAAGTGGTATGAACTAGACTTGATAATGCTATAAATTTATTCAAAGTGTATGATTTCATCTCTGGAGTAACTTTAATTTTTAAATATGCGAATTTAATAGTTCCTATTATAGACATAATAAATTTCACTTTAAATCAAAAGAACTCTTTTTCCTGGCTTTATGAGCTTATAGTAACTCATTTATTTAGCGAAAGAAAGAAGCCTAATTTTTTAGCCTCCTTTCTTTCCCTGTAATAATAAAGTCTGCTAAGGATTGACACCTAAACCATAGGTTAAGATTTAAAAATGTTATGCTTTGGGTTTTTGGATTTTTTACATATTTTCCAAAGATGTTTTAGATAGTGAGTGATTATCTTTGCTTATTCACGCAGCAGCTTTCTGAGGTGATTTGCGTTTGCGTGTAGAATAATCTTTGGACTAGTGGATGTATTATTTTTTCTGGTCTTCCTAAGTGTCTTGGTTATGATTTAATTTCTTTTGCAGGTAGTAACAGTTTTAGTGTAGGAAGAGGAAAGGGAATAGTTTCACTTTTCATGGTTTTTTAAGATGACATATCATTTTCTAGTTCCATTGTCTAAGGGGTAGATAATGTTTGATAATTAATTAGTTTATTAACTCTAGGAATTGACATTGATCTGTTGTCTGGTGTAACTGATGCTATAGCTTGTATTAATTGAGAAACTCCAGCAATAAAATCTATAAATATTACTACAGAGAAAGTAACACAGATAGCTTCAATCATTAAAGTAAGTACATATTGCATAATTATCTCCTTAAACACAGTGATTTTTGGTTTTCATGATTCTTACAAATGTTTTGCGTAGCGATATATCAATATCGCCACTGTATTAAAGCAAGATTCCTATGTCTTGATTTGAGTTTTCTGATGTATATGTAAGACTCACTACTGTCCGGTTAATTTTTGTGACAACCGGCTTAAATTTTAAGCCATCAGTACAGAATTTTATTTTTTGAAATCACCTAATAAGTATTGATATAAGACTAGATTAATATGAAGTCGCATAGAATAATTATAGCTTACTTCCCGTAGGGTACGCTGATGTATCTAGATAATAGCGGATGAAAATAGATAAATTAATGGATTTCGGAATTAGGTGAGATCTAAAAGAAAAATCTCTAGATTTATTTTTATTTAAAAATAGACAATTATCCTATACTTGATATGACTGAACTGTAAAGTTCATAAAGGGAAGAGAGTTTCACAAAGTTTTTGGTGTGGCTACATTTATTTTTCAGGTAAATTGGGATGCTTCTAATTTAGCTGAAAATGCTCTATGTACTGTTTTTGAACTATTTATTATCTAACTTAAAAAATAAAAACTGGGTATTGGGGAACTGTTTACCAAATACCCAGTTTTAAAGTAATCAAAAACTCCAAGTAGGTGGACGAAATAAAAATGAGGGGTATTGCGTTTTGTAAAATGCCTGAAACTCAATTAGAGTATTATATTGAGATAACTTTAGATACCGTTACATACCTTTAAAATTTTCTATTTACCTACTTAGTCGTAATCTCTAAAATAGACTTAGTTGAATAACTGCTACCTTCTTTATACTGCTACGGAAATCATGAATTTTGCTAATTGTACTAGATACAGGTGGTTGGGAGTTAATAGGTTTGATAGTCGTGATAATTTGAGAAATATTACTCATCTATTCAATATCTTCCATGCTGTGACTAAACAATTTATCTACTATTCCTCGGTGAATATGGTATTCTTGCATATACCTTTCATCATTTAGCTGAAAGTCATTATCACTGCCTTCACTATTTTCATCATTGGAAGATAATTCTGATGTATCTAAAGCAGCTTCATCTTCTTGTAAGATAGCATCAATTTCCTGCAATCGCCTGGAAACATCATTAATCTTTTCTGAATGTGGAAAAGATTGTCCTACAAGAGATTCCAATCTTGCTTTTTCAACCTTTGTATTTTCCAATTCTTCCTGCAATTTTGGTAGATATTTCGGTAATAAATCTATCATACTATCAAGACTGATTAAAGGATGAGAATGTTGAAACTCAATACTTCCTTTTCGTTGAGTAAGGTTAGATGGTCGCTAAGGGGTATCTAGGTAGTATATAGCCCATAGTCCGCGACGGTGGACATTGCAACCAGTACTTAATTTCTTCGTGCTTCCCAGTAGAATATGTACCTCACCAGAATCAATTAACTCAGACAACTTAGTCCGGTTAGATTTATTAAAATCATGAACGAACGCAATTTGTGATTCTGGAATTTCTAATGCTATAAACAGCATTCTGAAATACCAATAGGTGCTGTATTTGTCTGTTTTAGGAATACTTGTATCACAGAATATTAATTGAGTCCTCTTGAGAGTATTTGTTAGATTCCAAATTTGCCAACTATTCTAAATAAATTCATGCAACTTGCTTATATATACTTCTTTAGTTTCTCCCAATAAGCGTATTGTTAAAGTAGCTTTTATGAGATCCGTAGTTGCACCCAGCATATTATCAATGCTGGGTGCAACGTACTGAGTGTAGATTTTTTCAGACCTTTCTGGAGCTTCCATAATAAATTGGAACTGTGCTAAAGATAGTTCTATAACGACATCAATAAACTTAGCTTTTCGATGTTTTAAAACATCAGCAATGTTATCATTTGTGCGGAGGTTAATAAACTGATCCATCAGCCATTGCAGAGCCTGAATATTGCAGAAATTCTTAAATCGATTTACTACTTTGTATTTACCACTAACAGTAACTTCAGCCGAAGAAGTGGGTTCTATAAATTGACTGGCTCATTCATCAAAAGTTTCTATTGCCAATTCTCGTAATTTAGGAAGTTGAAATATCCGTATCCAATTAAATAATTTTGCCATAGTATTGAATGGAATTATACCCGTTATACCAATTACTTTTCCTGTGAATTGAGAACAAGTTTCTGTGAGGATATCTCCCAGAATATACAGAATCTTTATCTAGGTATCACTAGCAGTTTGACTCCAACTTTTGGGAATGCCTCTGATGTTGTATATATTGGTAGTAATTGAGAGATTCTTAAATTCATGAACCTTATCTATTACCAATATATCTGTAAAATTATCAAAATCAATGTGATTATCTTTTTTTGTTAATGGTTTTAACTTGTTGATTTTATTTTCTAGGCTTTTTAATACCTTTTGAATTGTTTACTGGTGATTCTATCATTTGACTCGTTTCTCAAAAAAGCTTAGAGAATTTTTTTTCTTGATTGTGGAATGCTAATTGATAATCCTCCGATAATAGTAAACTAACGAATTGGCAATCAGTAATGATAGTGCAATCAAAATCCCCTGTCTGAATGGCAGCAGTGAAGATTTTTTCCCTTCTGTATCTAACTTTTCAGGAGCTAATAAGTTTCCCATTAGATAGAGATATCTAAAACTCTGTTTAATTTGCTTTTCAGTACCACTTAGAATAACTAATATTGGCCTATTAGCTAATCTTAACCACCGACATTTCATCATAGATGCTATCATGGTATATATTTTACCAAATCCTACATCATGGGCTAGAAAAGTGGTATTTTTTTTAAGGATTATTGAAATACTCTCTAATTGCTAATAGTTTAATTGCATATCAGAATTACTACCTGGAAGCTAGAGGTAATTACCATTATATTTCGGGCAGAGAAAACATTAATTTGTGTGTTGTAATATGTATTGTATACAGTTCCACACATTTTGTTTATTCTCCCAAATCCAATTTCTAAAGGCAAATTTGATGACTTCTAATTTAGCTCGTGCTTCTTCTGTTGCTTTGTTAGATGCTAGAGTATTAATGGTATCCTTGCTTTCGTAAATAATGATTCGGGGGTCTTGACAATTTAATCCTTTTCCCAAAAGTTTGGTACTATCTATATAGTTCGTGCCGTATTCAGCAAGGTCGTCAGAATTCCTTCCTATTTTCTAAAAAGATGTGCTGGATGAAGTAATATGAGATATCATTACTTTAATTTGTAATATCTCTTTTGCAAACTACTGGTGAATTTCTAGTTTCATCCAGTTTGTAACCAATATTATGTGAATCTTCCTGGCCAAGATTTTGTTTTTTTAGGAATCTGTGAGATGATTCCAATCAATATTTGATGTTTCTAGATAAGCAAGTTTGATATCTTCCGTAGCATCGCGAAGCATTGTTAACGTTTGAACTGCCTTGGGTGCTTCTATATTTTTTGGTAAATTAGCACCAATCGCTTCTTCCAGTTTTCTGTAAATGTTACCAGATAAATATTGAGTAGCAAGTTCCTGTTTCTGGTTAATTGGATTATAAGAGATGAGATTATCAGTATCGAGTTCTTGACTGATTTTTTCTTGACTCAGGTTGCTAATTTCTGAGATATAATCCAAATCTAGGCAACTTTTTATATTCACGGAATATATTAAGGCATCTTGGGATGAATTAACTTTTGTGGGAGCAGAATATGAACGACAAACTCATTTAGAGAAAATATCAGCTAATTTGTAATTGCTCTTTTCTAGAGTTGTGACTAAGTAATAGTTGTGGTCTTTACCAACATATATTAGATTATACTTGCTAGTGATTCTTCCCCATTTGTGAGTGAATGAGTTATAGCTGTTTTTAGTTCTTGTTGGAGTTATATTAATTCCTAATCATTTACTGTTGATTGGGTATTTATGACTTTTATTAAACAGCTACGTAGCTGCTAGAAATCCTCAATTCGATTTCTCTCTACTGTTTCTACTAAAACTAAATGGTTTTTCTCTCTTTGATAAATTTGGTTTGTATGAATACAAAAAGCTATTTCTTTAATATGTTACAGTTCAGGTGGAACTAAGAGAAGTTATTCAGTTTCTTCTCTAGGAGAGTAGTTAAGATTTACAGGTATTTTACAAATGGCTTTAGATAAATCTCTGCCATCATCTAAAAGAGTAAAACCTTCACCGTATAGTTCATTAATGCTTAGTGTACCTAATAAGTGATCTACATGAGGATAGATTCTTTCTCGTAAATGTATGTATTGGGTAAATTCTTGCAGTTGGTTTTGATAATTTTTATTAAAACTTCCGCCTGTAAATTCACTTAGGAAATATTCTTTGGGATGAGCTTTAGTTTTGTTAACTTTATTACCTTCATCTTGAGGAACAATTTGCATTTCTTGAGTATTCATCCATTTTTATATATTAGCATGATAAGGATTTTGGCTTTTTACAAGATTAGTAGAAGGGGGGTAATTTGATTTGTAGCTATGCTTTTAAATACTCGGTTAAGAAGTTTTATAGCTGTTACTAGTTCTAGTTTTTATCCTAATCAAGCTCAGAATTTTTGAGAACTGGGAGCATCTAAAGTTTATGTTGAAGTAATGACTGTAATTAACCATTTTCTCTCACTAATTCAGCAGATTTAGCCGGACAATAGTTATGGATGCTGACTCTGGGAAAGTTATATTTTGAGTTATTTACTCCATAGCCACCAAAGGGAAAATTCCTACATACCAAATCAAAATATTCTTCTGGGAAGATGACCTTTTCAAATCCTTGATTGTACAACTTAGCTTTACCATACAAATATTTGGCTATAGTAGCGGGTGTTTTACCTAATTAAATGCAAACAGTTTTGACTTGCAGCATAGATCTTCTGGCATGAGTTTAAAGAATAAGCTATTACCGCAAGCTGGTTCTAAGATTTTGTCTCCTGTAAATTCTGTACGTGATAGCATTTCCTAAATACTACGAATAATTTTTGCTTCTGTATAATGGGCATTTAATATGCTACTGCTAGTGTTATTAACTTTATCTTATTTCACTAAACTTGGCAATTCTTTTTGTGTTTTAGTAACCTATCTACTTTGTGGATTTAAGCTAAATATTTCTGGTAAATAACCCCATCTGTTAATTTGTCTAATGTTTGTAGTTCCTCTTAGTGGGGAGTGTTGTTTAAATTTTATAGAGTAATAATTGCCTGTTTATTGTTTTCCCATTTTTGCTGGGGTGTGGTTTTTGATTCTGATCCTATTGTTGAGTTGATTATAAACATATTCCATTACTAAAACTATTTTTTGGTAATGGGTGTATAGTGTAAAGATACAATTTAAATAGTTAATTTTTACAATCTAAGTGTTACTATAGTAAAAAGAAAAAATATAGCTTACTCATAAATCTAAGCTATTTCAATTATCTCAAAGCTACGTGAGTATTTAGGTAGTTGATAATATTTGGCGATGGTTTAAAAGCATATAAATAATTATATAAACCGATAGACTTCTTATAATCGTTTACCTAAGTTCGCATGGCGGCAACTATAATTCTTTATTAGTAATGCTTTGGGGCTATCTTTCCCCTCATAATAAGCTTGGTATATCTACCCCAATTTCTTCAAATTTAAAATTTAATTCCGAAATAAAATTAAACCATTTATATAGAAAAATGCAAAAACTGCTAGGTAATACTATTACGGTATAAAGTTCCGTCTTTGGCCTTTTGGGTTGAGCAATAAGAAATATTTGTCAGTATCATTTTGTCTCCTTCTGTAAATATTCTCCCATGCGCTAATGCGTTTCTCAAAATGGGAAGTATTACGGAAAGTTTATCCACTCTCTCTATGTTAAGATACTTTTTTATTCCTACCCAATTATTAATATCATTATCTTTAGGTTTAAGATTTCTGGAAATATTCCAAGAGGAATTTGATTTCTTATCATCACTGAATATTGACATAAAAAGCTTATCAAATACCTTTAAGTATAATCTAGAGGGTTATTCTCTTCTTTTCTTTATCTTATTTTTCATTTTATTATTTTCATGTTAGTCTATCCTTTGAGAATGTATGAAAACCCTTAATGAAGTAATTGATATTATTAGAGTTACTGCTTTATTATCTATTAGTGCGGATTCATAATACTTGTCCAATAACAATGAGTATCTACGTAGAAAATCTGTGTAAAAAGGGCAATATAACTTTATAAAGTATATATTAAACGACTGATCTAATACAGATCAGTAAAAAAAATGGTTCTTTGGTTATTTTATGAAAACCCTAGTTTAAAATTATTTAAGGCCTTATTCTGTGTGCATTTCATTTAAAATGACGTGGTAAATAATCCTTAACTACTATAGAAACAATGCAAGAGCCCAAAAATCTTCCCATTCTAGTAATCTTGAATGCTGACAATTTTTAGTGGTAAAACTTTGGGTAATTGTTCTCACTTCTTAGTTTACAAAATGCTTATTCTGGTATAGTCTAGTCCTTTTGTGAGGTGTTAAAGTTGATAGAAAGTCATAGTTTATGATATTTAATAATAATGCGATTGCTCATTATTTTCCTCTTGTTTTAATTTAGCTAATTTTTCCCTTTGATCATTAGTTGTGTAGCCTTTAGTCTCTGCGTCAGTGTATAATTTATCAGTTCTCTTCTTTCTTTCCGATCAATTTTTTTAATTCTTCAGTTAGATTTCTAGTATTTGCATATGACCTAATAATTGGTTATATGCAGTAACATCTATTACTATTGACCTGATACCTATTATCATTTTATCATTTTTGTTCTGATATTTATTGAAATACTAGATTTATTTTCTATACCTCGACCATCACTATTACCAAATAATACTGACAAAGATTTGTTTAACCTAACTTTATGTTGTAAAACTTGTTATTAATTTATATTAAACTTGGAAATTGGCCATTTTAAACCGAACCGAAAGTATTGGTCTTTGGTTATCTATTCACTCGCCCATTAATAATATACAAGTATTTGGCATAGTCTAGTCTCTACTAAAAGTATCGAGAGGAAACTTACTGCTAAAGGTGAACTGCTTGCAGCAGTGCTAGTTTCCTCCAGGATGCTCCACGATCGCTTTTTTCCTGTGTACTAATTAGTACAAAACCTAAAAGTACTAAGACTTCTCTTAGAAATTTCTACAGGACTAGAAGCTGGTCGTGTAACCTTTGGCCAAGACTACATCCGCTCAATAGTAGCAGTATCTTGAACAGCTAAACGTGTAATGTTTACTGGCAATTTTTTAAATCGGCTATTGTTACCTGCTGCGGTCTTCCTTCATCAAAAGCCAGTAGTGCGGCTTCTGAGGCCAGAGTGTCTCATGCAGCACTGCTAAACTTGCTAGTACTAGCAGCGATCACTTCCAGATACTCTTCAGCAACTTTTATACCGTAGCGTTCCAGATGAATTCTGAGAATGTGACAGCGTTCAATTTCTGTGGGTAGATTAACAAAGAAGTTCTTATCAAACCGCCCTTTACGCTTGAACTCAGTCCGTAAAGCAGTTAGGTTATTACAAGTTGCCACCACAAATACCCCTACTATACACTTAGACATGAACGTGAGGATATTTCCTAAAATTCTTTGTGAAACTCTAGAAGTGTCGCCATTAGCGAAAAGTGCTTTCTCTACTTCATTAATCCATAACACACAAGGTGCGATCCCTTTAGCTTTAATGATTGTGCGGTGGACATTACTTTCAGATTCTCCCACTAGACTACCAAGCATTGAGCCAATGTCTAGTTGCAATAATAGAAGATTAAGGATAGTTGCAATGTTCTTGGCTACTATTGATTTACCTGTCCCTATTGCTCCCGCTAATAGCACTCCTTTAGGTTGAGGCCGATTTAATGATCGCGCTTCTTGGGAAAATAACTGACGATGGCCTTGTAGCTAATCCCGCAGTAAATCCAAACGGCGAAAAGGTATTGTCGTGGGTTTACCCACGACAATACCCATTTGAGCCAGTAGCCTCGTTTTGTATTCGATACAAAGGAAAGTTTAGCATTAATCACAATGCCTTGAGGAGTTAGGCGTTCTTTCACAGTCAACCGGAGAAAGTTTCTAACTTCTTCCAGCATCAAGGTTAATACTCCTCTTACTAAGGTTTTTTTATCTTCAGTGGTCAGAGAAACTGTAAAATTCACCTCTTGCTCACTGACAGATTCTTACAAATATAGCAGATATGATTCTAAGTGGTCTTGAATTTGCTCAATGCTGGGTAAAGGAACTTCGCAGCACCGAATTAGCCTCAGTAAAGATTCATGCAGTTGAATGTTTTGACCCAGAAGTATAATGCGCTTTTCAGTTGGTTTGAGATGATGATACAAGTTCTTGACTCTAGTGAGAATTTTCCAACTCAATTGTAGGTAATTTTTACCTACAAAAGGGTGAATATCTCCCAGAATGAAAACTCCATTCCCCTCGGAATTGTTGATGTACTCGAATACATATATTAGAGGGTCTATGTAAGGAGGCTTTTTGTAAGTCTCAATTGATTTGAATACCATTCCACCGTCGTCAGCCATTAGACATTGCTCCAAGCTGGAAACTCCCAAATTCCAGAAATACACAGGATTGTTGAGTTTCTCCATGACTTCAGTAGTTAACTATTGAATGATAGTAGCTTCTTCAGGAGATAGAACCTCTAAAGCCACAATGGGTATGTGAGAGTCAATGGTGGTAATTAGGTTTGATACTTTTATGGTTGTTAATAAGGAATTTTGTTTGTTTCCCAGTGAAAATGTATTGATGAAATAGCAAACGTTGTTTAGGCGAAGTGTAATGAGCAAAGGGAGGAATATTGAAGATATTTTCCTCCTCCCTGCTTTGAATTTATTGATGTAGTCGGTGTTGATGGGTATTAGTAGTGCGAACTTGTTGTTGAGATTCTGGTTTGTAAGAGTGATTGCCCTGTACTATCCCCAAAGCTTCCTCAAAAGGTTGTATTGCTTCTAGACAGGAAAATCCTTCAAATCCTTCAGCTTCTATTTTTATTTTACCTGTAGCAGTGTCAAAATGTATCAAGATTGCCCTTTTCATAAATTATCTCCGTACTTGTTGAATTTGTTGATGTTCTGACAATATAAGACGCAGGTTATGTACTTGATCTGTGGTTTCTTCTGTGATGGTGCATTTTTCTAGCTGTTCCTGTAACTGTGCTGCTTTAGCGCGAACCATGTTTTTATCGTAGGTTTGCATGAGGGTATGAGAAAAGAAGTTTTCTCCCAGTCGGGGTACGGTTTCATGGGCAGCCTGAATGATTTGATACAGTTTTACTTCTTGATCCCGCAGAGAACCGATATCTGCGCGGGCATTTAAAGTAGAACTAGGGATAATAATCTCTGCACGTTCTCCTTCAGAGTCATTGTAATAACCTTTGAGCAATTGTGGTTTTTTATAAACCTGCACGGTAAGCTATAAATCTTGTAGAGCATCAACTAAAAATTTACGATTAATTAATTCTGTGGTGACAGTTGAGAAATGTGACATCTTAGTTACTGTGAATTGGGAAATTAATACTGATAAATAGGGAAGCAAATAGTTGCTATTACTTCCTCTTTTAATTGTGTAGCAAGTGTATGAGGTATATTATTCTCATCTATACCTCATACCTTGTTTTTGCTCAAGGATGATACAGACAGGTTTTTTTACCGAAGTTTGAGAGACATAGCTGGAGGTTTGCCTACCCCCATACCTTGATTACTTGCTAACCTTTGAATATGACGTTGTTAATCCAGCAGCTTGGCGTAAATTTCGTCTATTTTTCTATCTTATTGAGAACGCCTCTGTGAATCAGGTCTTTTGGTATCTATAGAAGCATTTTTGAGAATATCTTCTAGATGAGTCATTATTGCTTCCAGACTGCTACCTGTTTCAAAATTGGCGTTATCCAAAAGCATTTGCACTTTCTTGAAATAATGTTCCATCTTCTTTTTGAATTTGACTGGTTTGCATCCTAGTTCCCAATTGCTCAAATTTTCGAGTAATTGCGCTGCTAGTTGTTCACCTCCAGCGATCGCCGATTCTCTTAGTGTTTGTTCTAAATTTGTATCATACTGCTCAATGAATCGAGTTATTTGCTACAAACATTAAGCTTTTTGTTCTGACAATTGCTTGCTAATAGCAGGAATGATCACAGGAGGACCAATTATTACTTGTAAATAGTCTTCTACTTCCTCTAGACAGGGAAGAGCTTTTACTAAATTTTGCTTAACTTTTTGTTGTTGTTCTACAGATAACTGCCAAGAACTCAGCGAGATGAATTTATCAATATGTTCTTGGTAATATGTGTAGGCCTTCTCATATTCTCCTCTCAATTGGGTGTGTAAATTAGGGGTAATATTATCTTGGATTTCGATTAATTGACTCCAGACTATGGGCACTAAATCTATGAAATGAATCCAATCACCATTATCATAATTTATCCATTCTTGGACTGAAGCAATTTCTTATCTTGATTTGTTTCCGGCTTCATCTAAAGCTTTGAAAACTTTGATGCTCTTTAAACCAACTTCTAAGGTCGTAACTTTTACTAATTCTGATGCTTGCTCATTTTGGGATGTTTTAATTACATCTGCCCATTTTGGAGCATTGCTTCTGGTAGTTTTCTGTAACTTAACTTTGAACCTGATTCGTGTTTTGTTTAGTTTGGAGAAGTTGTATTATTAAATAATAGCATTTTGGAGGAAGGTTCTATTTGACTTGGGAATGATTCCTTATAGCGTATTATTTTGGAAGTTAAATTGTTTACTTTCTTAGAAAAGCGTCAGCTTTTTTTGAGAGCTACAGCCCAAATTACGTAGTGTGATTTTAAGTTTGAGCTTGCCGCAAAGACAAAAGTTTTTTTTGAAAAAATTGGCGTGGTTAAATCCTCAACTTGACCTCATTCAAATCGAAGTTTTGTATGTTTTTATGTTGTGTTATTTGATTAATCACAAGCTTTGTTTGACTGTCTCGAACTTAAAGCTAAAACTATGCTTACTTATACTAGTTTATACACGCCTCTACTTACCACTTTATCAATATGTAGATGCTTTTGTCCTGTGTTATGTAATAATTTTCAATATAGATTGAAAGTTTTAAGTCAAACTAAAATTAGTCTCTTCAGGACTAATTTGCCATAATTCTAATAGCTCAAGTATTGCTTTTTGAACATCCCAACGCATTAAAGTTTTTTGATTTAGGCTTGTGAATGGTCCATCAGTTTCAGTTAACATACGCTCTTTTGGTATCTCCTTAACTAAGTGTTTTCCTTTTTTAGTCGCAAGCATTGCTGGACTAACTGAAAACCAACATCCTAAAGATGTAGCTCTTTTAAGCTATGTTTGTGTACCAGTAAACCAATGTAATATTGGAATATCTGCATCTTGAGACTGATCAAAACAATTAAGAACTGAATCAACAGCAGATCTACTATGAATTGATATTATGCGTCCACCAGCTTTTTCTGTAGAGTCTAGAATATGTTCTAAAACACGGGTTTGAATATCTTTAATGTACAATTTATTTTGCACGATTACTTACTCTAATTTAACTCCAAAAAACTATGGTTTTCAATGTAGACGTGATTTATAAGTGGTCGGACAAAAATAAACGCTTTTTCAAACTGCAATCCTTGGGCTTCTGCAATTTTACAAGCAGTATTTACTGCCCGTTTTAAACGCAAGTCATCAGCTGACATTTGTAGCCTTACTTTTAAATTCAAGTCAACATTTTAAACCTTATTATCGTTGACAGCTTTCTCCTGGATTACCTCTTCAATCTCTGCCAGTTTCTTGCGAAGGACTTCCTGAAACTCTATTAATTGAGAAACTTCAACTTTCTTTAGCGCGTCCCCAGAAACTTTATACAAAGAGCGTGTTGCCGTAGTTATTGGTTTAACTTGTCTTTCCATTTTCTCAGCGTCGGTACTTTGTAAGGCCATCGCCTCAGTTACTAATTGCCGGGTTTTTTGTACAGATAATTTTTCTGCTAACACCTTTTGGGTGACATTGATTCTAATTTCTTCTGCCTCTGATTCTGGTACTCCCAAATTTTTCGTAGAAATTTTTTGTAATGCTATGGCATGAACACCTTTAAGACCAGAAGACCTAATTGCAGTTTTCAAGTCTTCTGCTAAAGAAAGCATAGGAAAAATATTGGCATCAATAGAAGCGGGATTGAGTTGTAAATCTAAAAGTACAGTGAGAATTGCTGCTTCGCGTTCATCTAGGTCCAAAACAGCTAAATCTTGTTGTTGTTCTTCTGGTGTTACTGTAATCAGTGCTACAATAGAATTCATTCGTTTTTGTGCATTCAACCGTCGTACTACTGTTGAGAGAATCCGGGGAATATCTTGAGGTTCTAAACTAGTATTTATTGCCAATTCCCGTACAATGGCTTCAGCCTTATCCAAAGGATTGAGCTCTTCCCGATGTAATGAAGTAATTAAAGCTTTACGGTGCAAAGCATCAGGTTCAGGAATAATCACAGCTTGCAGATTTTCCCAACTCAAGTTTTTAGCACTGCGCCAACGTCGTTCACCATCAAAGATAACTAAGTGTTCTCGTTGAATTAAAATAATTGGTTCTAGTTGTCCATCTGATACTAGGGAACGAGACATAGAATCAATACTTTCTGATAAAAATGTTTGTCTCGGTTGCTCTGGGTTGGCTTGGATTCTTTCTAAAGAAATAGATTGGATACCTGATTGTGACTGAAGTTGTGCCCTGAGAGTTTGTAGCTGTGTTTCTAACTCACTTGATCCTTGAGAGCGAAGTTCTTCTATTTTGGCTTTGAGACGTTGAATTTCTGCCTCAGCTTCTGATAATCGTTGGCATTGCTTTGCGCCTGAAAAATAGTTGGTGAGGTCAGGAGATTTACGAGTGGTCATAAATTAGCACAGATTTAATTTGCACATTGAGACGATGATTGAGCAGGAGAGAGGATTCAAAACTTCTAGCCAAAATCAAAAAGGTACAACTTTTGGGTGCAACAGATTAGTTAAACTTTCACCCTTTCTTTACTCTTGCTGCCAATCAAAGCTGCTAATTGCGAGGCAATTTCTTTAAAGTCATCCTTTGCTTGATGACTAGGACGGTGAATAGGTAATGGTAATCCTTGTCCACTGGCGTTAACAAATTCAGCACTATCCCGAATTTCTGAAAAAGCATGGATATTCATCTGCTCTAACTGAGATGGTAATGCAGCTAACATTTGTCTATGGGCTGCGCGTCGAGCATCGTATTGGTTGGGAACAAAGCCGAGAATTTCTGGTGTGGGTTTCAAGCGTAAGTGTTTACAATGGTAGTAATACCATTCCAGTAAATGAGCTGCTCCTTGAATGGATTTTGGCTCTAGTTGGACAGGGATAATTATGTGTGTACTGGCTGCCAGTGCCATTAAAGGTAAGGGACCCAGGGTAGCTGGACAATCGAAGATCATTAAATCATGTTCTAGAGGATAGTCAGTTAAGCGATCACCTAATAAGTAAGCTCCTCGTTTGTGTAAAACCAATTCATCTGCTGTTTCGGTAAGAACCATACCACCCTGACAAATAACTACTTTATCGGTGTGTTTACTCCAGCAAGGTGTTAACGGCCAGTTACCATCAAAATCATCTTTGAGGACAGCAGCTAAAGTATGTTCTGGTTCTGGTTGATTTAAACCACAAAACAGTGTCAGTGATCCTTGCGAGTCAAGGTCAAATAGTGCTACCTTATACCTGTGTTTTGCTAGACTATAAGCTAGGTGGACAGAAAGGGTTGTCTTACCACTTCCTCCGGCATTACTTATTACAGCTAATCTAATTTGCATGACTATTTTTTTGATGTTATTTGAGTATCATATATCGGATTTTCTACATCATATATTGATATATGATTTGAGAATATATTAGAATTGCTGGGTAATAACCCTTAAAATTCTTTGATTCCCTTCCCGGAAAGTATTTTAGTGAGTTTCACCATCTATTTCCTAATAGGTCTAATATTTATTCATTTGTATCATATATCAATATATGAGAATTAATCGAATCTTGAAATAGAAATTTCCTCTCGTGTTGCAGCCTGTAGACTATTGCTCAAATTAGGGGTTAAAAAAATAATAGTTCCTACATCTATGATTGAAGTCATAGCCTAGCACTGATATGTGAAAAAAATTATCTACTCATAGAAAAAAATACCTCTGCCAGCAAGCCAGAAGTAATATCCTTAAAAGCGAATGTGAGAAATATCAGTATTCCGAGAATGACCATTTTGAGAAGCTGTAGCTACACCAGCACCAACTAGCTGTTGAGTATTTTCCTGTGGTGTGGGTGGTTGAATAACACGGGTAACAGTAGGTGTATGAGTGCGACTACCAGCAGTAGTGCAGATAAAGTTGCGGATAACTGGTGGTGTTCTTCTCCTTATATCCTTTACCGCTATCTACTACGTTAAGATCCAGATAGCTAATAGCGCTACCAGTGGCCTTAATTCCAGATTCAGCAATGGAAACTGCTGCTGCTCCCTTGGTTCTGTAAGGAATTGAATCTTCTACTACTCCATCTTTTGAATAGTAGGAGAAAGTACATTCACCATAGAGAATTGTTACACCTTGATTGTCACAAGCTTTATCAATATTGAGCAGTTGAATGGTTTGGTTTGAGTTAATCATGGTCTATTCCTTGTGATGAAGTTGTCCAATGTTCATAAAAATTGCGCTTTGCGCTTTTAACCAAAACATCCCATAAATAAAAGTTATGCTGCGGGATGTATTTGAATGACTAGAAGTTGGCTTTAATTATGGAGTCTTGGTCTTCACCAGTTTCATTTGAGTCTTTGTGTTTGGTAGAACTGATGAGTTCTAAATTGTTGATACCAATAATGGGTTTATGTCTGGGTTCGTTGGTGTTTTTATCTATCCATCTGTTCAAGACTATTTCACTAGTGATACCAATAGTTGAACCTTTTTTAACCTAATCTGCTGCTACTTGAGCGATATTTCCCCAAAGTTCTAGATCAAAGTAAAGGGGAGTTTCACTTCTGTAGGGAGGTTTAACAGCAAGGGTCAATGATGTTTTCATTGCACCTGATTCAAAATAGCGTATCTCAAGTGTTTGACCAACGCGACCAACTAAATCAACTTTATCGATGTATTGCTGAGTCATGATATTTTCCTTTGGTAATAAATTTTTCCACGGTATTAGCACGATGGCACATTTTTGGTTATGCAACGAAATGAATGATGTGCTGCTAATTTGGTACTGGTATTGGATACAGCCCTATATCAAACCTGATTGCGGCTAGCGCATTGATTACTGGTTATATTGGGGAAAATTACGTAAGAAAATAACCCCAAATCTCCTGGAGATTTAAGGTTGATGGCTATTACAAAACTAGTTCCTTGATTGCTAAACCATGTAGTTTAGTTACTAATTTCTCTTCTTTCATGCGAGAGAAACCAGGGACTTTGTGCAATTTGGCTAACTTCCTTAGTCTTTTTAAAGTTAGTGTTTGTAAATTTTCCAAATTTGCTAACTCTGGAGAATCGGAAATATTTGTTATTTCTAAGGAAGAGTAAGCAGGTGTAGGAAAATTAGTTGAATTGGTGATAATTTCTGCTGTGTTGTCACAAATAATATCTTTACTGTAACCAGTATGACTTTCATCTAGTGGAGAAGTAGATTCAGATAGTGTTTCAGTGATCACCTTAACTACTGAATTATCTTCAATCTCTTTGTTTACGGTAGGTGCTATATTAGCACCATTTTCACTACGGGTATCATCTGTTGATGAAGTGATTTCAGTAGGTGAACTAATCGCATTATTACTGCTGAGGTTACGAGTTTCTGTTTTTGCGTTTGTGGCACCAACAATTTGCTCAATAGTGGCTACAGTGGGTTGTTTTGAAACTGTAATTCTGTGTACATTTCCCACTTTTCTCACTGAGATTCTTACCCCAGCAGTGCGGAGTTTTATTCTCAAGTTGTTGAGTAGTAGAAATGCTACATCCAATTGACGGTAATTAGTGATAATGGCACTCATGGTTTTTTATTTGATTTAGTTCACGACAAGAGCGCATAGCGCAATCCCTTTATCCAAAAATGTTTTTGGTATCTTTGATAATGTTTAGACAGATTGCGTTGAAAATGTAGTTTTTGGTATTAATCAGGAAATAGTAAAACTTCCCATACCAATCGGGGAAATACAATTTTCAACAGCGAGTTGTTGGTATCTTCCAGTTTCAACAGCCAATTTTGAACACTGAGAAATTCCTTCCAGTAATATTTGGAGGTAATCTATCAGTCATAGTTTTTGATGGAAATCTAATTGCACCTCAATATCTTTGGCAATACTTAATGCTATTAACAGATTGCTAGGTGGTTGAATTAGTTGTTCCAAAATTAATTGTGGGATAGATTGGAGTTCATCATAGTAAGCGATTGCGCCGAGTGCAGTGCTGCAGGCAATCGCTATCCTTGGAGAACCACCCGTAAACTGTATAGAATGAAGGTAGAAATTGTAAGAGGATACCAGGTGATTGTTGATAAATTCACATAATTCCTCTAAAGTATTTAAACTTTTTGTACATGATTCTCCATTTTTAGATTGGCAAGATATCTGTATTATTATTACTCCACTAGTAATAAATAATTTGGAATAGATAGACTGAGCTATTATGAATTATTAATTGCTCTCTTTCTTGTAGGAAATACTGATTGAACCACGAAGGCACGAAGGAAGCGAAGAAAGAAGAGAAAATGAAGGAGATAGGTAGACTGACAGTACGAAGGAAGTATTAATTACAGCAGATTCAAGGTTTATGAGGTACAGTAACCAATTAAATTTTAAGTTTTAAAGCTACTTCCTAAAAATGATCTACCCCATTTACTACAAAATTGCTGTATTTATTTGAATAGCTACTGTTTAATTTTCCATTTGTATTGAGAATTTCTATCGGGAAGATGCTAACTGCTGTACAGCTTCCACCCAAATAGGAGTTTTCTTTCCATTGACTGGAATCAACAAATTTCAATGTTTTTGCAAAGGTTCAACACTCATATTTGGTAACTTCTATTGCGCCCAAACAATAGCATCAGTAGGTATTTCCTAGTTCGTCTAAGCTGGATCCTTACAAATTGGAACGGATTGATTTGAATTGCTGGAATTAATAGAATTAGCAGCAGGTGGTAAACCCAAAATACCAAATTCTAAGCATAACGGTGGTTGAGTAGATAATTTGACTTGTACTTCACATTGTCTCAAGTGGTGCTGTCCTGCTAAAATAGTTGTAGCCTCATAATCTTTAGCTGTTTGACATACTTGTTGCCAAGTATCTTTAGTTAGCATTACCATTTCTTTACTGCTAGGAGATGTTTTAGCAATTAATTTATCTTGATAAAAGCTAGTAAGATTTTGCAGAATTACTCAAGGTTCTTTCCCCCATTCCGATAAATTCCGAATAATATTAATCACAGAATCGCCGTCATTTTCAGTAATTTTTTCTACCATTGTTAGCAATTTATACTCAGCCACATCTCCCACCATTTCCCATACCAAATTTGGTCAATGCTAATATTTCGTAAACTCAATTGATCTAGTAAATATTGACTATCCCGTAAATATCCAGAAGAATTTTGTGTAATCGAATGTAATATTTTGTAGTAATACTAATTGATTCCTCATTCACAATTTGGTTAACATTTTGTATCATATACTTCATACCAATTCTCTTGAAATTGAACCTTTGACAATGAGGAATAATCGTCGCAGTAACTTTGTGGATTTCTGTTGTGCAGAGGATGAACACTACATTTCTTGGTGGTTTTTCCAAGCTTTTGAGTAAAGCCTGGAATCCTTTTGAACTGAGGCTATGTACTTCATCTAAAACAAACACCTTGTAGCAGCTGTTGACAGGTATAATGTGGGTGCGGTCAATAATTTATCTGATATTCTCAACACCAGAATTACTAGCAGCATCTATTTCTACCACATCTAGGGATAAACCTTGAGAAATGTTAGTACAGTAATTGCATAGTCCGCAGGGTGTGGGAGTAGGAAAATCGCCATGTTGACAATTGAGAGATTTAGTAAAGATGTGTGTGCTGGAAGTTTTACTTCTACCTCTCGGACCAGTAAATAGATATACCGGAGCAATTCATTGAGATGTGATAGCATTGGTAAGAGTAGTTGCAATTGCTCTTTGACCAATAAGTTCAGCAAAAGACTGGGGATGATATTTCAGATCAAGTGTTTGGTATGTCTACTTTTCTAAAACTAGATAAGTTGAATTTTCCCAAGCTTATGTATTAGTAATAAGCTTGGGGTGTGAGTAATTTTTACTGTAGTTATTAAAACAGATTTGATGTAACAAATTACAGAGATATAGAGTACACAGAGAAATGAGGTTTAAGAGATATTTGCAGAATTTTTAACTAACAAGTATTGATAGTTGTTTAGCTAAATCTAAACCGTTACAATTTTTATTCAGTCAACCTATGCAGCAGTAACTTTCTTTTTTCTCCCCCTAGTTTTGGAAGTAGAATTTGTAGAAGTTTGAGAATTAGTTTTACTTTCTGCTGGGTTTTTTGTCGAGAATAATTTGTGTTTATTAGATTATTTGCCTCCTTAACAACTTCTTCCATATTCCCAGCTTTAGCAGCTATATTTATTTCCTCATTTACTTGAGTTCCAGAGGAAATATTTTCTATAATTATAACTTCTTTATCATCTCGAGTATCTTCTTCCATAGTTGTGCTGTTATTACCAATAAGTTGAATCGGTATCACCAGAATTAATTGATTGAGAATGCTATCAAAAGGAGTAATAACCACATGATTTGTAGTTTAGCTCATATTAATTAATACCTCACTTGTAGGTAGAAATTTGAGATCTTGTTCCAGATATTCGATATTAAAATCCATGATCAATTGTTGCTGATAATTATCTTGAGGTTTAATATTTAAAGATTTCACACAGCAGCAATATCTGAAGATTTACTAGATAAAGTTACTTCTTAATGCTGGTAGTCATAGATAATTTCAATAATCTTAGTCTTTTGGTCAGCTAAAATTCCCACTTGTTTGAGAGCATGATCTAATAATTTTGTATCAACAAAAAATTGATGTTGAAATTGTTGGGTAATCAAAGATGAATATTTCGGATAATGTCCTTCTAATAATCTGGTGGTAATTTGGATATTGGGTAATGTAAATACCGCAATTCCATTTTTGATGTTAATAGTACATTTGCTGTTATTTCCTACACTACCTAAAATTTTTTGTAATTCTATTAGTGTAAGTTGAGGAATTGTGAATCCTACTGTATTTAAATCAGCATTACTTTATCAAGTTTCTATTAAAGTTTCATCTATTTTTATCGTTCTAGAAATAACTGCTAACCGATTTCTATCTGTTGCAGCCGCTTGTCAACTACTATTAGTAAATTGAAAATGAACTCCAGCTAAAACTTGTTTATTTTCATCATTACTAGCAGTAAATAATGCTGCTTCTAATGCTTGTAATAATTTGGTTGCGGGTAATATAATACTCTTACCTTCAATCTCAGGTAAACATTGAAACTCTTGATGACTAACTATTTGAATCTGGTATTTACCATAAGAGTCAGTAATAATGGCAGCATTATCTACCATTTCTAAAAAAATATCTCGTTTAGGAAGACTTGAAATTACTTTTGTGAATAATTTAGCAGGTAAAGCAATTTTACCTTCTAGTTCTATTCTGGATTTGCATTGAACTCGAATTCCTAAACTCAAATCAAGAGCAGTCACTAAGATTTGTTGTTTGTGTTTATCTTCAACCAACAATATATTGTTGAGAATGGGATGATGAGGTTTTTAGGTACAGTGTAACTAACTAGATTAAACGTATTAGCGAGGTCTTTTAGAGAAATTGTGAATCTCATAATTTTGGGTTAATTGATATCAATAAAGCCATGAAATGACAGGTGCTTAGTTTGTCACTAAGCACCTTGATTTACTCTGTACTTTGTATACAGAGTAGTTATGTTCTGGAATTTATGTTTGGTAAGTTTTAATTAATCGCTAAAAACTATTAGCATAAAAATTGTTAGCGTTTTATTAAAGATAAAATTTTCTCAATTTTTACGTCTTTTCATCATCTACTTTGCTTGAAGTAGTAATTCATCTTAAGTCATGGTCTAAATTAATAAAGAATGTCTCTTTATGAACCTATTTCTACTGTATGAGATTTGCCGTTATTACTTGGAGAAACTGGGATTAGACTATGAGTATTTCACTGTTCAATCTCATTTGTAATTTGCTGTTATCGTTGTTGAGAAAGAGATTGATAAATTTGTTGAAGAGCTCTGGTATTTTGTTCTTCTTTGTGAAGACGATTAGTATAATAATTTATTGTAACTGTTTTTTCATTTTCAAAAAATGAACAACATTGGTTATTACCATTGTTATATAAACTGACATAAGTGTTTTTAGTAATACTCGCTGTAAATGAATGAGATAGTTTCCTAGTTTGATAGAGATTATACAAGCTTTAGCAATAAAATATGATGATTTTATTGACAATGAAGGAGTTTTCTATATACAACTATTATGTTGATATATACCTCTGCAATATTAAAAATATGATCTGAAATATAGGTTGTGCCTTCTGATTAGAATCATCAAATACTTAGCGCGTAGCGACTAATAAATTAGTTGTTTTAGTGTCAAATAATTTATTGATCAAATTAATTCTGTTAATTTTTAGTCTGGTTCTGTTGCTTTATATCAAGTTTGGCCATTTGAATAATTAACTCTGTTGGTACATTTCAACATTTACATTTCCAGTTTTGACTTAATTATTCTGCTTTTCTGATAAAAATAGTCGAATTTCTTGAATTTTTAAGAAGGCATCTTTAAAATTCAATTGCCTTTGCTTCAGTTTTAAAACCGAAGTATGTGACTTTTTCTTTTCCCAAAAGACTGGTGATAGTAGCAACTCTAGGTGCAAGCATATTGAGAGTCCATCTACTAGCGCTAAGTTGTACTTTAGTAATATTGAGCATGGATTTTATTTGTGGTAGTTTAATTTCAACTTTGGGAACAGGCTTTAGGTATTCAGTAATCGCTTTTTTTTATTTTACAAATATTTCTCAGAACTTACAAAAATATCTTTCAATACCAAATTGATATAAAGCGCCATAGAATAAAATAACAGGAATAATTGAATGCAGATGAATGCAGATAAAGATGGATAAATATAGATAAGTCAATGGATTATAGTATTCTGTGCAGCCTTATATAAGATTGGTAAAACTCTCACTCTCTGTATTTTCTATGCCTTTGTAGTTAATTATAAAGACCTAAAATATACAAAAGGTGAAATTTTAAAAAGTATTTTTGCGTAAGTACCATAAATAATTTTCCCCCTTGAATTCCTGCAAGGAAGAACCGCGTCAGCGAAAGTTATTTGATACTATATTGATAAACTGAGATTGAACGACCTGGTGAAATTATTAGCTCATTTATAAATTTTTGTAGAGAATTTACACCGGTATATAGTGAATGACAAGAACCTGTAGTCCTATGGAAATAGGTTGCAAATTTTCTCCAACTTCTAGTTAATATTAATGCCAGCAAATACTCCACAGCAATAACAGCTACTTGTTAATTAACAAATAAGCTTTGGCGTTTCCGTGCTTGAATTTCAGCACATGATAAAGGTGTTGATTTTAATTCTTCAGGTAATGGTGTTAGTAGTTCTGGATTTTATCTAGAAGGACTGGGAACATTAAAACAAAAGTTGTTTTCTTAAAGATTATCAAATGCAGCTCCTAAGGTAAATTCCTTAGTAGAACCAAGCACCACCTATCCAGAACTAGAATTAGTATGATTATCACAATCTAACCACCAAATTTGTGGTACAGGATCTGAGTAGTTTTAGTCTAAGCAAGTGCTAATTTCACCACGCGCAGCAGCATTATCTACACAACCAATAATCACTGTTAACTTATGCCATCTGGCTGATATAATCTTTTTAGTGAATGGTTTAGTGATCGCCCCAATTTGCACTCCCAATCCTAAACTGTATCTGGCTGTTAAAACTCCCGCCTTGTGTGACCTAATTTCCGACTGTTAAAAGTTCTGTCGAGGAATGTTTTCGGTTCAATGATATCTGGGTCTACAACTATACAGGAGGTGGTTTTGTTGCTGTTTGCTTCAATCTCCAGCATCAGTTTAGCAACTGACGGAATTAAAAAACCCCTGTTCTACCAGTACCCACAACTATAAAATCAAGGTGATCATGTACAGGTAGCATAAGCGGGGTAGAATGAGTAAAATATAGGTCTAATTTAGACATGCTGTAATATCTGTGACATGAAATCTGTTTTCTATCGGTATCATTCCTTGAATTTTTACTTCTGCGTTCTCTGCGTGAGATTTAAAAATGTGGTTAATTTCCCTGAAAATAGCTGTAATCATGTAGATGCTACTGAATTAGATATTAAACAGGTTGGTAACTCAAATACCCAGTTATCAGATATTAGCTAAAAGTGGCTGTATGTACCCAACCGAATGTAGATATGGGGATTGGTGAAAATCTCACCTAAAACAGCAAAGATTCTGAATTTTCCAGCTTCTTCCTCGTCGTCAGTAGCAGAAAATTGTGCGCTCATACTATAGTCACTGTGTACCTCAATCATCGCGGTTTCATAGAATAAGCTGGTTGCCTCTACTGGAATTACACTGGTAGATATAGCAGTTTCTTCTGGGGTGTACAGATGCCACTCCCTATCGGTAAAGCAGAGATAGAAGAGTATTTCTTGGTGCCTCGCATTTTGAGCTAACTGTAAAATTTGCAACGTTAACCTAGCGGAAACCAAGAGATATTGCAGGTGGAAGTAGGACGTAAGATGGGGTAAACCACGAATACTGCATTAGTTGATAGGAAAGCACATAGATAGTGCTTGACGTGCAGCACGAATAAACACTCGGTTTCCAGCTAACTAGTATTCCATCATTTTGCCTGTTATCGGTGCTAATTAGGTGCTGGTGGTAAATTGATAACTTATGAGTTCTGGTATAGTCATGAGATAATCTTTTCAATTGCAATGGTGATTTTTTTATTACCCCAAGGAACTAAATTCTGTGTTGGGTATTTTTTACAGTGTTTATCGTGTAGTTGCTGTAAATGCAATTGCACATCTTCAGGATATAATTTAGACTTACCCTGCACCGAGTCTTGATTGAAAGCACTATGCCAAAATAATTACTATACCTGCATGATATTTTTAGGGGAACAATTGGGAATAGAATCTTCACCAAAATATATAAAACCGTTTTCTATTACGTTTGGTGAGGGTGTATAAAATAGGAGGGAATTTTACTTGAATTTCTCAATAGCCTAAATACAATATTGAGATTACATCCAGTAAATATTAACCCCAGTATAGGTATTTTAAAAGTTATATTTTCCAAGGAGATGTAATAACGTTGTGGTGGATAAAACACACTAAGCATTCTCCTTTCTGATATTTCCCCCACCTCACGGTGTTTCGTGGTAACTAACTTGAGTTAGTGGGTTTAGCAGCAAAAGCTTATCTCAATACAGCAGGAGCAATAAATTTTTAATTTGTTGTTTCTCTATCTTTATAAATTGTAAGATATTGTCCTGGCAGAAACACTAGCATATCTGCTAGTGTTTCTGCATGAGTAGTTTAGTTGATAATTGAATTTGAGATATCATTAATATTGAGTTCAGGTAGAATATTAGTTAATGCTGTGTTTTACTCCATAATTTTACTATCTGTTTTCTATGGTCAATGAAAGATTCAATTCCTTCTGAAAATTCTGTCATTTCCTGGCAATACGCTATGGATAATTGCTACTACGCAGCTAAGTATTTTAATACTTCTTGTCGCGAATTAAAGGAGACTTATTCTTCATGAGTGACATCCAAGCAAATATATTCTCTGCTGTGGTCAATGATAGAAATCACATCATAAACTAGAGATAAAGGTGGTGCTATTTGTTGACGAAGTGATCAAAGTTTATCCCAATTGATTTTATCCACAGTTACCAATTTACCAGGGATAAATTTGAAGAATGATTCCCGATCTTCTTGAGGATATCCATAACCTATCAGTGACAAGAGAAATTGTTCTGTGAAACTGATTTCTTCTAAACTCATTTCCCACCAACCTGTGTTTTGAGAGTAAACGGTAATTTTTGTGTACCTTTCTGTGCATTCCTGAAAATCTTCCTGATTTTCTATGGGGAATAGCCACTTATTTACCAGTTCCAAAAACTCAATTTTTAGGTCACTATGAACACTAGGATATGAATGTTGTCTCAAGGGAGTTGTTGACGATAATCATTCACTGGGAAACAGTTCTTTGTAGAGACTGAGGTAATTAATTTGTTTGGTGAGTTCTTCTAAATACTAAATTCCCTCTTTTACAGTTTGGGGAATCTGGTATTTTTTTAAAGACTCAGTAGCCAATTAATATTGACACTGCATTAGAAGCCGGAAATTGTTATTTGTGAAGGTATGCGTGGACATTTTCTGAGAATATTTAAACTCTTCTCTTATTCAGTTTGCTATTTTCTCCCAGTGGTAATTGCTGTTTCCAGTTCATTTTGTAATAGCAGCAGATTTTCAATATTCAGATGACCTTGAATTACTAACATTTGGATTTGCCAACTTAATAGTAAAGCTGGGTTAAATTGATGTTTGCTGATAATTAGAGTTTGGAGGATATCATCTAAACCTTTAGTACCTGCTGTGTTGACCATGCGAATTTGGGTAGTTCCCTCTTTATCTGTTCGCGTAATTTCTGCATGAGCAATTTCTGAGTAGAATGGTGTCAGGGTATTGGCGAGAGTTTTGTCAGTAGCTGCAATTTCATCAGCTATGGGTATTTCTTGACCTTCAATTACTAAAATGTAAGATATATTAAAAGAGTGTTAATTGATTAGATGGGTTGGTTTTATGAGGATTAGTTGGTGGCAAATTAGGAGGATTGACAATTTTGTTATTCTCTGACTGTTCGACAGATAATTCCTATTTTTGACCTCCTTTTTGTTGAGCTTGTTCTGCTATTTATGGTAAAATAGTTTTTAACTTTGTGAGAACTTCAGTTATTACTGGATACCGCTCAACTTCATTGAGTGTACTAACTTGCATTACTGGTGCTTCTACCTTGATTCCAGGCGTGATTAATACCTGCCGTAACTCGTTTGTATTAGCTGGTATATTTTTGATGTCTAAGATGATAGTGTTGCTGTAAAAATCAAATTCATGTTCTTTTTCAGATGCTATATTAACAATATTAGCATCTGTGAATAAGGTGGTGAAATCAGCATCATTATCGTTAGTTTCTACATCTGTATCCATAATCTCTTGAGTTCCAATTTTTGACATGATTAGTAGTTAAGAAAGATTAGCTAACTAAACGGTTTAAACTCTAAATATTCATCCCCTATTTCCTGAGAGATTACCATTTGTATTCGCACTCTCCTTGTGTGTATTTAGCTGATAGCTGATTTCATTCTTCCCAATGACAAAGCAGGGTAGGATTAACTGATTTAAAACCCATTCCTACCTTAATCCATAAATCATATCTATTTGCAAAGCGAGGATTAATTATTTCTAGTAGTAGCGGTACTATTTCTGTATTTTCACCTGTAAATTCTGGATTGGTTAGTAAGGAGTGACTGTTTTTGTGGGAATCTCTTTTTGGTGATTTTGCACGTTTGGTCATCTGTTCAATTACCCAAGAAGGTGCGATCGCTATTTCGATTTGCTCAGGACAACAACCACTCAGCCAACGATAATAACCTATTTCTAGATGAATATTGGGGGGAAGTATTAATGGTATTTTAGTACCTCTAAATTCTAAAACTTCACTGGGGACGGTGGTGATTTTGCGGGATTTAAGTTGAGGGTGATTGTTACCTGGTAATTTCGGTAAATATTGCGCCCTTGCTGGTCGTCCTGATGTAAATGCAACTGTGGTGGGTAGTGTTTGATGCGCGATAATTGCTGCATGGGTGCTGCATGGGTGCTGTATCTATCACAGTCTATGGCGATTAAAAATTCCTGCGAGTTTTGACCGCAAAGTAGATCTATACCTATGGGAGTTACTTTGTAACAACTGTAATGGCGCTTTCTAAGTGGTACTTTCTCATAGTCCTGGAGTTACTTTAGCAATGTTTGGGGAGACGAGGGGTGTTGTTCTCATTGATACCCTAATAGTTGTTTCCCTGAGTGGGGATGATAGGTCTGTGTGGGGGAAGTATTTTGAGGGTATCAATCAGTTTTTGGGTTTGTGGTTTTTTTCAGCATGGGATTTTAATTCTGATTGGGATTGTAAAGGAAATAAAAGGTGTTAAACCTCAATAATGTGCTTTTGGTATATGATTTCCTCCTTATGTAAAGAGTTGAGTAAACAACAGTAGTTCATTTAGTTGTTGAGTTTTTCAGCTAAGTCTGCGTTAGCAGACTAATATCCTTTTTGGTAGATTAGACATCTCCGAAAACTATGAAAGCTGCTTGGAGAATATCGTACCATCTACATTAGCCAGGATTGCAACCTAGCTAATGTAGATGGTAGAATAGGCGTTTTAGATATTTACTAATAGTAACAAGACAAAAATAAGCAATAATATGCGTCAATTTTAGTCATGGGTAAAGGAATGTATTTGTGTTAGTAATGTTAGCGAGCTAAGTCAGAATCTGACTAAGCCACAAATAGTAAAAACTACTTATTCATATTTATGGGGATTCAATCTAAATTGTTTCTGGGCAACTCGAAATATTTTGACAGAACGAATTCGGTGTTCAACAAACACTCGTTTAGCACAGAATTTTTGTTTTCTTGTTCTTGTGTTAATTCGCGTTTTTTAGGTTTTTTAACAGGAGTAGAAATTAAATCTCCTCCTTGATAGGCTAAGTCTCCCTTAAATCTTTGGTTTTTAGCAAACTTTGAGCGATCTTCTTGGAATAAAGTAATATCTCTTTGGGACCTTTTCTCCAGCGATAATATCAAGTATGTCATTCGTATCTGGTAAAATAATTACCTGGGTTTTAAATGTATGATGACACTTCTTCCCAGAGTAATACTTTTAGAGTTCTTGATTATTTCCAGGTATTTCCCTAACTTGCTCATAGCTATCTACGATGAATTTATGGTCTGTCAGTATCTCTTTTACTATTTTATAGTCAGATGTATTTAGTTCACTTATTCAACTAAACTAAATGGTAGTAATTTTTTGAAGATTGGCAAGCAGTAATTAAATGTACTATTTGCTGTAGATTTACTGACTATAAATTGAATACCTAGTATTTCAAATGTTGTCATATGCCTCAGATACACCAATATCAAAATTATTTTTTCCGAGATACATAATTTTGGTTTATGCCCTCCCCCATCTGCTATTATTCTAATTTCTCTTGATTCTAATAAATCTTGTTTTCATGCTGTGATTTTTCGTCATTTCCGATTAACTTTTGCAGTTCTACATAATCTAACTCAATTAGCCTCTGTGTTTCTTTTTGATTCTCCTTAATGTAATCTAGTATGTCACAGATATTTGTGTGTTAAAAGCCTATCCTTATATTCTTTTAATACCTAATATTACTATTTTGGATATGTCTTCTGTCCCAGAGTGTGGATATATCTGCATTCATGATCTTAATGGTTTAATTACTCAATCTCAACAATTGTATAAAAGATCCTGATATTTAACTCTACCTTTAGTGAGTTTTTCCCATGTATAAGTATGATGAAAAATTTATTTTAGGGCAAGAGAATAGGATTTTAGATATTAGATATAGGAGTATTACGTCTGTAGCAAAGTTCAGAATAAAGCATATTTAAATTCGCTCAATATCTATTTTATTTGTGAGGAGAATCTAATTTTTCTCCTCTGACTTCTTTCACCTGACTAACTTCAAAAATCAGGGAAAAACGTTGCCTAATTCATTTTTCGAGAAACGTTTCTAAAAGGCTTACCTGCTTTGATGTTACAGGTTCTTGTGCGCTAACGCTCCAGCAAACTCGAGGCGGATTACTCAGCCAATTAGTATTAGTTTTCAGTAGTTCCAAACGCTGAAAAGTTACAGTTCGTTTCAGCAGTGCTTTTCTCAAATAGGTTTCGAGTTCTGCTTGTCTAACTAATCGGGGTAAAGCTCACAGTTAAAGGTATTAGTAAAGCACCTATTAATGCCAATGCCCATAACGGCGGTTCTTGGGCGCGATTGATAGGAGAATAGCCAGTGAATAAAAATGTCAGCATACAAGCAAGGCTAATATCTAGAAGATTCGTTAGTTAGAGTAAAGTCGCTCCTAAGCTGAGTGACAAGTTAAACTTTGCTAGACTTAAAGCGATGTCGCAAGTTGGAGGCATAATAGTAACAGCTATTGCTGTCCCTGCCACACTAGCAGAAATTTTTGAATTTACCTTAGCGTAGCTACTGATACCATCGGCTGCAACTGCAATATCTAAATTAAGCAGGTTAGGTTTGGAGTGAGATAGCACTTCACTGCCGAAACTAGGTAGATTAACGATCTAACCTATACTGTAAGAAATTAAAAGTGCTAGTGATGTGCCTAAGAATACTGCTATTATGCCTTTACGAAATAGGTTGATATTTCCAATTAATATACCAAATGCTAAACCTCGAATTGGTAACATTAGAGGTGCGATAATCATTGCGCCGATAATTACAGCAGTGCTATTGGCAAGTAGACCAAATGTAGCAATTGCACATGAGCCAATAATTAAAATCAAATTATGTTGCGTCGAGATTAGACTCTTCTAATAATTTATGTACTAACTGTTTTAGTTGTGATGGTTTAACCACTGTATGTTTAAACCCCATAAAGCGATTGGGAATATTATTTATCAAAACTCCTTCAAATCAAATGATTTTAGATTCTGGATTCTAAACAAAAGCTTTACAGTAGAATATCCACCTAAAGATAAATAATGCACTAGATAAGTAATGAGACATAATTAATTACATAAACATCTGGACTGAAATACTTGACTGGTAAGGGATTGGTAAATAAATAATATGTAATTAATTCTGTAGTTATTTCTAGGAATCACGATGAAAGAGGAAGTCGAACTATAAATGTACTACCTAGCCCAGGTTGACTTTGAACTTGAATATTACCTTTATGCGCTCTGGTAATGGCGATTGCGATGGCCAATCCCAAACCTGAACCGCCAGAGATACGAGAGCGGTCACGATCTACTCGGTAGAAGCGATCAAAAATTCGCTGTTGATGTTCAACAGCAATACCGATTCCTGTATCTTGAACTTTAATGATGGCGTAAAGCTCACTTTTTTCCAAAAGGATCGTTACTTTTCCACCGCTAGATGTAGCTTGAATTGCATTGGCAATTAAGTTAGAAATTAGGCGATAAAGGTGTTCTTCATTTCCTATTATATAGAGTTTTTCTAAGACTTGTACCTGTTTAGAGAGATTCACTTTAGTTTCTACTGCCAAAAATGCTAATTCCTCAGTTAAGTCGCTAATTAAATCATTTAAACAGCAAGACTGATATTCTCCCGTTAGTTCTTCTTGGTCTATCCTAGTTAATAGCAATAAATCTCCTACTAATTGTGATAGTCGCCGATTTTGGCGTTTGAGTACATCTAAAATTTCTCTATTGGATTTTGGTTTTTGCTGTAACTTAATAGCAGCTTCAATAGTAGAATACATTGCTGCTAAAGGTGTACGAAACTCATGGGCAGCGTCAGCAGTAAATTGTTGCATTTGTTGGTAGGAAAAATATACAGGTTGAATTGCTCTTCCTGCCAACCACCAACTAGACAAACCGACGAAAATCATGGAAATTGGTAATCCCAACACCAAAACTAATCTTAAATAGGCTAGATGTTGATCTAAGTCGGTGATACTACGCGCCACTTGTAGATAACCCGAAACCTGGTCTTGAGTATACAAAGGTAAAGTGATTTTGCGGTATCGATTGCCAGAGGAATCTGTTGATATTTGCCACTGATCTAATACTGAAGTAACAGATAAATTGTCAACTTCCATGCCCCCACTAGCAAAAATTTTTCCTGAGCGATCCAATAAGTGTATATAGTAATTAACTGGATTAGCCGCCTCTGCGATTGATTTCTTAATAGATGTTGTTGTACGCAAACAGCTTGTTTGAGTCACACATAATTCTAAAGAAAATTCTTTATTCAGGCGTTGTAATTGTCCGGGTTGTTGCCAAGCTGGTTCAATACTTTTATGGAGTGCATTTGCGACTGATTGCAATCCCTGATCTATGGTTTCATAGTAGGCATGGGCAACCACACTATAAACTCCCAAACTAGATAGGCCTAAAATACCGCCCATGACGAGGGTATACCAAGCTGCTAGGCGCAACCGAGTCTGGTGGAAAATAGGATTGCGTTCCATATTTTTATAACCTTGGTGAAAGTTTCGCTTTTCAGTTAGCAGAAATTAACTGCCTATTTCCGTAACTGGAATATTAAGACGATAGCCTACACCATAAACAGTTTCAATTAAAGATTCTTTCTCTTCTTCTCCTAATTTACGTCTCAATAAGCGAATTTGTGCTGCTACGACATTACTAACTGGTTCTGCACCAATTTCCCAAAGCTGACTAATAATTTGGTCGCGGCTGACAATTTGGTGAGGATGTCTCATGAAATATTCCAATAATTGAAATTCCTTGACAGTTAAAGAGAATACTTGGTTTTTACCATGACTATACTGACGATGGAGTTGATGAGTGCTGTAATTGAGAGTCAGGCAACCTACTTGTAAGTGTCGGGGCTGGACTTGAGGTGTCAGCGTTGTTCCTACGTAAGAGGATCGCCTTTGTAAGGCTCGTAATCTTGCTAGCAGTTCTGCCATATCAAAGGGTTTAACTAAATAATCATCTGCACCGCTATCTAAACCAATAATCTTTTCTTCTATCCGATCTTTAGCCGTTAGCATTAATACAGGTAGAATTAGCTGGTGTGATCGCAACCATTTACATAACTCTATCCCCGATACTCCAGGTAGCATCCAATCAAAAATTGCAAGTGTGTACTCAGTCCAGCCAGTTTCTAAATATTGCCATGCCTGATTACCATCTAGAAACCAGTCAACTATATACGCCTCATGGCTTAGGACTTGTTTAATTGCTGCACCTAAATCTGCTTCATCCTCAACTAATATAAGCCGCATAGTCAACACAGTGCTAAAAGCCTTCTTTAAATACGCTTTCACAAAAAAGTGAAATAATTATGAAATTTTAAAGTCCTTTTTATAATAAGAATTCAGGACTCAGAATGAGTGTATGAATTCTGTAGAACTGGGTAGTGAATATCGGTTTACAATCTTACTTCTCTACGAGATGCTACTGCGAATGTCCCGCTATACGCTTTCGCCCCCAAGTGGCGCAAAACTAGTATTTAATTTTACAAATCAGTTAGAATTAGGGTAGCACTGTTACAGTGAAAGAAGACCATTTTATCCATGAATCTATTACCGTGAAAAATCAACTGGTCAATTTCATTTGCCCAATTTGGCGGTGCTTTGTCCGTTAGGTCTGCATTGTTGAAAGCGACTTGAATCTTGTGTTGGGTATCCCGTTCTCGGACTATCGGTGATGACCAAGTTGTTGCCTCTTAATAGGCTTTAGTCCAGTTGCTAGTGTGAACATAATGAATTTTGTTAGGTGAGATAAGAAGGTAGACTAAGCTGAATGAATCAATTTCTGTATTCAATCCTTCTGTCAGTGTGATGGGGGAATTATACCACAGTTCACCGTGATTCAACCGCACAATCGTCATACGAGTCGAAAAAGGAATCATTATTCCATACATTGTTATTTGGACAACTGACCCATCTACGATCCAGAGATTTTAACCGACAGGTTTAAGCGTATTGATTAGCTGATATATCTTAATGAGATCTTGACTTATGATAACAGTCTTAGGGTTTTGATAAGCTGTTAGAAATTTAACTGGCAATAACATAATTTCCCTTGTTCTTAATTTTTCTCCCCCCTTTAATAATAAATTCACCACCATTTAGTAATCTATCTAATACTTCTTGTAAATCATCTATAGGTTTAAAGAGGTGATGAGCTATGTATTCTTTTACTGAGTAGCAAACTAACTTAACTAAATTAAAGTCTGGACTATAAGGAGGTAAAAGTAAAGTTGTAAGTTGGGTATCTCTCATTCTATTTTTTGGAGTATTTCCTTCTTTTTATGGTAGCTGGCATTATTCAGTATAGTCAGAATTGTTACTCCTAGTTCTGCAAATGCTGATTCGATATTTCCTTGCTCAACCCATTCGGTTCTAACGGACTTGTATAAATTAATTATTTGTTTATAAAAGATTTTTGATTCTCCTTTTTTGATAAAGTAACACAGTCTCTTTTTATCGTGATATCTAACTCCTCTCAGCATATTTACTTTTCCTCTTCTCCTTTATCCCGTGATTTTCTTCTACTTCCCTTTCTTACCTAATTTTTAAGTCTAATTACCCTCATACTAAAACTACTTTCGTCCTAAAACTACACCTGTAGCTTTCCTGGATTAGCTTTTGACGCTTCTAGGTATCCTGATAGTTTTCCTTTAAAGGCCTTTTTTATTATAGTCTTGCTTATCTTCTAGGGTATATTTTACCTATAGGTAAGCGTATTTTTCTCTCTAATGTTCTCCTTATTTGCTTACTCAATATTTTTATTCCTGTTTGTTCTTCCATCTACTTTTGACAATTTTTCACTTGTCCATTTTCCAAATTCATATCCCATTTCTGATGCATCTTTTCCTATCACTATTAATAATAAATCTATGTATTCATTTGTCACTTCTCTGTGATTTCCTTTTCCCCTCTTATCTTTCAAGCTTTCTAAATTTTGTGGATCTCCATTAATACGCCAATATGCTACACTTCTATATGCACACCCCAAAAAATCACTAATTTCTTAGTAGGTTTTTCCATCATTCACTAATAACAGTATTAATGCTCTTTCTCGCTACTGTTTATCTTCAGTCTCTCTGATGATTTTCTGTAGGTTTCCTTCTTGTTCTCTTGCCAGGTATTTTTTCACTGGTATAGTAGTAGATACTCTTGTTATCCTATTGCCATTTTATGCAAATTAAAGGTACAACAGCTTAATGCTTGTAATTCTTCCTAAGAATAGTGAGGGGGTAGTTCAATTGTTTTATTATGGGCTCCTAATTCTAAGCCAATTTTGGGTTGAAGTTCTTCCGTAAATTCTTGAGTAGACTCTGCTAACTTATTACTTGCAACTCCACCGAAAATTGCCCCTGTAACTCCACCAGTTGTAGCACCTTCCTTACCACTGATAGAGAGACCTAGTGTGACTCTGGCAATACCACTGTCCACAGCACCTAGACTTGTAGCAAATATTAAAAATAGCACTGCCATCTTAGGAGACACTGATATGTTACCTCCTTCAGTTTATGGACTTGTAGCCGGCGGATGAGGATAATCTGTCACTTTTAAATTATCATGTTGAGGTGTAATTTGCCGTTCATCGTTTGTCATCATGTTTCCCCTTTTTGTCCTTACAAATAATGAGTAATTCTCCTCTAGTGGCCACTAGATGTTTATTGAGTGCTTGATTATTTCAATTGTTCAGCTATAAATTAGCGAAGCTCTGCTGTCAGAAAATCCCCAATATGTAAGGCATTAGCCATAACTGTTGATGTAGGGTTAACACCTGAATTGGAAGGAAAAAAACTACTATCTACTACGTGAAGATTGTTAACATTATGAGTACGGCAATTGAGATCTAGGACTGAGGTTTTGGGATTTGTGCCGAAGCGACAAGAAGTATTACATTGATGAGCTACGGCTCGTTCTGGTATATGAGTGCGGGGATAAATGCTAAATGGTAGGACCTTTTTAGCAGAACCAGGAATGGATTGGAGTATAGATGTCCACCGATGGAGTAGCCGATCACGAGCCACGATATTATTTACTCTATAGTCAACATGAATTTTGTCACCCACCACCCGAATTCGATTATTTGGATCTGGTAGATCTTCTGTCTGCAAATACCACCCTATAGACCTTTCAGCTAGCAAATGGCGCTCATAATAAGGAACTAATTTAATTAATGGAGCCATTAACGGAGGTGTTTCTGCCGGAAACATATCAGCTAGCACATTGCCCATATTCTGCACCATACCCATTGCATAAGGAAAATTCGGCTCTCCCCAGTAAAAATCATTAACAAAGAGGGTTTTTTGAAAGTTAGCGTGATTTACCTCTAGATGGATGGAAACTACAGCTGTTTCGAAATTTCGCCCCACTTGATCAGAACTGTTCGCTAATTCCTGGGAATATTTATCTATTAGCAGAGTGTAATAGCAACGCAGTAGAGTTGACAGAACTATATGCAACAATGACAATGTCACCGGTAAAATAATGTTTTTCGTCGGCGATTTCAGTTTCTACACTTGTAATCTCTCTCCCTGATTCATTAGTATGTAGCCGCAAGACTTTAGTATTGGTTTTAAGGGTGAAATTGCTATACTCTTCCTAAGCACGACGAATAGCGTTTACCTCAGCATCAGCTGTTGCTCCTAACAGACAAGGGTATCCATCAAAAGTATCACAACGAATGTAAGGACTATTGATGTAGTCGCTTTCATTCAGCTTTAATCCTAGTGGTAAATGAAAGGGATATGCACGCAGTTGCGGATACCATCAGCAACTGCGTGCATATCCGGTTCATGATTTACTGATGGATAAGGATATGCTTCACTGCGGGTTGCTTCTGTGGGATCTTCACCTTCTCTACCATGCACCTCATATAATTTTTCTGCCTGTGTGTAGTACGGCTCGAAATCTTGATATTTTAAAGGCCATTCTGGGTAAATTCTGCCTTTATAAACTACCTTTGTAAAATCTCTTTCTCGTAATCTAATTAGAGTCGCACCGTAAATTTTAGTATTACTACTAACCCAATAATCTGTCTGGGGTTGAAATGCCTTACTATCCTAATTATACCATTCTTCATGAGTATGGTAATGATGTTTTTGATAAACTTCCTCTGGATTCCACTTAGCTTTCTCTCTCGGTAAAAAGTCACCTCTTTTAGTACTAGAATTTTTCTACCTGTGGGTGTAAGGCGGTTAGCTAATGTCCCTCCACCTACTCCTATACCGATAATAATGATGTCACAATTTTCTTTGATACTAGTCATAATTTGTAACTCATACTAAGTATGAGTAAATAAAGTTATTTAAAGCTAATATAATAATATGTAATTGTGATCGAATTCACTACAAGAAGAAACAATTAACCGCAGATGAAAAAAGATGAATATAGATAAACGTAGATAAGATTTTAGTCATTAGACTAGGAAAGTCTAGATGTTCTTTCAAAGCTCAACAAATAATATGAGATTAGATCATTATGTTTAGATTAAAACTTTTTTTATAAAAAAACTTCTACCTAATGGATTAGTTACTATTTTCCCTCAAGAGAGGTTACTATTTAATAGTATTTCTGTATGTTTTATCTAAATCTGAAAATGAATTTAATTTAAAAATAGCTTTTTCAAAAAAAGCTTTCCAAAATATTTCCTAGCCCAGAAATGATAGTCTACAAAATCAAATTTATTTGACTTTCTTATAAAGGAAGAAATCCTAATTACTGACAAATATGTATTGGGTTATTCCGAATCTCGCTGTAATTTAGACCCGCTATTTACCGTTAGTAGCCAAGTTAGAGACAGTAGATTATTATGCCTAAAACTATCGAAATTTATCACGTTCGCCTGCGAGCTATTGTACCTAAGGAGGTTTCACTCCAAAAACTGGCTAACAGTGCAGTCCATAGCAAGGGTCCAGTTTAATTCCACGAAGACGATAGTGTTATATGGAGTAATGCTCACGGTAATCGTCTGTTGCGCTGCAGTCCTACTGACAACGTGAGTTTGATCCGAGAACCACCTGATTACTAAAGTGCTAATTATAGAGATTTGGAAGGTCGTTTGGTTGCCTATTCGTCGGGTTTAAGTGCCATTATACGCCGCGAATATATTGGGGAATGGCAGGTCTTAGTTGATCACTATCAGGTCAAACGCCTCAACAGTCCCAATAATTTGGTAGTTAAAAGCAACCGTACAATTTGGTTTACTGATCCGCCCTATGACATTACTGAGTCAAACTAAGGTTATGGAGCTGAGCAGGAACAGCCTGGAAGTTATGTATATCGCTTTGATCCAGCAACTGGTGGAATTGATCTTGTCATCACTGATATGGTACGTCCTAATGGGCTGGTTTTTACTCCAGATAAAAGGCTTTCGTATGTTTTGGATACAGCTGCATTTAATATTCCTGGAGGACCTCATCATATTCGAGTTTACGAGTTCGTAGGCAATCGCTATGTAAAAAATGGGCGTGTATTTGCAGTCATTGAGCCAGGCAAACTGGATGAATTGAGGGTTGATGAATATGGCAATGTTTTTACTAGTTCTCAAGATAGTGTGCAGATATATGCCACCGACGAGACTTATTTAGGAAAAATTTTCGTACCAGAAATATCTGCTAATCTGATTTTTAGTGGTAAAAATCGTGAAAGCTTACTTATTACGGCTGGTCATTGTCTATATGCTCTTGACCTGAATATCCGGGGCGTACAGTTATGATTTATCCACTTTTACGAGGTTTTAGTGATCGCTGTGTGGATACTACCGCAGGGAATCTATTTTCTATTAACTGTTAATCATCCATTTCTCGGACTATATCTGTTAAGTTCGCTTGCTCATGCTTATCCTAGTGGAGTTTCGGGATTAGCACTTTTATTCCTGAGAGTTAGCGTTGGTAGTTTATTCATGATCCATGGTCATCCCAAAGTATTGCACCTGCGTCAGTGGGCTAATTCTATCACAACACCTGTGTTTCTTTGCCTTTTGTCAGCATGGACGATGTTGGGTGCGGGATTATTCCTGATTTTGGGATTTTTTATACTTTTGGCAACTTTATCGATTTTGGTTTCGATGTTGTTTGCGATTGTATTACATCTAATTGAAAGCAAACCGTTTATGGCTAAAGATCCATACTTAATTCCTGAGGATTAGTATAAAGGACCATTAGGAAAAGGTGAACCTCCCAGTTCGGAAATGGCATTTATGTATTGTGTCATGTTGATAGTGATTGCCGTATGTATATAGTAAGATCAGAAACAAGTTCAAACCCAAAAGCTTGTGTATAGAAATCCAAAGAGCAGGTGCGATTTACTACTGTTAGGCTAATAGCTCTAATTCTTTGTATCTGTACATCGTTTTGACTAGATATATTCAGCATTTTCTACTTACTCCCTACTTAGATTTAAGGTTCTATTAAAGAAGATTAGATCAAAGGTAAAATCTTTCTTATATTTCCTAACTTTTATTTACTTTCCTCCTCATTTCCAAATATTTTCAAGAATTTTCTGGCAACTAAAATACCTACAACTCCTGCACTAACTAATTCTACTGCTTACACGACTTTTTTACCTATATCATGAGGATCAAGGTGGTGATAAAAATTTTTTCCTCTACCCATTCGGTCGTTGCTTTAAAGTCATTGATTGGTGCTGGCAATAGCATTAAGTAAGTGCCTTAATCCAATAATGCCAACATACTGCTTTTTTTAACCCATGTGCAATTAGTGAATCTCTACCTAATGTTGGAGTTTCTTTAACTATTTTTGGGGCGAGTGCTGAGGCTAGTATTTCTTGTAACCATAGATTCATCATATTACTCCTTAGAATACTTAAATTTCTGAATTTTCTTATGTTCACCAAAGATAGAGAAGTAAGAATAAAAAGACCCAAATTACATCAACAAAATACCAAAATAAAGTAGTATTACTAACAGTAAAGTCACCTTTTTCATAGTTACTTTGCCTGAACGAGCGGACAAGCATAGTTATCTGAAGGATCACACCAGTAAGAACGTGTAGACTATGAAAACCTGTTAAAATATAGAATGTAGAACCAACTAATCCTGTGCTTAAGCTAAAATCAAGGTTATTGCATTCGATTCCTTTACCAATTAATAAGTAGCTTCCCATGCAAATTCTCATCAACCAAAGCCAGCAAGATTTATTGAGCCTTCCATATTTAAGAGATTTTTCTGCTGGTTAAATGACACAGCAGCTGGAGAGCAAAACTACCATGTTAATAATGATAAAGTTAGACAATTTTGGACCCGAAATACCAGATGTAAGCCAATTTCCTGAGTGCGTTACCGCAGACTAATATATGTAAAAATAAAGCTTAAAAAAACTATGCTTTCTGACAACAGGAATACGGTAAACTCAAAAATCGCTTTGCCATCATGGTTCTTCAGCACGTCCACCACGGACTGGTAAGAAACGCTTTAGCCAACTTGGTAAGTATTTCCGCCACCGTTCTAAAGGAATAGGACTTTCATCCACATTAATAACGCTACGGTTTATCATTTAGTCATTAGTCTTTATCCTCTGCTCCTTATCCCTTTGGCTTTCTTTGTCAGCTAGTTCTTAGTGTTCTACCTGATGATAGTCGGGAGGTTCTATAACTGAGTATTTAGGATCGCCATAGTCGTAGGGCGGTCTTTTTACCACTGGAATTTCCTCAAAGTTATCTTGCGGTGGTGGTGAGGTGGTTGTCCATTCCAGTCCCGTAGCTAGCCAGGGATTATTACTCGCCTTCTGTCCGTATAGTAAAGAACTGACCATATTAGCAATAAAAGGTAGTACAGATACTCCCAAAAAGAATCCCCCTAGACTAGCAATGATATTCCATCCTTGATACCGTGGGTCGTAGGAAGAAATTCGGCGTACCATTCCCTGTAAACCTAGTGGGAGCATAGGAAAGAAGGTCAGGTTAGCACCGATAAAAGTTAACCAAAAATGCACCTTACCCCAGCCTTCAGCGTACATCCGTCCAGTTATTTTTGGAAACCAGAAGTAAATGGCAGCAAAGATTGCCATCGTGATGGTGTTAAAGACAATGTAGTGGAAGTGTCCTACTATAAAATAAGTATTGTGGACATGAATATCAAACGGTACTGCTGCCAGCATTACCCCAGTTACACCGCCAAGCAAAAACATGGCTGCACCTCCCATAGCGAACAGCATGGGTGTCTCTAGATGCATTTTGCTCTTCCAAATTGTAGCCGTCCAACCAAATGCCTTGACACCAGTAGGCACAGCAACCAACATTGATGTCACCATAAATAACATCCTCATCCAAGCAGGGGTAGCACTGGTAAACATATGATGTACCCAAACAAAAATACTAACTACAGCAATGCCTAAAGAAGCAATAGCTAATGAACGATAGCCATAGAGGGGATTACGAGAAAAAGCTGGCAGAACCTCGGCAAAAATACCAAAGGCTGGTAGTGCCATAATGTAAACTGCGGGGTGGGAGTAGAACCAGAATAGATGCTGGTAAATAATCGGGTCGCCATTTTCTAAGGGTTTGAAGAATTGTGTCCCAAAACTGAGATCAAATAATAACAGGATCAGTGCACCTGTGAGGGAAGGTAAATTAACTAGTTGCAACAACTGGGCGCTGAGAACAGACCAAACAAATACAGGCATTCGGAAGAAGGTCATTCCTGGGGCACGCATCCAAAAAATGGTAGTTACAAAGTTAACAGCCCCCATAATTGAAGAGATTCCTATCAGTACTACACTGACAATCCAAATAAATTCACCGTTAATTGGCTGACCAGGAGGAATTTGCAAACTTATTGGCGGATATGACCACCAGCCAGATTGCGCTGTTCCATTAGGTAGCAAGAAGCTAGATATTAATAAAATCCCACTTGGTGGCAAAATCCAAAAAGAGATGGCGTTGAGCAGAGGAAACGCCATATCCTGTGCTCCCAGCATTAGTGGCACTAAGTAGTTAGAGATACCTGCATTGAACGGGATAATCCACAGAAAAATCATGATTGTCCCATGCAATGTAAACAAGCCATTATATAAGGGACGATCAACCACATTTAATGCTGGCGTAATCAGTTCGGCACGGATGAGCATCGCCAATAGTCCGCCAATCAAGAAGAAAATGAAAGTCATTACCATGTACTGAACACCGATGACTTTATGGTCAGTGCTGAAGCTTAAGTATCGCCGCCAGTTATTTTTATGCTCGTTTTGAGGCATTGTGTTGATAGAGTTATGTGTCGTCATTTATTACTTTCCTTTTATTTGTGGTTAACCTTTTAGGCTGTGTAAGTAGGTAAACAGAAAAATTGAGAGGTATGTGAAGAAAAGTCAATAGGGCTGAAACCTTCTTTTCCCCTGCTCCCTGCCTTACCCCAACGACACTTTTTAACGCCCACCTACTTACTATTGGCAATCGAACTTTGCTTAGGTGCGACAGTGTACCAGTTACTCTTAAACAATGTTTTGGGTGGTTGGGTATATTCATCAACAGCGTGATTTTTCATGGCTATTGGTTTTTGTTTCGCTTGAGTAACCCACTGGTTATATTGCTCAAGAGATTCAACGTTTATATTGGCATCCATCAAAGCAAAATAAGTACCACTAAATAAAGCATCTTTTAGCTTGTATTGGCCTATGCGATTTGGTGTAACTACAAGGTCAATATCACGTCCAGGGACAATATACTGCTGTAAACGAAACTCAGAAACGTAAAAACTGTGAAGTACATCCTTAGCGTGCAGATTCAGGCGAGTACGAAGATTTACAGGCAGATGTAATTCATAACTGATAACATTATTTGGATAACGGAAAGACCAATCCCACTGCTTGACAAAAACCTCAATAGTTTCAGATGCTGGTTTTGGTTTGTCATTATTGACTAAGCCATACGCTGGTTTTTCTAGAGATGTAGGCAAATGCACGATTTGCCCTAAACCCAAAATATTTAATTGCTGGTAAATATTGAAGCCTTGCCAAGCAATCCACAACACTAATAAAGTTGGACTTGCAGTCCATAAAATTTCTAGCTTTATATCTCCTCTAGATGGGTGTCCCTCACTGTAGTCATTTTTGGGTGCGCGAAAGAAGAGTATCGAGTACACCATCATCCCTAAAAGCCCAAGGATAATAAACGCACCAATTGAGGTTAAGAAGCTAAATAAACTATCTACCTTTTGGGCTTCTGTTGTCGCTTCAACAGGCATCCAAGTATAAGCTTGTTGCCCGATCCAATGACTGACAACGAACAATACTGCAATATAACCAGCTATTAGGAGATATTGTATAAATCTGGACATAATTCAATACTTTTTATTTGAGCAGTAAATTTGGGTTTAAACCCTCCTCAAGTAACTTAGCCACAGTCACATGAATGCCAAATTCCTCTCCCAACTGCCCTCCTAAAGTTCCGTAGACGAATAATAGTCTAGCATCACCATCCCTGCTAATAAGTAACTCTACTGCACCTATCTGGAAGTATCTTCCCGCTAGTGATAGTGTTGCAAACCTGTCCATACAGTCATGGCGATAATGATCGCCAACAGCAAAATGCCGCTCAAACCATTTAAAAGCATTGTCCAACCAGCACTCAATCACCAACCACTCTTTTGATCAACTGGTGGATTTGCTAAAAGTAGCTCAAAAAAACCAGCCGCAACTGTTAAAAATGTGATAGTTGCTGCTGCTATGAGTTTGTACCAGCCGACATCAAAAAGGCTAGAATGGATAGTAGCCAATCCCAAAAATCTGAAAATTGGTTTTTCTAAAGAAAGCAATACTCCTGCTATGTCAAAAATGATGGCGATGATGAATAAAGCCAGGGTTAGATGCACCAACTGCGGATGTACAGGAATCTCGTAAGGTAATCCGTTAGCACCCAGGCACAATCTCAACTGTTCAACCAGTTGCGGGTTCATGGTGAAACTCCCTGTTTTATGGCTTCAACTACAGGTTTAACATGCAATCCATACACCCAAAACAATTTACTCCCCAAATACACTTGCAAAAATACTAGGCAGACTAACAATGTTGCAGCCCTAAGGTAAGCAGGTGGTATTTCTCGGAGACTGCGGTTGCGAATCACAAAACGCCAAGCGGTGATCGCGGCAACTATCGCTCCCAGTGACCAACCCAAGACAGTATGATAATTCAGTGTTGACTGGGCTGCTTTCTGGGCTTGTGCTAGTCCTGCTTCAAATTGGCCAAAGATAATTGCGATGAAAATTGCGATCGCCGCCACAAACATATTCCAGAAACTCACCTCAAATAAACGCACGTTCCGGGTGAAATACCCTATAACATCACAGAAAAAAGAAAAGAATACCATTGCAATCACAAAGTGAACGATAATTGGGTGCAAAGGATCGGGGTATGCCAAATTCTGGCTATTGAGAGGTAAGGCAGACATCGGTGTTTCCTTGGGGTATCGACATGAGTGATCACTTAGATATTCTCCAAAAATAGAATCCAGGCTTAACTGTTTGAAGATTTTCACTTTTGCAGATCTTAACAGGATTTAGAGTTCCTAATAACCAATATCTAAAAGATTGAGCAGAAAGCTACTATCTTAAGGATGACTTATATAAAAATAAATTTTGATTTCTTGTTAACTACACCTCTCTTATTTTTCTGATTTTGTTAAGAAATTAAGATAGTAGTACAAGAAATTGCTGAAATATTATTATATATAATTATATATACCTGAAAATAGGTATTTTATAGAGATTAAGACTAAATTAGTAAATGGTTATTTGTCATTAATCAACCTCTTTTCTATATAAATAAATCCATATGAGAAAATTGCAATTAACAATTAAGTATTATATCATCTACCTCCTGCTTAAGAAAGATAAGTAACTGACTTCATCCTTCAAATATTTCATCCAATAGTGAAATAGTGATGAGATTTTTCTAGTTCTTTTGGTAGAGATATTTATCATCCTAATCGCTAGAAGTGTTAATTCTTAGAAACTTATAAAGTAATGCCAGAATCACCGAAATAGCGACCAATTAAAGGCAATGCCCAAAAGGTAATGTTCAGCCAAACCCTGAGACAATTGGCCACTATTGATATTTTAGTAAACAATGCGGGCATTGAAAAAAACTTAGTATTGATAGATATGACCATTGCTCAATGGAATTCAGTAATTGGGATAAATCTAACAGGACAACTCTTGTATGCATTGTGGACTAGCTAACATATTTAAGTTTTGTAAGTAGGATTTAAAAAGAGCTATAAAACTTTCTGCTTATTCGCAGCAGGGGAAAAAATCACAGAATTGATTAGCTGATAATACCTAGGAAAGTTACTGTCAGTTCAGGTTTAATAATTATTAGCGACGGTTCCTCTTTTTTAGTAATAGCTAATAATGGTTCTATCGACGAAAATTTATCTCAAGGTTTTTGTTTGAGGTAAGTGGCTGATTTATTACTACGAAATTTCCGTACATCACTACCAACTTTCACTGTTAGCTTCTAGCAATATCACTCATTATAATACTTTTTACCAACTTACTAATCCATAACTTCTTATTATCAATGTCACTCTATCTGCTAGTAGTTTATTGGGACTGTTCAGCAGAACATTGTGAAATGGATGCATGAAGATATTAATATAGCCAACTATCATAATGAAGATCTTTGATTTCAATTAATGTTTAGCTGTGCATTCTGATTTTGCGGATATTTTTAATGTTAAATCACAGCAAATATTGATACGAGATGAAATAGAAACCAGCTGGGAAAATGGTGTACTCACTACTGAATATCGCAACAGCTCTTTTTTACGCGGTATTGTAATTGACCCAGTTTGTGGTATTTCTGGGCCACGCTATACCAATGGTTCTTTAATGTTGGATGTGGTCATCACTCCTGGGAAAATATGGCATACTTGTGTCATGTTTATAGCCTTAGCTGATAAAAGAATCTTTAAACCTCAAAACACCTGCACTGTACCTCACAATACAAAAGCGGGAAAGGTTAGGGATGAATTTCTCGCTAATGCGACAAAGTTGCGCTCGTCTAAGCTAAAACTGCCAAATACTATCATCAAGCGATCACAGATATGGGAGCGTTGCGAATTGAGGTGGATGATAATCGACATCAATTTTGGATGCCTGCTGCTGGTATTCCCTGGTTTGTTACCGTTTTTGGATGTGACTCAATAATTGCTAGCTTAGAAGCAATCATAATTTATCATGAATTTGCCCATGGCATGTTACTTAAACTGGCTCAACTCGAAGTAACTGAGTTGGATGATTGGCAAGATGCCCAACTGGGTATCGTGCCACACGAAATGCGCCGTGATGAGTTAACTACACTAAACCTACTTCTGTATCATCCCTACTACAGAATAGTAGATACCATCATCCTTTGGATTGTTACTTTAGCTGAAGCCTATAACTGGAACACCGAGGTCAGTATGCTTGATGAGTGTTGAGCACTACTATAAAAGGCACTAATTTAGATTGACAAATACGGCGGCTTTGACGGAGATGGATGTGTTGAGTATTTAAATCATTCCTCAAAAGGATTATGCAATTAAGGCTGGAAATATTTTGGTGATGCAATAGTTTACCCCAATGGGCAGTTAGTTGAGCTGCCAATCGCTTTATCTGAAGTGCAAAGCTACATTTATGATGTGTAGCGTGAAAAAGAGCAACCCAAAAAGCTGCGTCAAAAGGCAAAGGAATTATACCAACGATTCAATGAATAATTTTGGATGGATTGAATTGGTTTTACTGCTTAGCATTAGACGATAAAGAGCAGCAAATTCAATCACTTGCCTCAACTAATTTAGTCATTGAACTGAGCATTATCTTGGCAGTATTAATGGGGTAGCAATTTACCCTAGCTGAGTATGTTGGTGGGCTGTTGATGATTGCCGTACTAGTATTTCTGTTTAAAGTATTCCTAAAACCCCAGATAGTGAAATCAGCTAAACAGCAAGCAAAAATAGGACTTTCTAGCAAGATGGAAGGATAGGCCAATATGGATATATTAGTAAAAGAAGGTCCCATTTGGCAAAAAAATTTTTCTGATCAAGGATTTATAGCTATTAGCCATTACTTTGTTATGGACTGGGTTTCAGTGTGGCTATATATTGCGCTGGAATTAATGATTGCAGGTGTTTTGCCTACCTGGGTTCCCAATTATTTTTGGTAAGTATTCTTCCTCACAGATCATCCTATATTGTCGAAGTTATGGGGGGCAATTGTGGGGCCAGTTATAGAAATATTTTCCTTTGTTTGTTCTATGGAAAATATTCCTCTAGCGGCTGTGCAGTGGAATGGTGGTATTAGCTTTGGAAGTGTAGTCGCATTTATTTTTGCCGACCTGATTATAATCCCAATTCTCAACATTTACCGTAGATATTACGGTTAAAAAGTTATTATATTTCTAGTAATTGCTTTATATACAGCAATGGTAACTGCGGCACTCATCATTGAAGTTCTCTTCCGAATTCTGGGGTTAATACACCAGAACACAATGCCAAAGTAGTTGAAGCATCTATCCAATTTAACTACACTACAGTATTAAATATTTTCTCTTTGGCTCTAGCAGCTTTACTAGTTGCGTGGTTCTTAAGAACTGGCGGACTAAATATGCTAATAATGTCAATAATAGTAGTGAAAAAGAAAATAGCGAACATCCTAATATGATGCATTATATTGTGAGGAAGAGGAGAAATAAATCTGTAGGGAACGTACCTATTTAAAAGCTAACATTTACAACCATGGCAACTAATTCTTCTGAAAAAAAATAATACTTGTGCCGATGGGATCTAATTTGGCGATTGCTATTGCTAAATTTATTGCTGCCTCTATTACTGGCAGTTCCGCTATGATATCTTATGATATCTGAAGGGATTCATTCAATCATAGATACTGATGATCAACTAATTCTTTGACTGGGAATTAGCAGAAGTTAAAAACTAGCAAATTATAGTTATCCCTTTGGTTACGGTCAAGAACTTTATTTGTGGAATTTCATCGTTGCCATCCTCATTTTTTCTATGGGTGGTGGAATGTCAATTTATGAGGGAATGACTCATGTAATTAACCCCAGTCCATTAGAAGATCCAAAGTGGAATTATATTGTATTGGGTATGAGCATATTATTTGAGGGTTATTCTTAGACTGTAGCTTTAAAAGAGTTTTTAGCGACAAAGGGTCAACAAAATTTTTGGCAAGCTATCAAAAGCAGTAAAGAACCCACAGTAATAACGATATTATTTGAGGATTCTGCAGCGATTTTAGGTTTATTTGTTGCCTTAATGGGAATATTTTTAGGTCATCTATTTAATAATGTTTATTTTGAGGGTATCGCCTCAATTATTATTAGCATTATCTTAGCTGTTGTAGCAGTAGTCTTAGCAAGAGAAAGCAAGGGGTTATTAGTTGGTGAGAGTACCGATCCTCAAACTATAGCTAATATCCGTCCTTTGTCAAACATAGAACTAGAAGTAAAAGAGGTTATCCGTATGCTAACAATGCAAATTGGTCCACAAGAAGTATTACTTAATTTAGAAGTTCAGTTTTATCACCATCTTACAGGTGAATAAATAGCATCAACTATGGAAAATTTAGAAATAAAAATTAGCCAAAAACATCCTCAAATAAAACCAATATTTATTGAAGCTAAGTCCTTAGCTGCTACTCGCGAAATATCTCCATAGACCTTTTAAGAGAAAAATTATCTATATTAGAAATATCTTCTTTAATGAAGCATCAAGAACTTTGCGAATCTAAAAAAAAAATAATTGGATTTTTTTGATATGAATCAGTCTACGAGTCAGTATAAATACTTCAGCAGTAAGAGTTAAGTAAGGCTCAAAAGTTATAAAATCAATTCAAGTAGAAGAAAGTAATTAAAAATGATTATTCAGATAAATACAAATGTAAAAACTTATTACTTATAAAAGTCACTGAAAAATAAGTAAGTCATAAGTGTATCAAAAGTTGAAGTTATTATCATTACTGCAGCTTCCGCCAGTATAGGCAGAGCCGCTGTCCCAGAATTTACCAAGGAAGGTGCGCATAAAGAAGTTGAAGAAGCTGGTGATAAAGCATTAGTGTTATAAACAGATGTTTGTGATCCACAATAAGTAGAGGCGGCAGCGGTTGCGGTTGAGAAAGAGTTCGGACCGATTTATAGGGTTAACGACGGAATAGCATCAATTTTATCGCCATTTTTAGAAATAAAATCAGAGGGATTCGGCCGCTTTACTGAAGTGATATATTTAGGATATGTGTATAGAACAATGGCGGTTTTACGGCGCATAAAAAAACGCAATTGCGGTATACTTGTACAAGTATGTTCTACCCTAGCCTATTGCTTAATTCCCTTACAATCTGCCTATTATGATATGAAGGCTGCTATTCGCCGATTTAAAGACTCCATCCGTTGCGAACTGTATCATGATGGCAGCAATGTTCATATCACAATGGTACAGATGCCAGCAGTCAATACGCTGCAGTCTAACTGAATTAAGAATAATAGGCATCATAAATCCCAACCAATACTATCAATCTTCCAACCAGAAGTAGCGGCTGAGGCAATTGTCTAGGCAGCAACACACAAATAGGGCGAACTTTATGTAAGTAATTCAACAGTTGAGGCTATATTGGGTACTAAAGTCGCTCCTGGATTATTAGACCACTACCTCGGTAAGACTAGATACAAGAGTTAACAGACACAGCAACTACAAAATAAGCACCGTCCTAGCAACTTGTGGGAACTACTGTTAACATACTATAGCGCTCACGGTAGATTTCCTCACTAAGCACAGGATAACAGTGTTAAAATTTGGTCAGCTGAAAATCAAGATTGGCTTGTCTTAGCGTTAGGAGCTAGTGCTGTCTTAATAGGACTGGTGGCTTGTTTGGGATATCAACCTCAACAATCTTCTCATCACCAGTTGAAGCAAATATAATCATTGAGTTAAATTATTCCAACTGAAGTAGCTAGGGTAAATTTATTCGCATCGAACACAAATCTTGGGCTAAATCAATGAACAAGTTATTTTAACTTGCAATTATAAACATTTTTATCCCAATGGCATTCCCAAGAATATTATCTGTATGAGTAAATTCTACAACGAGGCTTGAGTTTTCATCATTCTTTCCTTTCCACTGCTTCTAAGTATGATTTTAATCTTTTAGAAGTTATTATTGAGGTGCTACTTGGTAATGTCTCTGTTTTTCTCACCTCAATTACTTACTAGCTGGGCAAGTTACCCACAAAATCCAAAAACAACCAAAAAGCTATATCTATAAGATATGAAAATTCTTAGTCAAACACAGGCTTTTGGCTCACCAGGTATTGAGCCGCGATAAACTTATGCTAATAAAGATTGACTAGGAATACCCTACTCTACCTCTAGTCGTGTTTGCTTTACTGTCTGGAAGGGTATCATCACTGGAATTTACAATCCGACAGTAGATAAACCTCAAGTTCACGATTTACAGTACCTAATTTCTGATGGGAAAAGCTTTTTCCATGAAGAAAAACGCCATTTATGATCACAAGTGGAATATCCTTGGACTTATGGCTTAAGATACCGTATTACCAATTCAGATCCCCAAGGGCATTATGCCGTAATTAAGGAAATAATTGCTGACCCATATTTATCCTGCATCTTAACAACATACGAAAATTACAGCAGAGAACTAGTTTATTTCCCAACTCCAGCTATATGCCTTGTGTACGCCGCATCTGGAAATCGGTGGTAGAAATAATAATGGGTAAACAGTAGAGGTAGCTGGACAAAATATTCTTGTAGTAGAAAAAGGCGGAACCTGGCTGTTGCTAGGCGTAACAGTCCCATTTACTTGTCTTTCCTGTGGCTATATTGGTCAAAGTAATAGCTGGACATATTTAACCCATGATTTCCAAATGGATTGGGAGTTTGACAGTACTTTAGATAGCAAGCTTGCTCTGACTGGAGAGCTAAATCTAGATCAAAATTACGAGTTTACTTTAGGACTGTCCTTTGGCAAAACTCTGCACAATGCAATTTCCACATTATTTCAATCGCTGAATATTCCTTTCGAACATTAGAAATAACAATATAACGAATAGTGGGAGCGATCACTTAACGAAATCAAACCATTAGGAAATAATTCCTGTGATGATGGAAACCTATATCACAACAGTGTTAGTTTGTTGTTGGCACATGAAGATAAAACTTATCCCGATGCTTTAATTGCATCTATGACTATCCCTTGGGATGAAGTGAAGGACGAGCAAGACGAAGGAGGATATCACCTTCTCTGGATGCAAGATATAGTCAGCAGTGTAGCAGGTTTAGTCGCAGCTAGAGAAACATATACAGCACTGCGATCGCCTCTGGTGCTGTGCTCCGCGCAACCGCTAATTTATCTGGCCACTAGTCAGCAATATATTCAACATTGAACCATAGACTAAAAAACTAAGTGCTAGGGTAATTGCAGAAATCGTATAAGCATAAACAATTTTGTCATAGGGGCCTGGCATTCCAAATAAATCCCACACCCAACCATTAGCATTGAGTAATGTAGCTAACACAAACAAAAAATCAAATAAATTGGGTATTGATCATCTCGGATGATCAATACAAAGGATAGAATAAGGAAGACTACAAGACCAAAAGTATTTGACCATTTACCTTGCACTGCTGCAGCTATGACAAAACTGTTAGTATAGCCTGTCCTATCCATGCGATAGTTTGATAACCTTTCTAATTCAGAATTTTCAAAAATTACCTCAAAAATATTAATTCAAAACGTCATTTTTCTGCTTAATCCCAATCCGTATTATTCTCATCATATTTAAATTTTTAATGACTTGATAATAACTCTCTTCTACATCATTGTAGTCTTATTTTTGTGATAGTCCTTCACGGCTATCTTGTAAAATTATGTCAGCATGATGGCGCAGGCTTGCTTGATATTTAGAATTATTCGTGTAAGTAGAAATTACAGCTATAGCTTCTAACAAACAAATAGTTACTCCTGCATCCGACTCTCCATACTGCTAAATTCGGTTAAAAGCATGATCGATCAATCCTTGAAAATCCACTCCTTTGGCAATGAAGCACAATTTCCTATTTTTATCATAGCGCTAGGGCGAAGGGAAATCTCTTTGAACTAAGTGGCGCAGTCCAGCAGTAATTCAGTCAATACAGCTAATTGCGGTAAATGGATCGTTTATTCCAGGTGAAATGGCACGCAGAGCCATTTCTACTAATTGATCGATTGGAAATCCTATATCCTGTTATTCTGTATGTTCTTTGCCAAAAATAAAAACATCATTAATTTGTTTGGTAAGTTTTTTATTTACTTTTTCTCCAGGGAAAACCAAGGCTAAATTGCCACCTTGAATTATAAATTTTTCTGGTCTAACCTGAAGGCGTATTAGCAAATTATGTTTAGAAACAATTTCCATTAATTCCTCATTATCAATTGCTTGTAAGTAACCACTTCCATTAGCTCGAATCGGTAAAGCCTCTTTCTTAAAGGACATGGGAATTTCTCCAATTCCTTGTCTATGTTCTGGTTTACCATACCCAATTATTTCTGGAAATAACCTAACAATTGCTGAATGTAACTCTTCACTAACATTTTGGACTACTTGAGATGCCTGAATTATGGTTCAAGCATGATGGATAAAATGAATTAACACACCAATATTAATAATAATTGCGAGTGAAGTCCCAACTGTAACTGAAACTTGTGGTACATTTTATTCATATCCATCTCCTCCTCTATGAATTGTCCGTAATACAAGCAGGCAAAATATGAACGTACCAATAAATATGCTTACTGCAACTTGGTTACCCGTATCCTACATAAAATTACGCAGAAGCTGCGGACTGAAATTGGAAGCAGCCAATTGAAGCGCCACAATTGTAATTGAAAAAGGTGTAGCAGCAACGCTAATCATCAAACCTGCAACCGATCCCAAAAGCGATCGTGCTCCATCTGCTCTACCTGTGTAAAAACACTGATAATCACTGTTTACCTTCCCGGTATGGTCAAGATTCAGCATTGTGAAAGCTAAAGCAGTAGCTCCCACTGCCATAAATGCTGGTATAGACCAGTAACTTGAGTGGAACTGCTCCCACAGTTTGCTTATCTTGACATTTCTCATTGTTCGTTGGTTTAAGAATCTACTTTACCGTTGTTGTCTTCTAAGGAGCGTGCTTTAGCAAGTAAGCTGAGCGAATCGCTGATACGGTGAGGCTTCGGTACTTCACTTTTACCTGCGGGCCAACCTTCACGCTGACGGGAGCGGTTTCCATCTGTCTCTTCGGTCTGGTCGTGGAACAAAATTTGTTGAGTTGGGTATGGCAAATCAATGCCGTTCTCAACATAAAGCTTTTGCTTAATTGCAGAGATTACTTTATCTCGTGAAGATAAATTATCTGCCCTGCGTGGTGGTTTGATCCACCAACGCACACGAATGTTGACACTGCTTCCAGCAAGTTCCATTACCAATACATCAGGAGCCGGATCTTTTAAAATTTCATCTATACTATGTACGGCATCTAACATCAACTGCTTGGCTAGATAAATATCATCGGCGTAGCCAATACCGATATCGTATTCTAATCGGCAGTTGTCAAAGGCAGTGTTTACAGTTACTGAATTAGTAAATAATTCCGAGTTCGGAATAACAATCCGCCGACCATCATAGGTTCTGATTATAGTTGCTCTTGTTTGGATATTTTCAACTGTTCCTTCAAATCCTTTAAAAACAATTTGATCGTCGATTTGGAAAGGCTCAGTTAACAGAATTAAAATCCCAGCTAGAAAGTTTTGCAGAATATCACGAAAACCAAAACCAATTGCAACACCACTAATTCCCAACAGTTGTACTAAATCACCAGCTTTTAATGAGGGGATTATAATAGAAAGGGCGATAAACAACCCAACTAAAATCGTCACGCCCTGCGCTAATCTTCCCAATACTAGCCCTAAGTTCCGGGCAGAGCGACGATTGCGAGTTAACCGCTTGACCAGTGCCTTAATTCTGCTGGCGATAAATAAAATGATTATAAAGATAATCAGTGCTAAGATAATATTCGGGAGCAAAGCTATGAAACTATTAGCTATGCTTTGAACCTTATACCAAGATGTCGATATTTCTGCATTCATGAATTTTCCTCACTAAGGTAATTTTTGCTAATATCAACGCTCAGAATTTTGATCTAATAATTCTTGAATTTCCCCCCGCAATGCTGCGATTTCACTCTGAAGCAGTTGAATCGATTTCACTCCAGCTAACTCTGCTTCGTCATCATCGGTATCACGACCAATAAAAAAGATCGCCAGAGTTGCAGTGACATAGTCAAATATGGCAAACACATACAACGCTAAGAAAAAATAAAGTACTCGACCTTCGGGTATTTTGGGCGAATAGTTAGAATCCATCGTTGTCATTAGCATTGCTTTCCAGCATAAAGGAGTACCGTAGTTGTGCAGCCTTGATTCCACAGGAACTTCGTTTTCAAAGGTATATATTCTTACTCCTCCTATTAAACTGACAATTATTGTTAACGCGACAACATAACTAACCCCTTGCCGGCTTAAACTTGCTGCTAGGACCCGCATTCCCTAGTTAGCACGAGTCATCACTCACAACCACTGTACACTTCGCACAGCCCGCACTCTTTGTAGTACGCGTACTTTTCGGATAATCCGAAAAGTACGCAGCGCTGGCAACACCAAAGAAATAGCTATTAACCAGTTGCTTTTGATATAAGAAAATTTATGAGCAGTAATCACTAGTTTAAATAGAAAATCTAATATAAAAAGAATCCAAATAATGATGCTAAAGGCTTCCAGTAAAGAGTTTAATCCCCAGATGATCTCGATGATGAATAGTGCTAGCCATACAAAGTCCAGCACCACCATTGGAATTTCTAGCCAATCTTCCCTGTTGCAAGACTTCATTACGTTTTTTTTCTAGGGCTGGCTTTTCTGAAATTTTTAAACTACTCAATAAGATGAATTCGTAATGACGTTCGATGACTTGCTAACGCTGTGCTAACATAATTCGTAATTTTAGATAATTAGCTTTATTATTTACTTGCAGGTGTTTCTAGCAGGTTGACATCAACTAAAGGTGTCACATTTAAGTCCTGTTTCCATAATTGGGTTTGAATTGATTGGGGAAGGTGATCGCGTATTTCTTCACTAGACGCTATAACTCCCGGTTGACGCTGCATATAACTAACAGATAGTAGGGTATGCTGCCCTTGAATATTGGATCGTATAAAGTACACATTCGACTCGACTAATTTTGCTAAACCAACTTGCTCCACAGTTTTCTAAACTTGGGCGTTGGCAAGTCGGGCAAGGCTAGAGCGTTGTAAATTGGGAGAATGAGAAAACTACTAAGTCAACAAAAGAGCCTATGCGATGACAGTTATCACCAACGCAGAAAAGAATACCCGTTTTTTACCATGCTGATAGCGAGTTCCTTGAGCAGACAACCTAAATACTCGGAATAACAAAGCTGCTGAAAAGTTGATGCCGCTTTGTTGCAAAAACAGTAAGAATAGCCCCGAAATTGCCATATCCCATCTGCCAACCGTACCAGCTATACCGACAATTCCCACAGGTGGAGCTAAGGAAGCGGCAACTAATATTCCGGTTGCTGCCCCAGAGACTAAACTACTGCGATCTGATTGAACTAAGTTGAGAGCTCCTGCTGCTCTGACTGCCAATGGTAAAATTACTGCCACTGCTGAAATCTAGCTATTGTCTAGCATTAAACTAGTGAGAATTTCTTGCTGTAATATCAGGCTAAGTAACCAAGTAGTGGCAATTATGACTGCTAAAGCAGTAAGATTTCTTGAAATACTCTGTCCTAAGAGTTGGCAATCACCTCATGCAGTTGCAATTGCTGTATTCATCGCCTGGCCTGCAAAGGGTGCAATCAGCATTGCTGCCCCTAGCAAGTAAGCTATTGTAGTATACAAGCCAATCCAGACTACAAAGCTTGTCAGTGCTCCATAACCAAGAAAACCTCGCCAAGAACTAACACTTTGCAAACGAGAAAGAAAAATCTCAATCGGATTGCGTTCTTCCACATCTATAACTTGTTGCGGTGCTTCTAATACAGGTGGTTGCAGAGTCATCACATCAGTTGGTACGAGCATAATTTGTACTTTGGGCAAGTCTTGCAACTTGTCCAGAACTTTGCTAACTTCTTGATTAGAAAGGTGAACAGTCACTACATCAATCGGTATCAATCGGTTCTTCTGCATTGCCTTCAAATCGCGCGAGATTTGTGCCATTATGAGATTTGACAATATCGATAAGAGCTTTTCCATTTCCCCGTGGTACTTGGATAATAATTTGATGCATTGTACCCTCCTATTGATAACCATCTTATTTTTTTTAGACAATAACTCTACTACCCAAAGAAAGATTCTTTGAAAGATGTATCTCATACTCAGTTAACACTTAAATTTTGTCCGTAAAATGAGTACATAGGAAAATAACTGATAGCCAAGATAGCAAAAAAGTTTATATAAAGAAAATTTCATTGATTTATTGTTTGAGACTTAGATTAAATCTCAATATTGGAAAAGATGTGGAGAAACCTGGTATATTTTTATACTCGAAAGCAAGCTTTAGATTTTATTGACTCAGCCCATTGAAGAGACATATCAACAAGGATTTATAACAGGTTATCCTGATGGTTATTTTCATCCTAATCAACCCGTTTCTAAGATTGAGGCTATAGTTGCTTTAAGCAAAGGATTGAATTTAACTACTGGTACATCAACACTTAGTATACCTACAGCCATGCAGAGAGTAGTTCCTCAAAAAACCGCACAAAAACCGATAAAAGCACGTATTTTTATGTCGTTTGTATTTACTACTTTAATGCAGCCTTTATTGATATCAAAAGTCCCAGCTTTAGTAGTTAATGCTGTCAGCCTTAACCGTCCTGCGTCATTTATTATTACCAATACTTACGCAGATACCAATAATATTACGCAATATGCAGTTGGAGATGTAGCAGCCGCAACTAAGGCAAATATAGTAGTCAGCTATCCAAATCCAAAAGTTATTAATCCAAATAAACTTGCAACTAGAGGAGAGATTACAGCTTTAGTTTATCAAACTTTAGTTTCCCAAGAGAAAATAGAACTAATTGCTATTAATTTACCTGCTAATCGCTATGTTATTTGGACTCCTGTTCACCAAAAAACACTCAATAAGTACGATTTTATTCAACATTTCTGCTGATTTCAGGTCTAAGAAGTTAGTTATAAGCTTCTAAAATTTTATGCAAACTTTTACTTGTGGTTTAATTAAAACTAATTCTTTAAACCCATTAATTCCACAGTAATGATTTTTTAGAGATGTATATCTTTTTTTAGAAAGAAGGAGTAAAAAATTATATCTTTACACCTGCAAATCAAATATAGATTTAGGAGGAAAAATAATAGGGAGTAACAAGATTTTGTGAGATCAGGCAAAACAGGTACTATTAGAACTTTTTCAGAATTACTGTTATGTTATAATAAAGAGATAGCCTTTTTGAACTACTAAATTCAACTCGTAGTTATAAATTAAGGCTAGTAAGTTACTGGGAATTTCTACACAAGTAGACGTCAGAAGCCTAATCATTCAGGCCGATCCAGGCTAGTTATTACAATAATCCTCAATTTGTTGGATAATGCGATTAAGCATTCAGCAGCCAATCATCAAGTATTTATCTCTGCATACAGCCAAGGCGAACAAGCTATTATTCAAATTCAAGACGAAGGAAAAGGGATAAAAGAGGGTGATTTACCCCGAATCTTTGAGAAATTTTATATAACAGACCCTGCATGTAAAGGTAGCGGTAATCTTCTAGTATTAGCAATTTCTAAGCGGATTATTGAGGCCCATCAAGCTAGTATTATCGCCTGCAAAACATCAAATCAAGGGATAACTTCTACTATATACTTGCCGATAATTCTTCATGTATGATTTCTAATACTCTATGAGTGGGGTTGCACTCATATAATTAAGTTTTGACCATGATAACTGTACAATTACTCTTACGAGAAATATTTTCAGCAATATTTCCTTGAATCGCTTGTTGTAGTAAACTCTCACAACTAGCTCCCAGAACAATTACATCACTCTTATCTTGTTCTGCACACTGGAGGACAGCATCAGAAACAGAATTAGCACGAATTGGGGTAGCCACTACTTTACCACTAACTCGGCATTGCAGAAAGTTAACGGATTTATCTAATAAAGTTGTATCGGGAATAGAGTTATTAGGCTGGAAAACTTGACATAGATTGATTTGGGATGACCTACTTAAAGAAGAAAGCGCAGGTAATAACTTAATTGCTTGGCTGGAGTTGGGTCCACCTGCTATTGGCAATAACCAACGGTCAAAGGATCTTTTATCATCTAATTTAGCCAAGATAACATCACAACCTGCCTGTCGAATTATGGTATCCACGACTCGGCTAAAAACTCTACCAGGAGTTGATGTACTGCCTTTCCATCCCATCAGTACCAAGTCAATGTGTCGTTCCTTGACAGTCTCCAAAATTGCCCCAGCAACATTATGAGCAACTCGAATCTCGGTGTGAACGGGAATCCGCGAATTCTCTCCTAAAAGTATTGCCCGTTGCAAAAGTTGAAGACTTTTGCTGATTTGTACTGGTGTTTCCGATGGAATACGGCTAGACGGAACAATAATCACTTGTAGGGATTCTATTTCGTAATTGCGATCTTTGGCAATCGCAACTGCCATTTCTAGTAAAGTCTCGGCTGTCTGTGGATGTGAAAGCGGTACTAACAATCTTCCTTTGCCTGTAGCCGGAGCGCGACTTTGGTAAACCACATAAGAAGGTGCTAATTTACGTTCCATTTGTTCGCTATTACCACTAAGTCGCTCTGCTTCTACACGGATAATATCACTACGAGTAATAATTCCTATAAGCTTGCGACCTTCTGTAACAAGCAAGCAGCTGAGATGATAACGATTAAGTATATGTAGTACATGAGCCAGTGTCGCTGTGGGAGTTACTGTCACTGGCTCTGGTGTCATAATCTCGCTAATAGTTGTATCTCCACTTAACTTTTGCGAAGCAATATTAACTAAATCTTCCTGAGTAACAATACCAACAACTTTACCATTCTCTAAAACTGGGAAGTTGCGATGGTGAGAGTGGGAAAATGCCTGTACCGCTTCATCAGTACTCATCTGGCTAGAGAGGGTTTCCAAACGCCGTTGCATTACATCTACGGCACTGAGTTGTGCCAGAAGCACCTCTCTGCTTGGCTCCTTGGTTATATGAATTCCTTTCCACTCTAGTAAAAGGTCGTAGAGAGATCGATGGTCAATTTTTTCTGCTACTAAGTAGGCAACCACAGAAGCAATCATTAGCGGTAGTACCAGGTTAAAATCTGTTGTCATCTCAAATACAATGACAACTGCCGTAATTGGAACCTTAGATACAGCGCTAAAAAAAGCAGCCATACCCACATGAGCATAGACTGCCGCAGCACTCATTCCCAGTAAACTGTGTTCGATAGCACCGACTAAGTAACCAAGGGCAGATCCCAAGACTAAGGTGGGAACTAGTAAACCCCCTGGCGCTCCAGAACCGTAGGTAAAAATAATTAGGATAAACTGAACTAAAAGAGCGATCGCTGCAAATGACCAGTTAGTATTACCTGCAAGCAAAATTTCTCTCAACCCAGCATGATCGCGAAAGGTAGCAGGTAATAAAGCGATCACCACACCACTAACTAACCCAGCGATTCCAATTCGCCAGGATAAACTCAACCTTACCATTCGGCGGTTAATTGCTAGACTCTCGAGAATACCTTTATTAAATAGAATGCCTATAAACCCCGCCAGAACTCCTAAAATCAAGTAGAATGGGATTTCCTGCGCAAAGAAAGTTGTATCGGGAAGACCTAAATTTAGATGATTCAGATCAAGGTTGTGACTACCATAAAGCCGGGAAATGACTGAAGCGATGAAAGAAGCCAAAATCGCAGTCCCAAGAGTGATACCTGACACATCTTGCAGTAATTCTTCCACTACAAAAAGCACACCTGCGATAGGTGCATTAAAAGCCGCAGCTAATCCCGCCCCCGCTCCAGCGGCGATCAATTGGCGACGATGCTCTGGTGAAGTCGGAGCCCAGTTACTAAATTGATTTGCCAAGGCTGCCCCAATTTGGACAGTTGGCCCTTCCCGTCCCAAAGGCATTCCCGAACCCAACACTAACGTAGCGCTGATCAACTTGACCAAAGCAATCCGCAGATTTAACGGCATCGGTACCCGAGCCAATACTGCTTTCACTTCAGACATTCCACTACCTGATGCTTCCGGTGCAAAGCACTCGACTAGCCAACCAGCTAAGATTCCTCCTACTAGTCCAATACTCGGTAGTACTAAGTAGGCAGGACAATGGTAAGAAACACGCACTCGTAATGCGCCTGCCCAATCCACTGCCTGTCCTAACAGAACTGCCGCTAACCCAGAAACTAGACCAATCACGCAAGCTTCCACGAAAGCCAAGCGCCTCGGTTTAACCAGCTGACGGGAAAGCCTCAACCAAAAAATTTTACTCCTGGCTAACATATTTTTAGCAATCACTTGTCATCAATGAAGGTATATAAATGTCTGAAATATCTTACCATTCACCCTATTCATAGAGTTTCATAAGAAAATGAAATCAGAATGAAATTTTCCTATGCCTAAAGATATAGATATATGCCGTAGCAGTACAATATTTGTAGTATTTTGTACTGCTCGGAAGTAAATATTTTTTCAGGTCTTTTGGCTTGTACCCATTTTGCAGCTAGATATTTTTTGTAGTAAACCTCCCAGCGATTCCTTTCGGCTTTGTTCTTGTGAGACTACCAGGGGCGTGATTAACTCTCCCGCAAAATATGAACAAGCACATTTTCGTTATTTCTCAAAACCTTACTGGATAAAGGTTTAAAAATGTGAAAGTTGAGAGTTAACCAAGCCTTAATGTCATTCACTAGCTGGCTAAGATTTTTGGTTTTTTCCTCACAAAACCTCCAAAAATTTGCTTGCTCCTCTTCCGAGAGAGTCTTAATAAATCTTAGGAATTGAAGATTAGCTCTGGGTAGGGTTTTTGGAACTCAGTTATTGCGTAGCGATCGCGCTTGTTGCAGTAAGGCATTCGTTAAGCTGCTGACCAGAATGATTAAGTATTAGTCGGCCCAACAAATCAATAGTGATCGCGTCGCCTAGCAAGGATGCCCCTTTTGATTAAAAGAATGGAAAGTAGCTAATCAAGCAGGAGAAAGTGTAGCATTTTCTGGACTATGTTGGACTTCAGGGAGTATGGTGAAGTAACTATCCACTTTTGTGATTCAAAAAATTGGATATTTAGATATTTAAGGACTAGATCTAATATTTTGAGTACCTGATTTACATAATTCCCCTTGTGGGAATTATGTAAATCAGGGAAAATTATATAGCAACTTGTAAAAATGAAAACCTTACTTCGGGAAATATAATAAAGGCATAAAAGCTTTATTTTTAATTTATTGCTGTTTAGAGTGCTAATTTAAATACCCCTTTGGAAGATATATTAAATTCTATACTGACATCTATATTTTATCTCAAGATACTTGCTCTTGGAGTATGTTGATTTGAAATTATTTCCCTCTGCCACTGTTCTAAATCATCGGTTATCTCTCTCAAATGTAGCATTTAATTTTGCAAAATATCGCCTTTTAGATTCTGTAAAGCCAAAAATTGTCTGAGGATTCTTGATTTCTCTGGATTGTATGTTTAACTTTTTGATTAGGAATTTGATTAGGAAGAGTTGACTCAGATCTTAATTGTAATAAACGCTTAACCAGATGAGGAGAAACTTTGACAATTTCAGCAGCAGTGGTCAAATTTTTACGTGACTGTAACTCTTGAATTAAATTTTGTAATTTCTGCCATAAAGGATTACTGGGAGTTATCCAGCATTTTTCTACTACTACTTATAATCCCTTGGTAATGAGACTGTAGTGTGGAGTACCTTTGCCTGTTAGCACCCGAACGTTGTAAACTTAGTGAGTCCTAGCTGAAAATTGCTTAATAACCGTCAAGTGTACAGCATTTGTAGCAAGGAGCATTTCGCAAATACTGACTGGGTTAATTTGTCTGAGGTGAATTAAATCGGCTCCTGAGTCTTTACAATTCGACCTGTCGGACAAGCCTTGCAAACAACCATCCACATCCATAAGGATGTGAGAAGGGTCATCTAAACCATACTCATTGAATAACTTCCCCAATTTTGTAAAACGAGATGCATACAAAATGTCCCGGACATACCTCCACAGTTTGCAGTTGGGCTTGAGTGCAGGTGACCTTGCTTCTGGGGATAATACTTAGAAAAATTTTGGTATCAGTTGATTATACTCTTGGTGTCAGTAATGCTTGAGGTGGAATATTGACCAATCAAAGAAGTTGTGACAGTTAGAGATAAACAAAAAAACTTGTTCATTTTTATCCTCTGGAAAACTCTTACTAATTTCTATTCAGTAGTTTAAAGTCGCAAAGAGTAATTTAGTTGAACAGTAATTTGAGTATTTTACCGGATGAAAGAAATGTTAGGTCGCTTCATATTTGCTACAATCGCTTTTTGATTTTGTTATTCTACCTGCTTACTAACTGTACCAAATGCTCCTTGAGCAAATGCACCCAATAAAAAGCGATCGCCACTTTTACTGGTTTAGATGCTCCTCAACCCACTATTGGATTGAGAAATGCTACTTTGAATATCAGGTTGATTAACCACTTCCCCACCTTGGCCAATCCTGACATTAAGCCTAGTCGTGCATCCAAGCCTAAAATCTCTTTACCTTTGTCCTTATACTGATTAGCAATTAAAGGTTCTCCTCTTTGACCTTGTATAACTGTGCTTTTACCTCAAAAATGGCCAAATTTTGAACCATAAGCTGACCAAAAATTCACCAAGCTTCACACCTTGCAGCAAAAAGTTAGATAAAATTTTGTACCAATAAATGGCCGCGTGTTAAAAAGGTAAATCATAATAGAGCCTAGAGTTGTCTAAACCCCAAACAGTCAAAATTGCCCAAATCCAACAGCAATGTCATCAACTTGGCTGCCAAGTTATGGTTCAAACAAGCTGTGAGGGACAGTATTTGTTGATTGTAGTCAAGGTAAAAACTCTTTTTATCAGCACCCTCGATGTTGCAAATCAATGAACTCAGAAGAATTTGAGTATTGGTGTAGACAGCAATAACTAACAGCACAAACAATAGATTTGATTCCCAAAATTCGTGCTACTCCACCCTCACGTCGTATACAGGAACGAGCCAAAAACGTGAGTGGAGTATACCCTAGTCGGAAAATGGGTCAAACCATCCAATTTGAAAGCCACACCGTAGAATTGTGGGCAATTTACCAGATGGAAAACGACCCAGAAGTCTTAGAATATTACTACCAGCTCCCACCCTTCAAAATTCAGTACAAAAATGCAGTCGGACGTAACATAAGTCATTACCATACCCCTAACTTCTTTGTATTACGCTCCACAGGAGCAATCTGGGAAGAATGGAAAATAGTCAAAGAATTAGAGCGACAGCATTCAGCAGCGATACCTAGTGCTTTCCAGGTGTCGTTAGTCAGTCTAAATGAGCAGACTTGACGATAATCATCGTTTTTGAGTGTAAATTTCCCTTGAATATCCCGTTTCAGATAACCCTTACCATGTAATATACAGCTATATTAACAAATTTCTAATGTGTACTACATGGTAAAATAGATTTTATACTTTAATTTTTTTTTTGATCCATAATATGTACATCTACTTTGTGAAACATATCTATGCCACAAAGCTGACTTGTTCCTTTAAATTACAAGTACTATACCGTTTATTCTATCTAGTAAACTCTTAACTAAGTTAATAAGGTGGAATTATAAATCATAACTAAATTATTTATGAAGCTACCCATCTTTAGTAACTAGCCATACCTGATAGCATTAACTTACCAGTTAGATTACTGTAGACTCTCATAATTAATCTTGAGTTTTAAGTAATGCAGTATAATTCACTCCACATTTAAATATCAGCTTCTCTATTATTTCTGAAAATACTTATTTTTATACATATTAAAGGATATTGAAATATGGCACAGTTTACAGAGTACCAGTTATAGTATAGTAATATACTAAGGTCTATAAGGGGTTGTATTAGAAAGTTAACTCTACTCCTATCATAATTTCCGTTAGTAACTTTAATACCATCATATTAACTAATTACGGATTTAACAAGACAATAAAGCCAAATTGAGCTAGATTTACATTTACTATTGGTAGGGGAAAGACCACCCCCCATACAACAAGATATTTAGACTTATATTAAGTAATTCTTAGCAATGATACAGTTAGAACATTTCTCAATCTGACTAGATCGGTATTAGTCTAAATATTGGGCATATTCCACTTCAAATTTCTCACCCGTTAAGTAATTCCGTCCATAAGTCAATATGCCTTCTATAATCCACTTATTTATTAATGAGCGAAGAATATTTGACATATTCAGATTTAGGAGATGACTTGGTAATTCCTCTAGTTTAAGGCCTCGGCAATCACACTATGCAATTCACAACAACCACTCTCTATCATATTAAGTATTAACAGATCATTATACCGTTGCTGCTAAATACAATAATTAGCTATATCATTGAACTGATAACAAGGACGATAGCTACTTCTAATTCCTCAAAGATTATAGTTACTTTAGCAAATACGTAGTAAGCATTACTGCCAAAGGCTTCGCACTAAACTCTTATAACTACAATCTCAACTATTTCAGTAACAATTTGTGAATTAATGAGCTATTCATGTTGGAAGATTTAAATACCTTACACTCTACATCTAATTGTTTTCTGCCAGCGTTTGGAATTGTGCTTGTTAAAGCTAACTTATAATTTTATCCCCAACGGAATATTAAGAACTCTTAAGTGTGCAAGGATGCTTTGTAATACCAGTTCTGCTTTCTTGGAATTAGATTCATAACTCATAAGTGAGATCCTGACCTCCAATGATAGTAGTTAGGCCAGATTTTAAAAGTTAGTTGGATTGGATCAGCGAATCTAAGGCATTGGAGTATGTAGTTGTTATAGTTATGATTATTGGTAAGAATCTAAAGATTCTTCAACCTAGAAAATTTAGGGGTACAACTGCCTTAAATTGATACATCGAGTTTAGGATAAGCCTAAATGTCACCTTCTGGCTTTTCTTACGTTGGTTAGGTAGTTATTTTTCGCTAACAATGCTAGTATAACGTCTATTAGAGACTAGCATATGCTACTAGCCACTAACCTAACTTATACTTTAAGCACATTAAATAAGGTATCCTGATACTAATAGTGCCTAGAAATATCTAAATAAATGCCAAAGTATAAAGGTAAAAGAGTAAATGTCACTTTCCCAGTTGAGGTTTATGAACGAGTTGCAGGATTAGCCAGTGATGAAACTAGAACAGTAAGTCAAATGATTGTTGTGTTATGTCAAGAAGCTATGGTAGCTAGGGAGAAGAAGTACGAAAAATAGAATGACATATTTAGCAAAAACTACAATAACAACAAAATTAACTTTCATTAAGTAATTTGAAGAAAAATTAGGTTTTTGCTAGATTCCAAATCACCAAAAGTCTTGTACTATTTAGCTATTACCTAATACAAGGAGATACGGAGATGAATACAAGGGAACCAAACAGAAAAAAGACAAAGCGCAAATAAATAAACGCTTTGTCTAGTAGTAAAAAATTGAATCTTCTATGCTTTTAGAGCATTTTCAGAGCGGGAAGCTATCTTAAATGTTCCAAGAAGTGGGTCAAAGTATGGAAGCTTGAAAGTCACTGCTTGGCATGACGAGATTTAATCCACGCTACTAACTTATATTATATGAGTTACTGTGGAAATTTGTACACTTTTACAGTGGAATTTTGCATCAAAATTTATCATTTTTCCTTGGAAATAGAAAAAATTTAGAGTCGCAAAACAGTAAATTTCATGAATATGAGTCATAGCAGTGGGCTTACCCCCTCCAAAAGCTGAAAAACCAGTTATTAGAGGGTAATCCTGTGATAAATAACCATCACGCATTGCAGCTAAATCTTGAACAAACACCGAAGTTAAAATTTGCTGTCAACACTTATGGCAGAAATAAAGACTGGGATTTTAAGAAACTAGCTGCTAACTTTCAAGATAAAGAAGGCACAATAGAGAACGTTAAAGAACATATTAAAGCAGGTCACGCTGTTTGTGCCAGCTTATTGGGTAATAAATGGCGGAGTAAGGCCAATGTTATCGGTTCTCAATGGTTATTACTTGACATCGATAATTCTGATATGGCCCGTGATGCAGACGGTAAGCTAATTAAGGATAATTATGGGAATTACATCAAAGTTTATAAGCACCAGTTAACTATTGAAGAAGCCTTAACCCATCCCTTCATTAGAAAATACTGTGCTTTGATTTATACCACTGCTAGTCATCAACCAGACTGGCATAGATTCCGACTTATTTTCCTTCTGCCAGAATATGTTGAGGGTGCTGACATTGTTGAAACTTGTATACACCTCTTAATGCAACATCTACCCCATGACCGTGCGTGTAGAGATGCTTCTCGTGTCTTTTACGGTAATACAGAAGCAGAATTCCTGTTGGTCAATCCTGAAGCTAGTTTACCAAATGAATGGGTAAGGGAAGCAATTACAATCACACAACAGGAACGTAGTGAGTATCAGCTACACATTCAAGAAATTGAGTTACGGCATAAGAAGTGGCGTGAAATTTCCCTTATTGAAGGCTGGGATATTGACCAGCTTATTAAGAACGCACTTTCATTAATTCCACCGCGTACCCTTGGGAGTGGAAACTATGATGAATGTCGCCAAGTACTGATGGCTTTGGTCAATCACTACGGGGCATCTGAAGCAGAAATTATTGCTGAGAAATGGTCGCCTTCGATCAAGGGTACAACTTGGAACATTCGTGCCAAAATCCGCAGTTTTAGGCGTGGTGGGATTACGATCGGTACACTATTCCACATCGCTAAGGAGTATGGTTTTCACTTTCCAAAACGGCAGTATGAAGTATCCGAAAACTATAAAGGACTCACTAGTCCTCAAGAATGCGAACTAGGACAATTCAGAGAAGATTTGACCAGCTTCCAGAATTTATTAAAACAGGCGCTTATACCTTTTGTTAAAGGTGCTAAAGGATTTTCCACTCCCATATTAAGGGGAGCACAATTCGTAAGAGAGGAACCAAAACTTGAGATTAACTCCCCAATACGTAAGTTCATCGTCTATAAGCCGGGGAATATCCCATACAAAAACGAATTTATAGATGACATCTATATTGAATGCCAAGCAGGAGAACATATCGCCGCATGGGTCGAAGCAATTTCTAAAGGCTGGACACAAATTTTAGACAATTCTCATCCAGGTCAGGGTAAATCTCACAATGCTGGTAAACTGACGGCTGCCATGTTCGGTACAGATAAACTAATTTACCAAGATGCAAACCACAGAAACCCATCTACCTTACCGATTGAGATTAATTTTGTTGACTTACCTGTGCGGCACAACGGCTTGAAAATTGACACTAACCGTACTACTCCAACTGGTGCTAATTTTCTAGTACAACCTAAAGTGGGTGAAACTCCTGATACTGATAGTAACTGTAGGAGAACTAGTTTATTTGGTGCGTTCCGTGATAAGAACTTTGCTTCTTTAGATTTTGAAGAAAGTGCTATTAGCCCTATCTGTAAGGGTTGTATTAATCACAATCAGTGCTGTTTCACTTATGGTGATGGTTTCGGCTTCCGTTTTCTAAAGCAGATAGTAATCCAAAATTACGCCGAAATTCGAGCACATCCTGACTCTACCCCAGTTGTTTTAACTAACGGTGCTAATGAACCTTTCACTGTGGGACGGATATGGGAAGAAGCAGGAAGTCTTATTAAGCCTGTGCGATCAATTGAAGTACGACTACAGGATTTTGATACTACCATTGGTTCCTTAATTGCTGGTGGTTTACCAACTGAGGAATGGGTAAAACTCCAGCAGTATTTACCAGTTTTACGATCACTTCTTAATGGAGACATTAAACCTAATTCTCGTTATGGCTTTAACGATGCTGAATTAAGAGAACAATTAGGTGAATTTCCGTCTGGAATAGACATTAAAATAATCCGGCAAATATTACAGCCTAATTTAGAATTCTTGGGTGACCTGGATTCTGTTGATATCAATGGTGATCAACAACTACGAAAAAGTGCTGCCGCTCATTTTGCTGCTAAACGTGTAGCTAAGGAGAGCGCCCAACAAGCGGGTAAACAGTTCTTTGATTTACCCAATTACTGGTTACCTGATTTCCTCGAAGCTTGGAAAGGTGAGGGTTCCCTAGCTTATAAATGGGGTATATTGACCATTTATCGCCCTAATACTAAATACAGTGAATTAGCTTACTCAGCCCAATTCAATATTTACCTTGATGCTACTATTAGGCCAGAGCATTTGAAATTGAAACTTGGTTACAATGATTCAATATTAGTCATCCAGCAGTCTCGTCCTGACTACAGTAATTTAAGAGTAGTTAATGTCATAGGGCTCGGTAAGTTGCCTAAAAAACGGTCAAGCTCCTTAACTGAACGTGTTCTTTCCCTCAAAGAAACTTTTCGTAAGATACACAAGAAACTGGGGATTATTGAGTGGAAACAACTTGCTATTAAGACGGAAGACTATATTGAATACAGTCACTTTGTTGATGGTCGTGGTGTTAACCGCTTTAGTGAATGTGATGTCATTGCTTCTTTTGGCATTCCGTACCAGAATATTGGTGTAGTAGCTGCACATATAAAAGTAATGACTGATGAGGCAGTCCACGTGGGAAATTTAGAAGGCATCTTACAAAAATATCTCACCGAGTTAATCAGGGGTGAGATTATTCAAGAAATTGGTCGATTACGCGCTCATCGTCGCTGCAATGAGGAGTTAATATTTTACTTCTGTGCTGACTATGACTTGAGTTTTTTGTTAGATGAACTACCAGGTGTAAAGTTAGAGGTTATAGATGCCTGTACTTTATGTACGGAAGCTGGTAGCCGAGATCAGCAGACTGGACATGCCATTATCAAGGCCTTCAACCAGCTTTTGGAATCCCAACAGAAAATTTGTCAAACGGCAATTGCAAAAATTATAAACACTACGCAAGGTTGGGTAAGCAGATTTACCCAACGTTGGGGTGGTTGGGTTAGGTTTAAAAAATTATTACTTTTACTATTAGATAGTTTTCATAGTGATAGTAATAAAAATCTCACAGACCTCAGCGATGACGAAATTTGGTTTGCTCGTGAATACTTCCCGACACTACTTGATAAAGCTAGATCATTACCTGAAGATCCTATTGAATATATAGCTGAAGTTACTCTAACGGTTACTAAACCTGTAATGTCGCCCATTCTGCGCCATTTTAGCCCTGCTGTAAAAACTGGTTTGCTGTTGATTGTTTTATCTTCTCTGGCTACTGAGGTTTACTTGCACTTTCTCCTGGTACAAGCCGTGACCAATCCGATAGTTATCTGAGATAATTGATCAATTTTCGTTTCTACTAATACACTGGTATAATATATGTTCTTGATTTACGATCATGTACTTATTTATTGAGTGGACATTCTGTTTATTATGTCTTGTCATCCAATTATTAGTGTGTAAAGAACTTATATAGTATTTTTCACATTAAATACAAACTAAACCGACTTGTTACTCATTCACTGATCAAGGTGAATTTCAGAAAAATTTTTGACTATACAAATGATAGATAGTAGGAACATTTTTGTTTCGAAGTGAAATCTTAAATTGCTAATAAGTCTGATAGCTAAATTTGTCATATGTTAATTTACAAGCCAATATAGTGCCATGATCTCAATACTCTTAAATTCAGTTTTTATCCCTCCCATTTCACATTGTCTCATAATTTGATTACTGATTGCCCTATATACGTACGTTTGGTGAATCAAGAAGAATGAAATTTTTGTAGGTTCAATACTTAGATTGACTAAGATATCTTCTTCCACTTTCTTACCCATCTTGTTTTCATAAAGCGTTTTTAGTTTACTCTATCTGCTGTAGCTAACGACCTAATTAGTACTTTTAGCAATGACGTAACTTTTGTTCTGCATTACCTGCCTACTTACGCAAATACTTCCGTCAGTGCTTCTTCAATTTGTTTATCCGTGTAGTATTTTTTTTGAAGTGCTTTAGCAAATCTGATTCTGAAATAAAACTTGCTAAATCATAAATGTTTTATGTACAGGCTATACCAACCCAACATATATATCCTTTTATCTTATTTATTTATCTTTATGTTTCTGCACTACTAGCTGTTATCTTTTAGTTTTACCATTCCCACTTTTTACAGTTTGATCTATTGATCTTTCACTATTTGCTTTAACTGCTGGCTGCTTTGCTGTAGTAATAGTACTTTTTAATACATTATTCTCCTCTCCTAGTTTTACTTTTTGATGGTGACTGTTGCTTTTATTCAACTCACCTATTAGATGTTCAATTTTCTCACCACTTAAATTAATTCCCAAACCTTTCAACATTTCTGATACTTCATCGTAAGTGTACCCGTACTTGGAGGAAGTTAGTTTTGCAATGTATCTCCTCATTTTCCTGACTGTAGTTCTGTCTGATACATCATCTTGTTCTTTCCGCTTCTGTTCTTTCAATAATGAGATACCATTATCAGTCTTATTTTTAGTGGTTACCTCTGATTCCTGATACTTAGCCATTGTTCTTTTACCTAGTGATTGATTATTAATTATCTGTTATTTGAAAACCTCCGTACAGATCTGGTTTAGGAATCCTAAATAATTTACTCTTACCACTACGCTGGATGAGTTCTTATTCTAAGACATATCTCAAATTTAGAAGTTTTCTAGTACTTGATTATTAAATAATATGGTTATGCCGTTGTTATATTTTCCTAATTGTTATAACATTATTGTTATAACATTTAATTAGCTCTGCAGCTACAATGTATATTGTGCTAAAATTATATAATCTATTTGTAATTTTTTCTTAGAAGCTAGCCATGCTTTTCTGCTAACGCTCGACTTAACTATACTTAGAGAGTGGTTTCTTTAGGTAGTTAAACCCTCTAAATCTCTCTGTAATACTTTATCTTTTATATCTTTAACTATGTCTCGTCGTAAGCAGTCAAAAAGAGTCATAAGAAACCATCTTTTCTCAATGAGACTGAGTGATATCGAATTAGATTTGCTTCGGATAAAGTCAAGAGATGCGGGAATGTCAGCGAGTGAGTTGATGAGGCGTAATGGGTTGTTGCAACCACTCCCCAAACGACTGAGTAAAATTAGCTTACAAATATATTTGGAGTTAGGACAAATTGGTAATAGCTTAAATCAACTTGTTGACGTCATAAAGATAGCTATAGAAATGGGCCGTACTCCCCCAGTGCACCTGGAACTGTTAGAAAAACTGTTGGAAGTATTGCACCAGTGTAGACGAGATATTGCACAAGTTGATACGAAAGGAGATAACGACTGGGAGGAAGAAGAGGAAAATACTGATGATTGGGAAACAGACGAAGGGTAGGGGTTTTTATAAACTACTGGATTATTTATATAACAGTAAAGATGCCAAATTAATTGGCGGTAACATGAGTGGTAGAAATTCTAGAGAACTAACTAGAGAATTTCGACTATCTCGACAATTAAATCCAGATGCTGAACGTGTTGTTTACCATGTTTCATTATCAGCGGCTAAAAATGATGTGATTTCTGAAAATAAATGGTGTGAAATTGGCAATCGCTACATGAAAGAGATGGGTTTTGATGCCAATCAATTTGCTATTTTCCGTCATACAAATACTGACCATGATCATATTCATATTGTTGCCAGTCGTATTAGGATGGATACGGCCAAAGTTGTGCATGATTCCTGGGATTATCTACGCTCTGAAAAGGTGCTACGCCAGATTGAGATTGACTATGATTTAGTGCGAGTCCACGGTAGTAGAGAAAGATTAGATCGTACACAAAGTATAGGACAATTTCGGCGTATTAAAAGAGAGCAAGAAGAATATGAAATGGGTAAGCGTGATACTCTTCCAGAACCTAGTATTAAAGAGCTAGTTCAGCAGAAAGTTTATAACTTATCTATTGATCATCCCCAGATGCCAATCTTAATTATGCGCTTGCAGCAAGCCGATATTAGTGTAAGGATAGGATTTACCAGAAATGGTAAGTCTAAAGGTATTTCCTACCAGAAAGATGGAATTGCGTTTAGTGGTACACAATTAGGTCCAGCTTATACATTCCGAGGATTACAGAAATATCTTCGAATTGACTATCAATCACAACGGGATGATGTGCATATTGAATATCTGTTAGATAATCCTCTTAAGTAAACTCTAGAGAGTTAATTATATATAAACATGGATGATCTCTGAAAATCAACCTCAACTTTTTACTGTTGATAAACTAAGCTAAACTAGAATTAAGTAGCTGACTCATATCGCTATTGTAGTGTGGATTTATAAGATTTATTAGTGATTAATTGAGCTGAAGACACTGTTAATAGAGCATTATTTTAAATAATCGGTCGCTTCCTGATGTGAAAGAAATTATACTAGTCGGTCTTGCTTCATGGATTACTGATCAAGCTGAATTATTAATTTTAATTGCTAATGAACATTTGGTATTTAATAGAGAGTAAAAGTGGAGTGAACTGGGGTTTACTCCACTAGTATAGGATGAAAGCCTATGTCTAGTCTTACAGCATTCCTTGATTTAAAATTGCGGTATCTCCAATTTCCTTGTATACCGCTATTACGGCAGTACAAGTTATATTAGATGAACGATTGGCAAGATATTGTTCTTATCAAGCAACATCTAAATGGTAACAAATCAGTCTTACTGTTTTGGGACACTACATCTTAAGACAAACACTGTTTACAGTACACTCAGAGTGTCCAATTAGATAATTGTTCCTTCCACATTATATTAGCTGCATAACTAGACGATAAGAAAGTTTTACAATCCAGATTGTAGAACTCTTTATTATTTGATGTTTCAACATTTAACTTTAGTATTATTTTGAAAGCTAAATATTTCCTAAAGTAATTATTATTTTCCGGTGTATTCCTACTTTTCACCAACTAAATAATAACAAAGTATAGTGTGTCCAAACTTAGTCGAAAGTTATTATGGAGCCTTTCTACACTAACCAAATCAAGAAAGATGCATGTTACTGAGGTATTCATCATAAGAACTAGAATTTCCATACTTAATAAAAAGTATGAACAACCTTGGATTCTTTACTGGATCTAGGTTATATTCCTTCACTTTAAGATAAAAATCATTAATGCGTAAGTTTGATGAAATCCCAATGGTAAAGTTTAAGTCTACAGGTATGACTGTAAAAATTTTTTGACTATTTCTCGGCGACTTAGTAAATTGTGATAGTAAATTTCATAATAGTTATTTTCACTATGTTCCGGTTAAAATACATTTCTTTATAATCCTAGATTGGTTTTCTTTGTTTTAGCCTAATCTACACAATAATAATGCTCTCAATTATTAAAGTCATATGTTGGTAACAGTCTCTATAAATTGTATACACCAGTAGAAAAGGGAATTTATTTCCAAGGGAGTATCATATCTACTCTTGGACTGAGTTATTGCTATCACAAATGTAAGTATGAAGAATGAATATTAACTTGAGAGGTCGTAGATATTTAGGCTTATATTGATGCTTTAGATTTGAGCTTGATGATCAGGGTGAATATCTCTATGGTAAAGTTTCTAAATATATGTTTCGAAATACTGAATGAATAGAAGGATTTTATAAAAAATCATTTAGATTAATTAGCTAAACTTAATTTAATAGCTTTTGAAGTTAGTCCCTTAGCTATAAAGCCTTAATGTTTAGCTTTATCCATTACTATTTTTCTTGTAAAAATAGCAGAGACTTATGACAGGTCTTATGATTTGTTTATACCTACTGAGTACCATCATCCAAAAATTTTCCAATCATGAATATTGTTTCGATCAGATAATCTTTATTTTGCAAGATTTGTGTCATATCAGTCCTACAAATAACCAGTTAGTTTATCTTATCTATTTCGTTATGATCGGTATATAGAGGATACTTATTCTTTGTCTATATTCATAAATATACTTCGAATAGATATTATTAAAAATCCTTTGAGACTATAGTTTTATTCAGGTAATCCTATTTTTTAGCGACTATTATTTACAATATAAGAAAATAGTTGAGTACCTGAACTTTATTTCCAAATCGATTTTGGATCTTGGGATGGTAAGTAGTTATTTATATTAGGAAATTTTATGAATCTCCATTAAACTATTTTGATTAATGCTGCTAATATTTTTTTGTGATGGTCAGTTTATTTTATTATTTTCTAGCCTAATTTTCTCAAGATAATTTTTGTATAGGTACTTTTATCTAAACACTGACTATCTTGATTTTTAATATCTTTATGAGATCTTAAAATACTTTTGTCACTTGTGTTTATGATTTTGTGTTTATAATCCTTATATAGCTCTTTAACTATTGTAATTTAGCGAATGTAATGATTATAGAATTAATATTTACTTATTCCTGTATAGTATTTATCTTCTATTTAACTTCTAATAAGAACTAGATGTAGGTTAATACAAGCTATTTAAATGCCTCTGGACGTATTTTCTAAAGATACAAAAGTTACCTTTAAAGTACATTTAATACCAGTTTTAAATTTAAGGAATACTTAGTTCAAGAATTTGTTTTCTCCTGAATTAATTCAAATTTTATAATTATGTTTTCCTATATTCAAGGAATAAGGTGTAGTATCTCTTTAATACAAAACTACCCCAATGCTGTGATTGTTTAACAACTCGAATTTCAGCCATGGTAAATGATTCCTTAGCACCCTTTATCTTAAGATTTTTCACGTGTCTTTTTGTTATTTAAACTTCTTTATTCCTCAATTATTTATCTTTAAAATTAAAAGTGATGCATATTTTAGGATATAGAATATTAGGATTTATTTACTTATTATTCTATCATTAAGTGTGGTGGTGTGAGCAATTATGGGATATTTATTGGATCTAGGCATGATAGTTATTTTTATAAAGTTTATGAACTATCTTTGATATTATTGGCTTACTATTAACACATATTTGTATCTCCTTTATATTTTGAATGTCATCTCTTATCTTTAACGTTTTTAAATTTGGTTTTGCTTATAATTAAATATGATTCTGCAGTTCTTAGGGCTTAAATGCTTAATACTCTCAAAACTACCGATATTGGCTACTTTATCAGTACATTTTTTTACTAATTCTTATAATCCACTACATATTCAATATGTATTCTTAAATATATTGCTTAGAAGTTTTTTAACGAAATTTAATATTATTTAGCATCTAAATAATATTAAATTATTACATAACAGCACTTTACTACACTATCTTATTTTGTTTTTCTGTGCCTATATTCTTATTTTCTGCTACCAGTTGACTTAAGTATTAAGAGTAACTACGTTAAAAAGAATTTAAGCAAATATTTATCAAATCTCTATAGCTTTTAGAACAGCCATATCCTTTTTTTCATTGGTTTATCTCTTTAATTTAAATCCAGAGATATTTACTTCCTATAAGGCTAATCTCGACTACATTTTAAATCTAATTCTTCTGAGGTTCCATTAGTTAAAATTGGTTGTTGATTACCCCCTAATTTAAATACCATACAACTTATCAAAGTCACTACTAATCCTTGAGTTAAAGAGAAACAGTATGTAAACCTCGGTGTTGTACGCTTATATAAAATATATCCATTACTAAATGCTTAGTATAATATGGGACTTTTATATATCTGAAATTTTTTTACTATCTGCTATAGTATCATCATCATAATATTATATTCTTTGCTTGACTGTAGTCTAAATATTATGAAGATACATTACCTATGCAATGCTTTAATCTTAACTGATTAATGATGACTGAGTGTTGCTATAGCCTAGATTAGGTTATCCCTTGTAGTATTATATTGTGTTAATGATATTAGTTGATGATTAGTTTATTAATCTTATTAAATTTTATCATTGTTTGTTTTCTTACGTTTTATTTGGATAATAGTTCGTTTTTGTAGTTCATCAGCTATCAATATTAATAGTGGACAAATTGGTAACATTATCCAATAGGATAATGTTAAAGGTGCAGTAGCGAAGATTTTTTGTAAGGTAGGTGAGTAAATAATGAAGAGAAGAAGAAGCCATTCTATAGTAATTCCTATCCAAATTAGATGGTTGCTAAAAATACCCAAGCGCAAGATTGAAACGTCTTCCGAACGACAGGCAAAAACGTTACCATCTTGACAGGCTACTATTACTGCTAGGGTCATTGTTGTTGCCTGATTATAAATAGCCATTGTCGCAACATCAGCTGAGTGAGATATAATACTGAGTCTAATAGCTTGTAGTTCGGTAATATCATAGCCCCACATCCACCAAACTAAGAGAAATCCTGTTATACCCACCAAACCTTCTAGTAGTCCTAAAAAGCAGTAAGCACGTAAGAGTAAGGATGAGTTCAAAAGAGGCTGAGATTTCCCTCGTGGTGGTAACTCCATTGAACCAGCTTCTGGTTTTTCTGCTCCTAATGCCAATGCAGGAAGTATATCTGTACCTAGGTCAATAGCTAAGATCTGGAGAATTCCCAGCATTGGTGGTAGTTTCAGAAATACCATTGCTAGGAATGGTAAAAACTCTGCCATATTGGAGGCGAGAATATAAGTCATAAACTTACGTATATTTTGATATACTGTCCGTCCCTCTTCAATTGCGGAAATGATAGTGGCAAAGTTATCATCTATAAGAATAATATCAGCAGCTTCACGGGCAATATCTGTACCAGTACTTCCCATTGCAATACCGATATTAGCAGCGCGTAAAGCAGGCGCATCGTTGACACCATCGCCAGTGACAGCGACAACATGACCAAGGTTTTTATATCCTTCTACTAACCTGAGTTTCTGTTCTGGCATCACCCTCGCAAATACTAGGTTCGTTTTGTTTTTGTCGAGTATCTGTCGTAACTGAGTATCAGAAAGATGCCCTAATTCTTCTCCTGTAATAATTCTCGCCTTGCCTTTGACTAAACCAATTTTCTGGGCGATTGCAGCTGCTGTTAAGCCATAATCACCTGTAATCATTGTCACTTGAATAC